>FSZW01000035.1_pt1 | contig 14955 bp, 11 predicted proteins | sample 1638921 | NCBI WGS metagenome assembly FSZW01 (sample SAMEA3914812, study PRJEB12502) | metagenome | biome: forest; material: soil | place: Canada | collected 2011-07-07 | depth 0.1 m | reverse complement strand
GCGGCGGCGACGATGAACGAGGTCAGGACCCAGGTGATCTGGTCCTGCGAGGCGTTCAGGCTGCCCTGCATGTGCGGCAGGGCGACGTTGGCGATGGTGCCGTCGAGCGCCTGGATGATGGTCGCCAGCATGATCGACATGGTGATCATGGGACGGTTGATGTCCGTCCGGTGGGCGTTATCTACGGCAACTGCGGCACTCATCAGGAATTCTCTATAAGCATTTGAATTTTTTCAAGGACATCGGTCGTGGCCTCAAGCTCTTGCGGGCTCAGGCGGCCGAACAGGTCGGCGCGCAACGCGTCGGCGCGCTCACGGACCTGGTTGTAGATGGCCTGGCCGGCCGGGGTGATCTTCAGGTGCTTGACGCGGCGATCGGTTTCCGACGCGACGCGTTCCACGAGGCCGGCCTTTTCGAGGCGGTCGAGCGTCGAGACCATGGTCGCCGCTTCGACCTGGACGAGGCTGGCCACTTCGCTTTGCGACAGCGGCGTCTCGGCCTTGGCGATATAGGCGATGGCGACCCAGCCGGACTGGGAGATGCCGAGGTCGCGCATGCGGCGATCCAGCGCCGCCCGCCAGCCGCGATAGGCGTGGTGCAAGGCGGTGGTGAAGCGCTCTTCGGCGGTGGTGATGCGGTCGTGTCGGGTCATAAGGCAGCGTACAATATGACTGTTAATAATTAGATGTCTAACTATTTAGGCCGAGTCCGCCGCGAACGCAAGAGGTATAACGATTTGCGGCGCGCCGTATGCGCGATTTCAATTCGCCGACGGTGACTTCAGGTGTATGTGAAGTCCCTGCCCAAAAGGATTTCGCGATGCGCCCGCCAAGCGTTTTCATCTGTTTGATGCTCTTTTTGCTGGCGCCGCCGGCGTGGGCCGAGCCCGCCGATCTGTCGACCCTGGCGGCCCAACTGGCCAGGGTGCGCGCGACGCATGGGATAAACCAGATGCGCGACGCCGGGCCGGAACTGACCGAGGTCAAGCATACGCTGCGGGCTTGGGTGGAACAGCAATTGCCGGCGATTCCGGCGCCGTCGGGGCCGTACGGGATCACCTATTCGCTCGATATGGACGATCTGACGGATTTGAGCGCGCGTTTGAGTCAGGCGCTGGACAAGGCCGGCCTGACCTGCGGCCGCTGGGGGAGCCCCGATTTCCGCTGTGGCGGCAATGCCAAGGATTTTGAAAGCGAGCGTGGCTATGTCGACCGAGTCCGCCTCGCTTTTTTCGACGACGATCGCTATCTGATGATCCTGACCGGCGTCGGGATGCGCTGCGGTTTCGATCAATCGGCCTATATCTATGAGCAAGGCGCCGATCGTCATTGGCATTTGCGTCTCAGCATCGAACAGGATCGATATGGCGACCATGACTACCGGCCCGAGAATTTCGTGTCGATCGACGTGCCCATCTCTCATACGCCGGAGACCGAAGCGACGCCCCTGCCCCTGGTGGCGGCCGTTGGCTACTCGCCCTGGTGCTCCTCCAACTGGAATACGCTGAACACGCGGCTCTGGCGGGCCACGTCGGCGACATTGTCTCCGAAGCCGATCCTGGATCGCGACGACGAACTCTATACAGCTACCGACCTCATTGCCGCGGCCCAACTGACCGATCACGACCTGCTCGTTCAATTTGACGGGCGCAGCGTCGACGGCGGGGTGCTTATTCGCACGCATGTCCTGCACTATGCGATCGGCCCGGCCGACCAGCTCAAACGTATGGCGCCGGTCGCGCTAAACCCGTCGGACTTTGTCGAGGAATGGCTGACGAGTCCGTGGACCGAAGCGTCGCAATGGCTGGGACCGAAAGCCGATCGTCGTGCCTTGGCATTACTCCATGCGCGGATAGATAAAGCCAATATTTTCGGTGAATTCGACCCACCCCTTAAACAATGCCGCAAGGGCGCAGGCCTTTGGCAAGTGAGTTTTATCGACGATCCGGACGCAAAAGGGAGGCAGACCAAGCCCGCCTATTTTCAGGTGAGATGGCAGCCGCCCTACGACTTTACCCTTGTCGCGACTTCCGATCATCCTTTTGCGGGGTGCGACAGGGACGCCGCGCTGCCGGCAGACGCCACCATGTTCCCGATTCAAGGATGGCCACACTAGGGCGTGTCTTTGAGGCAGCGTTTAAATAAGCCCTTATGAAATTTTCTTGAGCGGTGAAGAAGGGATTGTCGCTATCGCGTCGGCGCCTATAAAGGGCGATAACAATGACAGGGACACCTATGACCGACGCCAGAACCGCCGACGCCAAACCGCATTATCCGATCCTCGACGGCCTGCGCGGTACGGCGGCCCTGCTGGTCGTGGCCTTTCACCTGATGGAATCCGTCACGCCGGATCAATCGGCCAATCTGATGCGGCACGGCTATCTGGCGGTCGATTTCTTCTTTGCCCTGTCCGGCTACGTCATCGGCTATGCCTATGATGACCGTTGGCCCGGAATGTCGGTCCTGTCTTTCGTGAAGACGCGATTGATCCGCCTGCACCCGGTCGTCGTCATCGGCCCCCTGCTCGGCCTGGCCGCCTATTTCTTCGATCCGTTCACCGCGACGCCCCATACCCCGACCGTCATGGCCGCGGTGGTGGCGCTGGTCGCCGGTGTGCTGCTGATCCCGTCGTGGACCTTGCCGGACCGCGGCACGGACTATTTCCCGTATAATGGCGTCTTCTGGACCCTGTTCTTCGAGTACGTCGCCAACCTGGTCTACGTCTTCGTCCTGAGATCGCTCGGCAAGGGGTGGCTGGCCCTGCTCACCCTGCTCGCCGCGGCGATCCTGGTCTGGCGGGCGGCCGTGCACAATACCATCCACCTCGGCTATGACTGGCACACGCTGGAGATGGCGCCGGTGCGGCTGGCCTATCCGTTCCTGGCCGGTCTGCTGCTGCAAAGGACGGTGAAGATCTCGCCGATCCGGCTGGGTTGGTTGCCTTTGTCGGTCATTATGCTTGTCTTGTTCGCGGCGCCGTGGATATGGATCAAGGCACTCGCCGGATCGTCAAACGGCCTCTATGACGCAGCCGTGGTCATCATCGCCTTCCCGGCCATCATCTGCGCCGGCGCCCATGCGGTGCCTAGCCGCGCTTGGGCGGGCTTCTGCACGCAACTGGGCCGGCTGTCCTATCCGCTTTACGGCACGCACTATGCGCTGATCTATGTCTATGCCGACTGGATCCAGGCGACCAAGCCCGCCATGCCCTTGATCATTGCGGTCGGCGTGGCGACCTGGCTTTCGGCCATAGCCATCGCCTGGGTCGTCGTCTTTGCCTGGGATGAGCCGATTCGGCGCCGGTTGTCGGGCAAGGGCAAGCCGGCGAAGGTGTGAACCGTCAGCCCGCCTTAAACGGCTTGGGGCCGTCGCCGGCCTCGCGGGCCAGCATCTGCTCCAGCCGGCCATAGGCCTGGTCGGACAGCTTGACCTTGAGGTGGATGGCGCCGTCGGGCGCATCGAAGCGGTCGAGCACGCGGCCCTGGTTATACAGGAAGGCCATGACGTCGCCCTGGTGCGGATCGAGCACGACCTCGGTCTCTTCGCCGTTGATATCGACCAGGCGGGCGATCTCGCGCAGCAGGGCGTCAATCCCCTCGCCGCTGACGGCCGAGGCCAGCTGCGGGTGGTTGTCGCCGGAAGCCGTGGTGGCGCGAATGGCCAAAATGTCTTTGGATTCCTCGTCCAACAGGTCGATCTTGTTCCAGACCTCGACCATGCGCGCGGGATCGAGATCGGGCAGGATGTGCTTCAAGACCTGCTCGACATCAGCCTTTTGCGCGTCGGTTTCCGGATTGGCCATGTCGCGGACGTGCAGGATCAGGTCGGCCTGCTCGACCTCTTCCAGTGTGGCGCGAAACGCCGCGACCAGTTCGTGCGGCAGGTCGGAGATAAAGCCCACCGTGTCCGACAGGATGGCCGAGCGGCCGCCCGGCAAGGCCAGGGTGCGCAGCGTCGTGTCGAGCGTGGCGAACAGCATGTCCTTGGCCAGCACCTCGGCGCGGGTCAGCCGGTTGAACAGGGTCGACTTGCCGGCATTGGTGTAGCCGACTAGGGCGACGATCGGGTACGGCACCTTCTTGCGCTGCTGGCGGTGCAGGTTGCGCGTGCGGCGGACCTCATCGAGCTCGCTCTTCAGCAGCTTGATGCGGTCGGCGATCATGCGGCGGTCGAGTTCGATCTGGGTTTCGCCGGGGCCGCCGGTGGTGCCGGTGGCGCGCTGGCGCTCCAGGTGGGTCCAGGTCCGCACCAGGCGCGAGCGTTCGTATTCGAGGCGCGCCAGCTCGACCTGCAGCTTGCCTTCGCGCGTGCGCGCCCGGCGGCCGAAGATTTCGAGGATCAGGCCGGTGCGGTCGATGACCTTGACGCCGAGGTCTTTTTCCAGGTTGCGCTGCTGCACGGGCGTCAGCGCCCCGTTGACGATGCACAGCGTCGCCGTGACCTCTTCGCAGAGCGCCTTGATGTCCTCGACCTTGCCGGCGCCGAACAGCGTCGCCGGATTGGGTTTGCGGATACGCACGCTCATCGCGCCGGCGATCACCAGGTCGAGCGCAAGCGCCAAACCCGTCGCTTCATCCAGGCGCGACTCTTCGTACTTGCGCGCCGGCGTGGTCTCGCCACGGCTGAAGCCGGCCGTTTCAGGGTCGACGACAACCGCGCGCTCGATGGTCGGCGCGTTATTGATAAAACGATCAGACATGAAGACCTATCAGCGCGCCCGCGAGGGATGCGCGCCCAGCAAAACGCTGGGGATCAATCATCCGCTTCGTCTTCCTGCTCGTAGAGCTGGACGGGTGCTGCGGGCATGATGGTGGAAATCGCGTGCTTGTAGACCAGTTGCGATTGGCCGTCACGGCGCAGCAGGACACAGAAATTGTCGAACCAGCTGACGATGCCCTGCAGCTTGACGCCGTTGATCAGGAAGATGGTCAGGGGGGTCTTGGTCTTGCGGACGCTGTTGAGGAACGTATCCTGGAGGTTTTGTTTTTTGTCGTGGGACATTGAGTCCGCCCTTCTCGTTGATTAGTCGGGAGAAAACCTCCCACACAGACACAGACGCCTATTTTACACATGTAGGCGCGAAATCATCATAGGCAAGACTCCCGTGATTTTTCAACGGGGCTGTACAAAAAGATTTTCAAACCTGCCGCGTTTGGCGGCTCAAACGCCGGCCGTGGCGCGGGCGTGGTCGATATAGAGCTCGCGCAGATGGGTGGCGACAAGACCCGGCGCGCCATTGCCGACAGGACTGCCGTCGACGGCGACGATCGGCAGGACCAGCGAGGTCGCCGCCGTCACGAAGACCTCGCGGGCTGCCTTCAACTGCTCGACGGTAAAGATGTCCTCGACGATGTGCAGGCCTTCGCGTTCGGCGACCTTCAAGAGGTTCAGCCGCGTTACCCCCGGCAGGATATTGGCCGTCAGCGGACGCGTGCGGATGATATTGTCGTCTCCGACGATATAGACATTGGTCGAGCCGCCTTCGCTGACGAAGCCATCGCGGTCGACGAAGATGACCTCGCCGGCCCCCTGCTCTTTCGCCTGCTGTTTGGCCAAAACATTAGGTAACAGGCCGACCGTCTTGATATCGCAGCGTCCCCAGCGGATGTCAGGCACGGTGATCGCCTTGACGCCGGCCTCGGCCTTGCGCGCGGCGGCCTCGCGGTCGACGGGCTTGGCGGTGATGACGACGGCCGGCTTGACGTCGGGGCCCGGGAAGACGTGATCGCGTGGGGCCACGCCGCGGCTGACCTGCAGATAGACCATGCCCTCACGGATCCTGTTGCGGCGGACGACCTCGTTCAGCACGACCAGCAGCGACTCGCGCGGCATCGGCAGGGCAATGCTCAGTTCGCGAAGGCTGCGTTCCAGGCGCGTCAGGTGGCCGTCGAGGTCGGCCAGGCGCCCGTCGAAGATCGACCACACCTCATAGACCGCGTCGGCGAACAGATAGCCGCGGTCCTCGATCGACACGGCGGCGTCGCGAAGGGGCGTATAGGTGCCGTTGACATAAGCGATACGGGGCATGGGAGGAATCCTTGGACAATCTGCGGCGCCGTTCTGAACCACAAATGGACGCGAATAAACTCAAATATGCGCGCGCCGCCTTTCCATTTGCGTTTCCGCGAAGAAGGGCAACCACGGAAGGCACGGACGCGCTTCGCGGACACGGACGTCCGTGTCCGCCGCAAAGCGGCGTTCCGTGCCTTCCGTGTTAAATCCTTGCGAAAACGCCGATGGAAGGCGCTGCGCGCGATCAGATTTCGTCCTCGTCGCCGCGGATATGGGCCAGGCCCAGCGACTTCAGCTTGCGATGCAGCGCCGAGCGCTCCATGCCGATGAAGTTGGCCGTGCGCGAAATATTGCCGCCGAAACGCACGATCTGCGACGACAGGTATTCGCGCTCGAACACTTCCCTCGCGTCCCGCAGCGGCAAGGCGATGATGCGCTCCGGCCGGATGGCGCCGGCCACGGCGGATTCCACCACTTCCGACGGCAGCATCTGCGCGGTGATCGGTTCGTTGGCCGCGCCCGAGGCCAGGATCAACAGCCGCTCGATATTGTTGCGCAGCTGGCGGACATTGCCCGGCCATTCGTGAACCTGAAGCGTCGCCATGGCGTCTTCGCTCAAGATGCGCCGCGGCAGGCCCTGGGCGGCGCTGATGCGTTCGATAAAGTAGGTCACCAGCTCGGCGATGTCGCCGCGGCGCTCGGCCAGGCCCGGCACGCGCACCGGCACGACGTTCAGGCGATGGAACAGGTCTTCACGGAAGCGCCCGGCGGCGATCTCCTGCTGCAGGTCCTTGGACGTCGAGGAAATCACCCGAACGTCGACCTGGACGTCCTGGGCGCCGCCGACGCGGGTAAAGCGCTGTTCGACCAGCACGCGCAGGATGCGCGACTGCGATTCCGGCGGCATGTCGGCGACCTCGTCGAGGAACAGGGTGCCGCCGTGGGCACGCTCGAACACGCCGATCTTGCGTGGCCGGCCGGTTTCGCCCTCCTCGCCGAACAGCTCGACATCGAGCCGCTCCGGCGTCATGCCGGCGGCCGAAATCGGCACGAACTCGCACTTGGCGCGCGGGCTGGCGTCGTGGATCATCCGCGCCACCAGTTCCTTGCCCGAGCCGGCGGGACCGGAGATCATGATGCGCGAATTGGCCGGCGCCACCTTGGCGATGGTCGAGCGCAGCAATTGCGCCGCCGCCGAATTGCCGATCAAGCCGTCGGGCACGACCGCCTGATTGCGCAGCCGGCGATTTTCGCGACGCAGGCTGGTCAGTTCAAGCGCTCTCTGAACAACCATGATCAAGCGCTCGGTTTTAAACGGCTTTTCGATGAAGTCAAAGGCGCCGCGCTTGATCGCCGTCACGGCCGTCTCGATATTGCCGTGACCGGAGATCATGACGCAGGGAATGTCGGGATCGAGCTCGTGGATGACGCTCAGCAGCTCCAGGCCGTCCATGCCGCCGCCCTGCATCCAGATGTCGAGCACGCACAGGCTGGGCTTGCGCGACTTGATGGCCCGCAGCGCCGCATTGGCGTCGGCCGCCGTGCGCACGGCATAGCCCTCGTCCTCGAGGATCCCCGCGATCAGTTCCCGAATATCGGCTTCGTCATCGACGACCAGAATATCAACACCGGACGATAGTTTCATCATACCCTCATCAAGGTCACGCCCGCCGCCGCGGGAGATTCGTTAGCGGCGACATGGCCGGCGCCTTGCGTCCGGGGCAGTCGCAACACGGCGCGCGCGCCGCTTAATGTCTTGGCGTCGGTCAGGTAGAACTCGCCGCCGTGGTCTTCCAGGATACGCTTGACGATGGCCAGGCCCAGACCCGTGCCCTTCTCGCGCGTTGTGACGTAAGGCTCGGTCAGCCGGTCGCGGTCCTTGTCGGGCAGGCCGACGCCATCGTCTTCGACGGCGATGGTCAGGAAGCCTTCCTCGACCGCCATCTCGACGCGGATATGGCCGACCAAGCCGTCGCCGTCCGGTTCACCCTGCTCGTTGCCATGATCGCGCATCAGCCGCGAGGTGATCGCCTCGCCGCCGTTCTTCAGCACATTGCCGAGCGCCTGGCCCAGCATGCGGCCGTCGCACACCACCTTGACCTCGGGCAGCGGTTCGACGACCTCGACCGCGATCTCGGCGCGGGCGACACGCTGCGAGAAGGCGACGGCGCGCACCAGTTCGGCGGCTTCTTCCTCGCCGAAGGTCGGCGCCGGCATACGGGCAAACGATGAGAACTCATCGACCATGCGGCCGATATCGCCGACCTGGCGCACGATGGTGTCGGTCAGCCGGTCGAAAGTGTCGCCGTCCTGGACGATCTGGCCGCGGTACTTCTTGCGCAGGCGCTCGGCCGACAGCTGTATGGGCGTCAGCGGGTTCTTGATCTCGTGGGCGATGCGGCGGGCGACGTCGCGCCAGGCGGCATTGCGCTGGGCGGTGACCAGGCGGGTAATATCGTCGAAGGTGAGCACGGCGCCGCCGGTTTCCAGGCCCGAGATGCGCACGCGCACGCGCCGCGTCTCGCCCTTGCGCACCAGGTCGACTTCCTGCTCCTCGACGCGATGCAGGGAGGCCTTGTCCAGCAACTCGGCGATTTCAGGCGCCAGGTCGCGAATATTCATGCCGATGGCGTCTTCCGACGAAACGCCCATGAAGTTGGCGGCATGGCGGTTGATTGCCGAAATATGTTCCAGGGCGTCGATGCCGACGATGCCGGCACTGATTTCCGACAGCACGGTCTCGATGAAGCGGCGGCGGCTTTCGGCCTCTTCGCCGGCTGATTTCAGCGCTTGCTGCTGCGATTCCAGGTCCGAGGTCATGCGGTTGAAGGCGCGCGACAGCACGGCAATATCTTCGGATTGCTGACTGGTCATGACGCGCGCCGATAGGTCCCCGGAAGCCACCTTGTCGGCCGCCTGCACAAGTCGGGCCACGGGGCCGGCGATGCTTTCGGCGGCCGAGGTGCCGATCCATACGGCGCCGATCAACACCAGCAGCACGGCCTCGACATAGGCCAGGGTGAACATGGCCTGCGTACGGGTCTGGGCGTCCGTGGTGTCCTGGATATAGGCCAGGGCGCGGTTGGCGATGTCGATGCGGCCCCACAGGCCCGGCGGCAGCTTGTGCACGCCGTAGAGATAGGCGTCCTCATAACCGGGCATCGCGTAGACGTAGCGCAGGTCGGTACCGATCGGCGAGCCGCCCTGGGCGCCGCGCAGGCGGACATCGTCGATCACGTCGCGCGGCGGCGCGGCATAGGGCGGCGCGCCGGCCTCTTCGGCCCTCGCCAGGACCTGGCCGGTATGGTCGATGATGTAGACCGCGTCGAGGACGCCGTGCTGGTCGATCGTGTCCTTCAGGGCGATGGAATAGGCCAGACGATTGGGAAACAGGTTACGCGCAATCGGCCCGTCGACCTTCTGCTGGATGAAGGTCATCTCCTTCGCCATCGTCGTGCCGAGTTCGTGTGCATAGGTTCTTGCGATCGTGTCGCCGTTTTCCACGGCGTTTTTCATGCGGCCTGAAAACCATTGGTCGATGCCGTGGTTGAGCACGGTAAAGGACAGGGCCACGACGAAGGCCGGCATCGCGGCGGCCAGGACGAACAGGGCGACGAAGCGCAGGTGCAGGCGCGATCCGGCGTCGGCGCGCGACCGGGCGATGTTGACGACACGCCAGATCACGGTCGCGAACAGGGCCAGCAGCAGGGCCAGGTTCAGATAGAGGAGATCGAACAGGTAGGTCGAATGGCGGCCGATCGGGCCGATGCCCGGGGTGGCGATGATCTGCCAGATAACGAAGGCCGTGGTCAGGAACGAAGCCCCATAGACGGCGCCCAGCAACAGGCGCGGCCAGTCACCTGCCCGCCTCAGGCCCATGCGGATGGCTTGCCACCCGTGCCCCGTTGTGACCGTGTCGTTCAAGACCCACTATACCTGGATTAAGGTTCGTGGCATTTGTGCACTACTGTGTCCAAATATCAACAGCAATGTTGTATTTTTTTAGCTCAAGCGCCGCCAGGCCTTCTCGGAAGAATGGGCTCGGCGCACGAACGCCGGCGGCCCACTCTTGTCTGAAAAAGAATTGGCGCCCTTGCCTCACGCTTCGCGTTCGGAATTACGAGTCAATCACCCGATAAGCGTTCAGCCCATCAGGGCGCGGACCTCGGCGGCGATGGCGCGGGGATCGTCGAGGCGGCATAGCCGTGCCTTGTCCTGACGGCGAACTTGCGGATCGGTGTGGTGTGTCGAGGCTTCGACATAGGCGCCCAGATGCTTCTTGAACATACGCAGGCCGAGCGACGCACCATAGAAGTCCAGGCTCAGTTCCATATGCTCAAGCAGGATATCGGCCCGTTGCGACAAGCCTATGTCTTCAAAGCGCTTGTTATCGTTAAGGGCCCGGTCGAGGCGATCGGCGAACCACGGGCGGCCATAGATGCCGCGGCCGATCATCACCCCGTCGGCGCCGGATTGGTCGAGCGCCGTGCGCGCGCTATCGAGATCGGTGATATCGCCATTGACGATGAGTGGAAGGGTCACGGCCTGACGGACAGCCGCGACCGCCGTCCAATCGGCCGAACCCTTGTAGAACTGCTGGCGTGTGCGGCCGTGGACCGTCAGCGCAGCGACGCCCAGCCGCTCGGCCCGCGCGCCAAGCTCTGCCGCGTTCATCGACTGGTCGTCCCAGCCCAGGCGCATCTTGACCGTCACCGGCCGCGAGGTGGCGCCGCGCGCCGCGCTGATGATGCGTTCGGCATGGTCGAGATTGCGCATCAGGGCCGACCCGCACAGCGCCCCGGTCACTTCCTTGGCCGGGCAGCCGAAATTGAGATCGATGAGGTCGGCGCCGGATTGCTCCGCCACGCGTGCGCCGTGGGCGATATGCGCCGGGTCGTTGCCGACCAGTTGCACGATCTTCAACCCCGTATGATCGCCCAGTTGCGCCTTTCTGACGATGTCCGGCCGGTCGAGATCGGCGCAGGCGACCATCTCGGTCGCCGCATAGGGCGCGCCCAGCTTTTGCGCCATGCGGCGAAACGGCAGGTCGGACACGCCGGTCATCGGCGCGATCAGCACGCGGCCCGGGATTTCGAGGTCGCCGATGTGAAGGGTTTTCAACATCGCGCGTCCATACAGGATTTGCTGGAAATTTGAAACAGGGTGTGTCACTTGCGAGGCCCGCCAAGGACCGTATTTATCGAGCCTTGACCGGATATAAATTGCAGATTGCAAGCCATTGCGAATTGCAAGTGATGTGGAGGTGTTCGTGACGTTTCATGCGGTTATCGTTGCCGGCGGATCAGGCTCGCGTTCGGGCGGCAGGAAGCAATGGATGCCGCTGGGCGGTCGTCCGGTGCTTGACTGGTCGGTCGAAGCCTTTGCCGCGGCCGGCGCCGGCCGCATCGTCATCGTCGTGCCGCCGGATGATGTCGAGCGCGCCAAAGCGGCCTATTCGGATGCCATGGTCGTGGCCGGCGGCGCCGACCGGGCGGCATCCGTGGTCAACGGCTTGACGGCCCTGGCGCGCGCCGCCGATGAGCGTGATATCGTGATGGTCCATGATGCAGCGCGGCCGCTATTGAATACGAGCCATATCAATAATTTGCTGAAAAGACTTGAGGTGTCGGATGCAGCTATCCTGGCCCTGCCCCTGGCGGATTCCTTAAAGCGCGCCCATAGCGGGATGATCGCCGAGGCCGTGCCTCGCGACTATCTGTGGCGCGCCCAGACCCCGCAAGCCTTTCGCCTGGGCGCCCTGCTCGACGCCTATGGGCGCTGGCAGTCGGATACGCCGACCGACGAGGCCACCGTGGCGGCGGCGGCCCATATCGCGGTCGCCCTGGTCGAAGGCGATATGCGGCTGCACAAGCTGACCTATCCCGAGGACTTTGCCTTGCTTGAAGCTTTAATTGCAAAGGATAAACCTTTGAGACAAGTCAGAATTGGCCAGGGTTTCGATGCCCATCGCTGGGGCGACGGGCAAAGCGTGTGGCTGTGCGGTGTCGAGATCGCCCACCACAAGACCCTGATCGGCCATTCCGACGCCGATGCCGGCCTGCATGCCTTGACCGATGCGCTGTTGGGCGCCGCCGGGCTCGGCGATATCGGCGATCACTTCCCGCCGACCGATCCGCAGTGGAAGGGCGCCTCGTCCGACCGCTTCCTCAAGCACGCCGTCGATCTCATTGCCCAAAAGGGCGGCGAGATCGTCAATGTCGACGTCACCTTGATCTGCGAACGGCCCAAGATCAAGCCGCACCGCGAAGCCATGCGGGCGCGCCTCGCCGAGATCCTGGGCATCGAACTCGACCGGGTCAGCGTCAAGGCGACGACGACCGAGAAGATGGGCTTTACCGGCCGTGAGGAAGGGCTGGCGGCGCAGGCCGTCGCCAGCCTCCTGCTCTAATCATTTCTTCTTGCGCATGATCGGCTTGATCTTGCCGTGGCCGCCCAGCGTCATTTCGACGAAGGTATAGTGGTCGGCATCCTCCGCCGCCTTCTGGCTCAGCGAGGTGCCGAAGTGGCCGGCATCGGCGTCGGTGCGGAACAGGATCAGGTTGGGCCCTGCATTGTCGGCCAGCAGGCGCGCGCCGTACTTGCCGCTGTTCCAGGGCGCGACGCGATTATCGTTCAGGCCGACGTCCAGCATGACCGCCGGATAGGCGACACCGGGTTTCAGGTTATCATAGGCGTCCATGGCATAGAGCGACTTGAAGCCCGCTTCGGTATTGGGATCGCCGAATTCGGCATATTGATTGGCCCCGTTGGCGTCGGCCGCCAGGCGCGTCGGATTGAGCATGCCGGCATGGCTGATCGCCGCGCCGAAATGGGTCGGGAAGCGATCGATGGCGCCGCCGACAATGATGCCGCCGGCGCTGGCGCTATAGAGCGCGATATGCTTGGCGTCGGAATAGCCCTTTGCCGTCAGGGCATCGGCCGCGGCGACGAAATCCTCGACGCTGTGGTGCTTGTTCGGGCCCTTGCCGTCCAGCCGCCAGCTGTCGCCCTTTTCGCCGCCGCCGCGGATGCCGGCAATGACGTAGAGATGGCCGTCGGCGACCCATTCCAGGCTCATCGGATCGAAGCTGGGCTGGCTGATGGTGATGCCGTAGGCGCCGTAGGCCAGGACGATGGCCAGGGTTTTCGGATCGGGCGTGTAGCCCTTGGGCTTGATGATGGTGATCGGCACCATTGTGCCGTCCAGGCTCTTGGCTTCGCCGGTTTCGGTCTCGACCAGGGCGCTGTAGTCGCGCGGTGACGAGGTGCCGACCTTGAGGTCGGTCAGGCCCTGGGTTGCCGGATCGTAGGCGAAGACCGTCTTCGGCCGCGCCCAGCCTTGCAGCGAGAAGACCAGGCCGTCACGCAAGGAGTCGGTATCGACCAAGGCCGCCGCGCCGTCGAACGGCAGGGCAATCGGCCGGACGGCGCCGTCGGCGCCGATGCGGATAAAGCCGTCGATGCCCAGATGCATCCGCTTGACGTAGAGGCCGTCCTTGGCGGCCGCCGTGGCGGTGACGATCTGGTCCTTGTCTTCGGGCAGTGCGACCCTGGCGTCGGCGAGAGTCGCGCCGGGCTTGGACAGGTCGATGGCCAGGATGCGGCCATTGGGCGCGCCCTTGACCGAAGTCAGGTAGACCGTGTTGCCGAGGATGGTGAAGCCGGTGACCTCGTCGGCATAGTCGACCAGGCAGCGGAACTGCGCGTGGCCGGCGACGACGTCAGCGGTCGGCGCGATGCACATCCGGCCTTCGGCGCGGGCGCCGCCGATCTGCAGGGCGCTCCAGCTCGAGGACGGGTCGCTATAGAGCAGCGGGAATTCGTTGGGCACCATGGCCACGCCCGGCAGGCCGCCGGCGGGGACGACGACCGCATCGGCCGCGGCATCGCTGCCCAAAACGTGCAGCTTGACGTGCATATTGATCATCGGGTCCGTTTGACCGGTCGCCGGCGCCATCTGGGTATAGGTGAAGCGGTCATTGCCGATCCACTGGGCCTGGAACTCACCCCAGATATGATCGACGGTGTCGGCCAGCTTCTGGCCGCTGTCGACATCGTAGATTTCGAGGCTGGTGATTTCGGCACCGCCATGGTCGACGTTCAGCGCGACGCGATGGCCGTCGGGCGAGACGGAATAGCCGGTGATCGAGACGTGGGCGCCCCCTGTCACCGTATTGGGGTCGAACAGGACCTTGTCGCTGCCGTCCTCAAGACGGACGTGCAGGACGCCCTGCTTGCCGGAGTCGAGATGCTGGTAGAACAGGCGGTTGCCGACGCGGTGCTGGTCGCCGTTGCTGACGACCGAAGCGGAGGCCGCGTTCAGCCGGGTTTGCCACTTTTGCATGACGGGCGAGGCGTCGAGCCTGGCGCGGCCGGCGGCGCCTTGCGCCTTCAGCCAGTCGCGGAAAGCCGTATTGTTCGGGCCCTCCATCCAGCGATAGGGGTCGGGAATGGTCAAGCCGTAGAGATGATCGACCGTATCGTCGGTCTTGGCTATGGGAGGCGCCGACTGGGCCAGGGCGGGCGCGGCCATCGCCAGCAGGACGGCGGATATCAGAACGCCACGCGATACGGACAACAACGATTTGCGCATTGGACTCTCCCCTGAAAGGGCCAAGGCTAAGCATGTGCGCGAAGCATGGTCAACGTAACAGTGTTTTCAATTTGAAACCCTTTGAATTTCTGTGGGTTTTTCGGGGTATTCATTGCGAAGCATTCTCACTGAATACCGCCTTGAAAACCTATACCCCTCCGAATATATGCGGTTCGGTCTCCGCGTATCCCATTTCCAGCAACAACAAGGCGATTGTCATGAGCTTCGAACTGCCCCCCCTGCCCTATGCCACGGATGCGCTTGAGCCGTACATGTCGGCCAATACCTTCAGCTTCCACCACGCCAAGCACCACAAGGCCTATGTCGACAACCTGAACAAGGCGCTGCCGG
>FSZW01000356.1_pt1 | contig 14996 bp, 11 predicted proteins | sample 1638921 | NCBI WGS metagenome assembly FSZW01 (sample SAMEA3914812, study PRJEB12502) | metagenome | biome: forest; material: soil | place: Canada | collected 2011-07-07 | depth 0.1 m | reverse complement strand
CATGGCCATGCGCGATCTCACCGGCGCCGTCGATTTCGCCTATCTCGAAGACTATACCGCCCAGGACCCGCAGATCATGGAGGAGGTGCTGCGCCTGTTCCAGCAGCAGTCGGAGCTCTGGTCGCCGCTCTTGACCACGACGCATGAAGGCTGGCGCGACGCGGCCCATACGCTCAAGGGCGCCGCTGCCGGCATCGGCGCCAATACCCTGTCTTACGTGGCCGGCGAGGCGGAGCATGGCGACGAAGAGGGCGCGGCCGGCCGGCTGGAGCGGGTCAAGACAGCGCTGGATGCTGCGCTTTATGATGTGGCGGCCTATCTGCACGGCCTGCAATTGCGGAGTTTGAGGGGCTGAGTTCCCCCAGGGCCGTATCGCAATCTTACGCAAACGGCCCTAGCCCAAGATTGCCGGCTTGTAACTTGACTCTGTTTCACGGGAGACCAAGTCTGCGCCGTTCAGACTCATGAGGGCTCCGCCATGTCGAAATTTCGTGCCGCCATTCTCGCGGCAACCGCGCTTACCCTTGTCGCCGGCTCGGCGGGTGCCCAAGCCACGGCGAGCCACGATGTCGACCTGGGCGGCATCGACCATTCGGTCAAGCCGGGCGACGACTTCTACCACTACGCCAACGGCGCCTGGATAAAGACGGCGCAGATCCCGGCCGACCGCTCGGCCTTCGGTCCGGATGCCACCTTGACCGACAAGACCAGCGGCGAGGTCCGCGACCTGATCCAGAATGCCGCCAAGGGGAGCCCGGCGCATGGTTCCAATGCGCAAAAAGTCGGCGACTACTATGCCAGCTACATGGACGAGGCGGGGATCGAGGCCAAGGGCCTGACGCCGCTCAAGGCCGAGTTCGACGCCATTGCCGGCGTGACGGATAAGGCCGCGCTGTCGGCCTATCTCGGCACCACCTTGCGGTCCGATGTCGATGCGCTCAACGCCACCAACTTCTATACCGACCATATTTTCGGCGTATGGATCACCCAGGGCTTCGAAGACCCCGACCACAACGTGCCCTACCTGCTGCAGGGCGGACTGGGCCTGCCCGATCGCGACTATTATCTCGACCCGTCGCCCAAGATGGCCGACCTGCGCGCCAAGTACCAGGCGCACATTGCGCACGTGCTGACGCTGGCCGGCGTCGCCGATGCCGAGGCGAAGGCGGCGGCCATCATGGCGCTGGAAACGAAGATGGCCCAGGCCCACACCAGCCGCGTCGACAGCGAAGACGTGCACAAGGCCAATAATCCCTGGATGCGCGCCGACTTCGCCGCCAAGGCGCCGGGCCTCGACTGGGACGCCTATTTCAAGGCGGCGGGCCTGGCCGACCAGCAAAACTTCATCGTCTGGCAGCCGGGCGCGGTCACGGGGCTGTCGGCCCTGGTGGCGTCGGAGCCGGTCAATACCTGGAAGGCCTATTTGACTTTCCATGCCATCGACAGCTATGCTGGCGTCCTGCCCAAGGCTTTCGGTGACGAGCATTTCGCCTTCTACGGCACGGCCATGTCGGGTACGCCCCAGCAGTCGCCGCGCTGGAAGCGTGCCATCTCTTCGACCAACAATGCGCTCGGTGAAGTCGTCGGCCAGCTCTATACGGAAAAGTATTTCCCGCCCCAGGCCAAGGCCAAGATCAACGCCATCGTCGACAACCTGCTGACCGCCTATCATGCGCGCATTTCCAACCTGACCTGGATGGCGCCGGCGACCAAGCAGGAGGCCCTGGCCAAGCTTGGGACGCTGAAGGTCGGCGTCGGCTATCCCGACAAGTGGATCGACTATTCCAATCTCGATATTGTCCGCGGCGACGCCTACGGCAATATCCGCCGCGCCGAACTGGCCGACTACCAGCGCAACCTGGCCAAGTTGCACGGCCCGGTCGACCGCGGCGAGTGGGCCATGGTGCCGCAGATCGTCAATGCCGTGAACCTGCCGCTGGCCAATGCGCTCAACTTCCCGGCCGGTATCCTGCAGCCACCCTATTTCGATCCGCAGGCGGACAATGCCTATAATTACGGTTCGATCGGCGCGACCATCGGCCACGAGATCAGCCACAGCTTCGACGACGAGGGTTCGCAGTTCGACTCGCGCGGCCGCCTGCGCAACTGGTGGACGCCGGACGATGCTGCCCACTTCAAGGCGGCGGCCCAGAAGCTGGTCAAGCAGTATGACGCCTATTGTCCGTTCCCGGACGCTTGCGTCGACGGCCAGCAGGTGCTGTCGGAAAACATCGCCGACGTCGCCGGCCTGTCGGCGGCTTACGACGCCTACAAGCTGTCGCTGCACGGCAAGCCGGACGCCGTCAAGGACGGCCTGACCGGCGACCAGCGCTTCTTCTTGGCCTTTGCCCAGTCGTGGCGCGAGGTCGAGCGCGAGGCGGCGCTGCGTCAGCAGCTCAAGACCGACGGCCACGCCCCGGCCGAATATCGCGGCGATACGGTGCGCAATCTCGACGCCTGGTATCCGGCCTACAAGGTGACGCCGGACGAGAAGCTGTACCTGAAGCCCGACGACCGCGTTCAGGTGTGGTGAGACCGTTAAGGGCGCCTGCAAGATGAGGTGAGTGGTTCTCGCTTGCCTCACCGGCGTCGCGCCTTTAAACGCTCGCTCAAGAAAGCGAGCGCTCACCATGTCCGATACCGAACTCCATATCGTCTGCACCGACCGCGAGGGGGTAACCCATACCCTGCCGGCGCTGGAAGGCTGGCGGGTCATGGAGATCATTCGCGACAACGGCCTGCCGATCAAGGCGGAGTGCGGCGGGGCGCTGGAATGCGCGACATGTCACGTCTATGTCGCAAACCAGTGGTGGGATAAGTTGATTCCCAAGTCGGACGAGGAAGACGAGAAGCTTGACGAGGCCTTCCTGGTCAAGCGTAACTCGCGCCTGTCGTGCCAGATTCTGATGCGCGACGATCTCGACGGCCTGGAAGTGACCTTGGCTCCGGAAACGGACTGATTACGACTATCAACATCGGCGGGTGGCGGACATGCGGTTAAAGACGTTCTTGATGGTTGTGACGGCCGGTGCGGCCGTTCCGGGCCTGGTTTGGGCCTGGGGTTCGACCGGTCACCGCACCATCGGCGAGCAGGCGATCCGCGCCTTGCCGGCCTATGCCCCGGCCTTCCTGCGCACGACCAAGGCGGCGACCGACGTGGCCGAATTCGCCCGCGAACCCGACCGCTGGCGCAATGCCGGCCAGCCGCACGACGACATCCGCGACCCCGAGCATTTCATCAAGTTGAACGACGACGGCACGACCCTGGCCGGCATCCCGCTGGAGCAATTGCCGCCGACGCAGGAAGCGTTCGAGCAGGCCCTGGCCGCCAAGGGCACCACCCTGGTCAAGTCGGGCTCGCTGCCCTATGCCGAACTCGACGGCTATGAGCAGATCGTCAAGGATTTCGCCTATTGGCGCATCGAGAGCTATATGGAGGTCCACGCGACCGACAAGACCGAGCGCGCCTGGTATCATGCCGACCGCCTGCGCCGCGAGGAGCTGACGGTTCGCGACATCGGCGTGCTGGCCCACTTCGTCGGCGACGCCACCCAGCCGATGCACGTCTCCATCCACTACAACGGCTGGGGCGATGTCCCCAATCCGGACGGCTATACCCAGGAGCATATCCACTGGCCGCTGGAAAGCGCCTATGTGCTGAACAATGTCTCGGTTGATGACGTGCGTCACGACATGCCGGCCTATGAGCCGTGCACCCAGGCGCCGCTGCTGTGCTTTGCCGCCCGGTTGAAGGCGTCTCACGACCATATTATCCCGCTGTTCCAGCTGGAAAAGGCCGGCGGCTTCAAGGACGGCGATCCGCGCGGCAAGGCCTTCATGACCCAGCAGATCGCCACCGGCGCCGCCGACCTGCGCGACGTCATTCTGGATGCCTGGCGCGACTCCAAGACCATGGGCGTCGGCCAGCCGGTCGAAGGCACGGCCTATGACGATTTCGTCGCCGGCCATGTCAAAGAGCCGTTCGACGTCCTGCACGGTCACGACTGACGCTTGCGCCCAAACCTGTTTGTCGTGCCTGGTCGGTAGAATTATACTCAATCTTAAACTATTACTTTATAAGCCTTGTTGCGTTGATAGTAGCCGGTCCGCCGGGGCAGGAGAGTTGAAATGAGTATCGGTCGCGTGCTTATCCTCGATGACAATCGGGAGCACGCGAGATTTATTTCCGATATCCTCGGCAAGAAGAATTGGGGCTCGATCCTCAATTTCGACGTCAAGACCGCGCTGCGCACCCTCGAATACGAGAAATTCGATCTTTTGATCGTTGACGCGGTGGTCAATGGCGTCAATGTCCTGGAGGCGATCGAAAATCTGCGGACGGCCGGCGAGGGGACGCCGATCGCTGTCATGTCGTCGCATTTCATGGGGGGCACCCATGGCGGCAAGGCCGTGGCGGCCGCGCTGGAAGCCGGTGCCGATTTTACGCTGCAGAAGCCGACGACCGGAGAGGCGATCACCGACCTCTTGAAAAAGGCGGTCGAGTTCAACCATTCGCGAAGCACCAATTGCCGCGTCCTGGTGGTCGAGGACGATGTCATGCTGCGTGAGGATCTGGTCAACGTCCTGACCCAGGTCGGCTGCACGGTGTCGTGGGCCGAAAATATGGAAGACGCCTTCTTCGACCACAGCGTCGGCATGATGGACGTGGTCATCGCCGCGGTGCTGACCCCCGGGATCGGCGGCGTCGAAGGCACGGCGCATATCAAGACCGAGTGGCCGCACGTCAAGGTCATCGCCATATCGCAGGACGTCAATCCGCGGATTACCGCCATCCACGTCCTGGCCGCCGCCCAGGCCGCCGGCGCCGAAGCCATCCTCGCCAAGCCCTTCTATATGCGCGATCTGCTGAAATCCCTGAAGATGCTGGTCGGTGCGCACCAGGCCCTGCCGGAAAACGCCGTGCAGTCGGCGATCGACGCCATGTTCGATTAATTGCCGCGGCGGCTTGGTCGCGACCAGGCGATGAGCTATCAGGGCGCATCTTTGATGGAGGCGTTCATGGCGGATCTTCTGCAATTCGGCCGGCAACTCGACGGGCTGGACTACAGGCCGCGCTCGGGCGCCTACGGCATCCTGTTCAAGGACGGCCGCATCGTCTGCGCCCGCGTCGGTTACGGGCCCTTCACCTACGACCTGCCCGGCGGCGGCATCGATCCGGGCGAGACGGCGGAAATGGCAGTCGAACGCGAATTTGTCGAGGAAACCGGGCTACGCGTCCGCGTCACCGGCAAGGTGACCGAGTTCCTGCACTACTGGATCGACAACGACGGCAAGCCCTTCAACAATCACAGCCACTTCTTCACGGTCGAGCTGCTGGAAGACGTGCCGGAGCAGAAGGTCGAGCCTGACCACGAACGGGTGTGGCTGACGCCCGAACAGACCCTCGTCAACCTGAAGAACGAGGGCTATGCCTGGGCCGTAGTGCTGTGGATGCGCGCCACGATGCGCGACATTTAGGTTCGCCACCAGGCAGGGCTGGCCTTCCGCAAAATTTGTACTATAAATGGCGACAACAGATCGCCTGACAATCGGCGCCAACAGGAAACGTCCGGAGAACCCCCATGCCCAAACTGTCCCGTGCTGCCTTGTTAAAGGGTCTGCTGGCTTCAGCGGCAGCCGTCTTGGTGTTCGGCGCCTCAGCCGTCGCTGCCGGTGACGCGTCGGAGCCCATCCTGTTATGGCCCAATGGCGCGCCGGGGCCAAAGGCCGCGCCGGGGCCCGAAGCGGTCCGCCTGTCGCCGCAAGGCGAGCACATCGTCACCAATATCACCGCGCCGTCGATCATTCCCTACCTGCCGGCGCCGGGAACCGCCACCGGCGTGGCGGTCGTCGTCGCCCCGGGCGGCGGCCATACGGAATTATGGATGGACCACGAAGGCTACCGCGTCGGCCAGTGGCTGAGCGCGCACGGCATCGCCGCCTTCGTACTGAAATACCGCCTGTCGAAGCAACCGGGCAGCCCCTATAGCCTGGAAGGCGACTCGCTCGGCGATATCCAGCGCGCCATCCGCCTGGTGCGCAGCCGCTCAGCCGAATGGCATGTCGATCCGAAGAAGGTCGGCGTGATGGGCTTTTCGGCCGGCGGCGAACTGGCGGCCCTGGCCGGCTGGCGTGACGCGGTCATCTCGAGCGGTAGCGATCCGGTCGATGCGCAGAGCGTGCGGCCGGACTTCGAGGCCCTGATCTATCCGGGCATTCCGTCGCACGGTGCTTTTTCGGCCGCCACCCCGCCGACCTTCCTGCTGGCCGGCGACAAGGACAGCCCCAAGGTGTCGGAAGGTGTCGCCGACCTCTACCTGCAGATCCACCGCGCCGGCGGCTCGGCCGAGGTGCACGTCCTGGCCGGTGTCGGCCATGGTTTCGGCATGCGCGACAGCAATTCGGCGGCGATCAAGGCGTGGCCGCAGATGTTCCACGACTGGCTGGAAGCGCAGGGCTTTATCGCGGCGCCGGCCGCGGGGCATTAGGATGAAGCGGTTGGGCCTTATGATGGCAATAGGGGCTTTCCTGGCCTTGCCGGCCATGGCCGAGGTCAGCGCGGCCATGCGCACCGGTATTCCCGATGCGGCGGTGGTCGCGCGCTATAGTCCGGCCGAGCGTGCCGCCGCCGCCCAGGCCGTGCTGCATCTATCTGCCTTGCCGCGCCTCGGTGCCCCGGTTTCCCTGACGTCCGACCAGCCCTATGCGGCGGATGGCTCCGCGCTGAACTTTTGGAAGCCGTCCTTTGTGCTGGGTACCCAGGACGGCGGTGAAGCCGGGGTCAATTTCTGGGGCGTGCACAATGAGGGCCATATCAATGTGGCCTTCACGCCTTCGGATACGAAAACGCGCCTGATCGACTGCCGTTTCCTGTCGGACGGGCCGATCACCTACAAGGTCTATAGCGGCGGCGGCGACAAGCCGCAGGTCGAGCAGGCGGTGGCATTGGCCGCGCATCACATCCTGATCGCTGTTCCGGTCGAGCAAGCCGATCGCCCGGTCCTGGTCGAGTTCTGGCCGACGCCGACCACGCAGATCGCAGGCTTCTTCGGCTGCGACCTGTCCGTTACGGACTAGTCCTGGCTGTCACTTGGCGAGGGCTTGGCGGGCGGCGTTTCAGGGGCCGCCTTGGCGGCATCGGGATCGACCGGCGCTTTTAGCGCGGCCAGAACCTCGGCCTGGCTGCCCTGGCGATCGATGATGGCGATGATATTGGCCGCCCAGGCAGCCGGCTTGGGCGCATGCGGATTGCTGGCCAGCGGAATCAGCATCTCCTTGGCCTCGGCCATCCGGTCGCGCACGACCAGCAGTTGGGCGGCGTGGACGGCATAGGTGTCGACCGATGGCGACAGCGCCTGAGCCTCCATGGCCGCGGCGATCATGTTGTCGGAGGGCGGTTGGCCGGGAACGGCAAGCGCCAGCGAATAGTAGTAAAGGTTGGGCGCATAGAGCGGGTCCAGCTGATAGCTCTTGCCAAGCGCGGCACGCGCCGCTGCCTTTTGACTATCCGGTGTCTGGCCATCCAGGATATGTTTGTGGATGGTCATCAGGTACCAGGTCTGGCCCAGCATGAAATAGGCTTCGGCATCGTCGGGATGGGCGGCGACGCGTTGCTTGAGATAGTCGAGCGCCTGGGATTCGTCGCCGATGACGATTTCGGCGCGCGCCAGGACGTCCTCGGCGAAGGCGTCGCCGGGATATTTCGCCGCTTCGGTCTGGATTTTGGCGAGCAGGGCCTGTTGATCGTCGGGCGCCGGGCACATCCGGTCATAGGCGTCCCACAACAAAAGCTTTTTGGCCGAGGGGGGCAGGGTGGTGGCGGTGACCACAGGCGCCGGCATGTCGTGGATACGATAGACGCTCGCCTGCATCTTGTTGAAGTAGTTTACCAGGATATTGTCGAGGTCCTTGACCTTGATCCCGAAGACCCGCTCAAACGCCGCGGCGGGGTCCTCGCCGCTGTGGTAAGCATCCATGAAGGCGGCGAACTTCTGGTGACGTTGCGGATCGGACAGGATGTAGTGCGTCAGCAGCCAGGATTGGGCGTAGAAAGCGTCTTCAAGCTGGCCGCTGGGTTCGCCCTTCTTGGGCCGCCAGCTGTCGCGCAGAAGGTCGGCATAGGGGATGCTGCGCGCCCCGTAGAGCAGCGAATTGACGCGCCAGGAGAAGGCCATGCCGACAATGGCTTCGTCGCCCTGGATCTTGGTCGTCGAATAGAATTCGGCAAACCCTTCGACAAACCAGGGCGGATAGGCCCGGTCGCTGTGCTGGAACATGAAATCGTGGGCATATTCATGGAACAGCACGGCCTGGGTCGGATTTTCCTCCTGCCCCTTGACGTTTTGCGTCTGACGAATTTCGCCGCTTTCGAACAGGCCGACCGCGCCTTCGCCTTCGGCGCAGCTCTTGAAATAGCCGGCGACATCATCCGGCAGGTGAGGGGCGGTCTGGCGCAGGTCGTCCCGGGTATCGACAAAATAGAAGCGCAGCTTCGGCGTCGACTCGTCGTCTTCCTTGCTGATGCCGTAGAAGCCGCTAAGGATGTAGCGGTATTGCTCCAGCTTGATCAGGTAGGCCTGGGCGCTTGTCGGGCCGATGTCACTGAAGACCGTGAAATGGGCGGAGTCCACCCTGACCCAATTATTGGCCACCGCCGGCGTTGCCACGGCTGCGCCGAGCGCCGCCGCCAATACCCATCCCGCGATCTTTCGAAACATCATTTCCCCCGCCCAGCCTCGACGCAACCTTAGCGCACCTTTACGCCCGCGCAAGAGGTGTCGAAAAGTGCCCACCCGCTCGATCTTTTCGGCATCGCTCTTGACCTTGGCGGCGGAGCGAAATAGCCAAGGCGTCGTGCGTGTCCTCAATATCATGCTGGCGAAGGTCAAGGGCGGCGTCGAGACGATGGCGCTGCTCTATCATCGCGCGCTCGAAGCCCGGGGCTTCGAGGTCCTCAGCGTCGGCCATCCCGACGGGGTCCTGGCCGCCGGCCTGCCGGCGGAGGTCTTTCGCCCGCTAAATGCCCGCGTCAATCACGATCCCCTGGCGCTTCTGAAACTCGACGGCTATTTGCGCGCCTTCCGGCCGGATATCGTCCTGACCCACGGCAATCGCGCGGCGGGACTGGCGCTCTTTCCCGGCATGCGCTCGGCGGACCGCACCGTCGTCGTCCTGCACAACGCCTTTTTCAAGCGTCATCTCCTGCGGGCGCGCGCCGCCTTCTGCGTCAGTCAAAGCATCGCCCAGGCGACCGAACAGGCCTTGCCGGACGTGCCCCTGACGGTCTTGCCGAACTTCGCCGAGCTCGAGGTCTTTCCGCCACGCCCCGCCTGGCGCGATCCGCCGGTGATCGGCGCGCTCGGCCGCCTGCACGACCAGAAGGGCTTCGACATCCTGGTCCGCGCCGCCACGATCCTGCGCGACCGTGGCGTGGCCTTTCACCTGCGCATCGGCGGCGAGGGTGAGGACCGTCCCAAGCTCGAAGGCCTGATCCGTGACTTCGACCTGGCGGCGCAAGTCGAACTGGCCGGGTGGGTCTCGCCGCCCGGACCCTTCCTGGCCGACCTCGACCTGTTCGTCGTGCCGTCGCGTTACGAGCCCTTCGGCCTGGTGGTCATCGAGGCCATGGCCGCCGGCGTGCCGATCCTGGCCTCGGCGCTGGAGGGCCCACAGGAAGTCCTGGCGGGCGGCCGTTTCGGCCGCCTGGTGGCAAGCGAGGATCCCGAGGCCCTGGCCCAGGCGCTGATCGAAGCCATGAAGCAACCCCAGGCCCTCCTGGCCGTTGCGCACTTGGCCCAGGCCGAAGTCGTCGACACCTACGGCTTCGAGGCCGGCGCCGATCGCCTGCGCGATGCGGTAGAGGGATTGAGGTTTGCATTGCACACTTGATCCAGGCGGCGCGGTGTGGCGATAGTGCGAAACAGGTTTTGAGCTTAAGGACGATCCATGTGCGGCATAGCCGGCGTTTTCATGCGCGAGGGCGAAGCGAGCCTCGATGTGCTCGGCAAACTGGCAAAGGCGCTGGCGCACCGCGGCCCCGACGAGCAGGGGCATTTCCGCAAGGACAAGATCGGCCTGGCCCATACGCGTTTGTCGATCATCGACGTCGCCCACGGTCATCAGCCGTTTGTCTCGGCGGCCGGAACGGTGCTGATCGCCAACGGCGAGATCTATAACGACCGCGACCTGCGCCGCGAACTGGAAGGGACGCCGTTTCAGACCGGGTCCGATTGCGAACCGCCGCTCTATCTCTATGAGCAATATGGCGAGGACTATGCCCGCAAGCTGCGCGGCATGTATGCGATCGCCATCTTCGATCCGGAGGCCAATCGCCTGCTGCTGAGCCGCGACCGCTTCGGCATCAAGCAGATCTACTACGCCGAGACCGCGACCTTTTTTGCCTTCGCCTCGGAGCCCCAGGCCCTGGTGGCGGCCGGCCTGGTGCCGGCGGGGGTCGACGCGACCCACCGTGCCGAGCTGCTGCAGATGCAGTTCACCACCGGCGAGACGACCATCTTCCCGGGCATTCGCCGCATCCTGCCGGGCGAGACCCTGGTCATCGAGGACGGCCGCCTGGTCCGGCGGCTGGCGCCCGATGCCCTGTCCCCCGTGTCTTCGGCTCAGATCAGCGAAGACGAGGCCATGGCGCAACTGGGCGCGCTGCTCGAGGAGACGACCTCGGCCCATATGCGCTCGGACGTGCCCTACGGCCTGTTCCTGTCCGGCGGCATCGATTCCGCGGCCCTGATGGTCGCCATGACGCGCGTGACCTCTACACCGATCGTCGCCTTGACCGCGGCCTTTCCCGACTCGCCGTCCAAGGACGAGTCGCTCAAGGCGCGCACGGTGGCGAGCGCACTGAAAGCCGACCACCATATCGTCGAACTGCGCGCCGAGAACTTCTTTCGGGACATGCCGGCCCTCGCCGCGGCGATCGACGATCCGACAACCGACGCCTCGGCGTTGCCCCTGTTCATGCTGGCGCGCGAGGCGCGCAAGATCGGGCTGAAGGTGGCGCTGAGCGGCGAGGGGGCGGACGAGCTGTTCGGCGGCTACAAGCGCTATCGGCGCAGCCTGTGGCTGGGCGGCCTGTGGAAGGAAAAGACGCGGACGCGCGGCATCATCGAACGCTCGCCATTGAGCCAGGCCCCCTTTGCGCACTGGCGCGACGGTATCGCCGCGGTCGAGCGGCGGGAGACCGGCGCCGGGCGCACGGCGATGCAGCGCCTGCAGGACATCGACCGCCAGGCCTGGCTGCCCAACGACCTGTTGCTCAAGCTGGATCGCTGCCTGATGGCGCACGGCGTCGAGGGGCGCACGCCCTATCTCGACAACCGCCTGTCGCCGTTCGCCTATGCCTTGCCCAACAGTCTCAAGGTCAAGGGCCGCTATGGCAAGTGGCTGCTGCGCGCCTGGCTCGCCAAGAGCCTGCCTGCGGCCGAGCCGTGGGGCAAGAAGCAGGGCTTCGTCGTGCCCGCCGGCAAGTGGCTGGCCCAGTATCGCCGCGAGATCGAAGGCCTGCTGACGAACCACCCGGCCGTTGCCGAGATGGGGTTGAGCGGTCGCATCAAAGAGGTCTTCGAGGACGAGAAGAAGGGGCAGGCCGGCTGGAACCTGCTGTTCTATGCCCTCTGGTACTCGCACCACGTGCTGGGCGTCGATAGCTCCGGCACGATCGAAGACGTCCTGGCCGGTGCCCGGAAAGCGGCGGCTTAAAAAGCCACGCTCAGATTGGTGTGGGCGAGCCAGCTGCCGGCCTTGGTAACGTGGTCCGGCGCAAGCGCGCAGGCCGCGGTGACATTCAGCGAGACATAGCGCGTCAGGTGGGTTGCGACGCCGGCCCCGGCCGAGGCCAGGTTGGTGTCGGTGCGCGCATAATTGTCGCGGCCGTAGCCGAGATCGGCGAAGACGAAGGGCGCGACCGGGGCAACGGCACCCAGGTTAACGGCCGGCAGATGCAGTTCGTTGCGTACGACCAGCGCCGTATCGAAGGCGCCGTCGTCGAGCGTATAGCCGCGCACCAGGCTTGCCCCGCCCAGGCCCGCCTGTTCGGTGCGGGGCAGGGCGACCGCGGCGAACTGGCCGATGGCCTCGGTCTTAAGGAACAGGCCGGCCGGCAGCACGGTGATGCGGTCATAGGTGGCTGCTGCATAGCTGTAGGTTTCACCGGCTTGGCGGCCCTGCGAATAGAGAAGCGCCTGTTGGTCGCTATTGCCGTGGTCGATCCCGCCGGGGCTCAGGTGCAGGGCGAAATCGAAGGTCGATGTGCCGAGCGCGTCCTGGCCGGTGTGGTGATAGCCGAGATAGGCCTGATAGACCTCGACCGACACGTCGAAGATGGGGATGCCGCCGAAATAGGTGATGCCGGTCTGGTGTTTGGCCTCGATGCCGAAGCGCAGGTCGGTTTCGCCGGTGTCGCCGTAGAGGTCGGAGACGGCGAAGCGGTAGCCCAGCGCGCCTTCGCTGGCCTTCAGCCGTACGCCGAACGGATCACCCGGGCTATAGGTATCGACCACATCGCCGCTGGCCTCGATCTGGCCGTTATGGCCGAAGGGCAGGATGTAGTTGAGCGCGGTCGACTTGTAGTGCGGGTCTTCCTTGCTCTCCAGGACATCGCGCGACACCGTGGTCTGGGCCGACAGCACGCTGTCGGCGCCGAGCAGGTTGCCGATGGCGCCGCCGACGAAATAGCGGTCGAAGCCCGTGGAAGGCGAACCGTCATTGCTGTAGCCGGCATAGGCCTGCCACGGCTTGGCCTCGCGCGCTTCCAGCGTCAGGTCGGAAACGCCCAGCGTGGCGCCCGGCGAAAAGACGGCCTGGACGTCGCGGAACGGGTAGCGGTTGATCCAGTCGAGATCATAGGTCAGTTGACGGGCGTCAATCGCCTGGCCCGGTGCGAGCTCGACGTCGTGCGCCAGGCGCGCGGCCTCGGCGGTTGAGCGGGCGCCCTTGACCGACACCTTGCCGGCGGTGAACTCGATGACGCGGATCTGCAGCACGCCGGCGGTGATTTCCTGCTCCGGTGTCGACAGCGAGACGAACGGATAGTTGAGTTTGCGATAGTGCTTTGCCACTGCGGCTTCGATCTCGGCCACCAGTTTGCGCGACAGGGGCTGGCCCAGATAGGGCTTCAACAGGCGGTTCATGTCGGCATCGCCGCGCAGCCGCGCCACATCGCCAATCGACACGCCGTCATTGGCGGTGGCGTGGACGGTTTCATTGGCGCCCAACAGGACGATGGCGCGCAAGGCAGGGCCGATCGGCGTGGCGTCCTGGTCGGACGGCACGGCATTGGGCGCCACCAACTGGGTCGGCGCATTCTGTGGCGTTTCCGGCAGGTGGCGCTCGACCGCCTGGGCCTGGGCATGGCCGGCGAAGAGGACGGGGATGAGCGAAGCAGCAGCCGCGGTCAGGCGAAGGGTACGGAACTTGATAGGCATCGGTATGACTTACTGGCTGAAGCTGATGGACGACGAAATGACCTGGTTGGTCGGGTAGGGGGTGTTGGAACAGCCGCTGCCGGTGCACAGGCTGTTGGCCTGGCCGCCGGCCTGGACGTTCGGGCCGGTGGCCTTCTCGTCGCCGCTGCCGGCACTGGAGGCCGCATCCTTGGCCTGGCCGTTGCCGCTGTCGGAGGTGCTCGACGACGCATCCGACGCCGTGGGGCCGGAACCGGTGGGGGGGCTGTTCAAGCCGATCGGCGCCGGCTGAATGACCGGCTGACCGGCACCGGTGCTTGAACTGCTGACCGGATTGACGACCGGATTGTTCTGCAGGGCGACCTGGGTGATGGTGAAGACGCCGGGCGTGAAGGTGACGTCGTAGTTGGACGAGGCGCCAAGCGTGCCTTGGGTAATGGCGTAGGTGCCTGGGTTTTCGCCCACGGCGCGGCTCAAATTGCCGCTTAAGGTATCGTTGCCGAACAGGGTGCCCGAGGTCAGGACATAGGTCAGCAGCGGATCGGCGGCGCCGGCATTCTTGCCGAGGGGATTGGCGGCGATCGTCAGGGCTTGCGGCGTGATGACGCCGATATTGGCCGAGGCCGTCCCGTTGACGATGTAGTCGGAGGCATCGGCACCGCTGAGGGTCAGGCCATTGACCGTGACGGTCTTGCCGGTGCCGGCATTGGCGTTCGCATAGGTCCCGCTTGCCGGATCGTTAAGCGCGACCGAGTCCGAGCCCAGGACGCCGGTCAAGACATAGTTGCCGGTTGTCAGGGTCGCCGAGACGCTGGAGTCATAGGTCTTCGACGTCGCGCCGGTCAGGCTGGCGGTCAGGGTGGCCGGGGTGATGGTGCCGGAGGCAGTTTGGGTGACGACGGTGTAGTTGCCACCGTTATTGCCGTCGCTGAGGCTATAGCCGGTGACCGACAGAGTGCTGCCGTTCGTGCCCATGACGTTCTTGGACGAGAAGGCCTGCGTCAGGCCGCTTAGGCTGTCGCCGCTTTGCAGGCCGCTGACCGAGACGCTGCCGTCCGAGGCGGTGGTGCCGTCATAGGTCTTGCTGTCGCCGCCGGCGCTCAGGGTCAGGGTGGCCGGGGTGATCGTGCCCGAGGCGGTTTGAGTGACGACGGTGTAGTTGCCACCGTTATTGCCGTCGCTTAGGCTATAGCCGGTGACCGACAGGGTGCTGCCGTTCGTGCCCATGACGTTCTTGGACGAGAAGGCCTGCGTCAGGCCGCTCAGGCTGTCGCCGCTTTGCAGGCCGCTATAGTCGACGGTGCCGTCCGACGCGGTAGTGCCGTCATAGGTCTTGCTGTCGTTGCCGGCAGTCAAGGTCAGGGTCGCCGGAATAATGGTGCCCGATGCGGTCTGGGTGACGACGGTGTAGTTGTTGCCGTTATTGCCATCACTCAGGCTATAGCCGGTCACCGACAGGGTGCTGCCGCCTGTGCCCAGGACGTTCTTGCTGCCGAACGACTGCGTCAGGCCGGTCAGTGTGTCGCCCGTCTGCAGGCCCGTATAGCCGACGGTGCCGTCCGAGGTCGTGGTGCCGTT
>FSZW01000336.1_pt1 | contig 15273 bp, 9 predicted proteins | sample 1638921 | NCBI WGS metagenome assembly FSZW01 (sample SAMEA3914812, study PRJEB12502) | metagenome | biome: forest; material: soil | place: Canada | collected 2011-07-07 | depth 0.1 m | reverse complement strand
CTGCTTCCCTTTGTCGCACTCATGGCCCTGTCCGGCATGGCCACGGCGGCGGAATCGCAGCGGCAAATGGACGCACTGACCCGCCTGGCCGGGCTGTTTTCCAGCCGGATCCGTGTCCTGCCGCTGATTCTCGCCTTCGATGCCGGCACAGCCCAGACCGAAACCGTCGGCCGCGCCGCCCATGCCGTCAGCGAACGGACCCTGCGCGTCCTGCGCCTGGCCTTTTCCGGATCGGCGGTGCTGGAATTCTTCAGCGCGCTTAGCGTCGCCCTCGTCGCCGTCTATTGCGGCTTCGCCCTGCTGCACCTCCTGCCGTTTCCCGTCGCCGGCTGGCTGGGCTTTCAGGGTTCGAGCCCCTTTGCCGCCGCCTTCTTCGTCCTGGCCATGAGCCCGGAGGTCTATGCGCCGCTGCGACAGCTCAGCGCCGCCTATCACGAGAAGCAGGCGGCCGAAGCCGCCGCCCTGCACCTGATGGCCATCGAAGACGCGCTCGACCCGCCGCAGGCGGCGCCCGTAGCCTTGGCCGCCGCCCCGGCCGTGGTGTTCGACGCCGTCACCGTCACCTTTCCCGACGATCCGGAGGCCGTTATCGGGCCGCTCAGTCTGTCCGCGGCGCCCGGCCGGATCGTCGCCATCGCCGGCGACAGCGGCGCCGGCAAGAGCACGCTGCTGCGTCTTTTGCTGGGCGGGCGGGCCTATGGCGGGCAAATATCCGTGGACGGACGATCACTCGACGCCCGTGTGGATCTCGGCCCCTCCATCGGCTGGATGTCGCAGCACACGCCGATCCTCGGCGGTACCCTGCGCGACAATCTCACCCTGGCGCGACCGGGGGCAGACGATGCGGCGCTTAAGGCCGCTGCCCTTCGCGCCGGGTTAGGTACGGTGCTGGCCGCACGCGGGCTCGACGGCGACCTCAACGAGCGTGGCTCGGGCCTGTCGGGCGGCGAGCGGCGGCGCATCGGCCTGGCGCGCGTGTGGCTGAAGGACGCGCCGCTTCTGGTGCTCGACGAGCCGACCGCCGACCTCGATGCCGCGGCCGAAGTCGAAATGATCGCCGCTATCTCGGCCGCCGCCCGCGGCCGGACGGTCATCCTGGCCACCCACAGCGAAGTCCTCCTTGCCATCGCCGATACGGTGGTGCGGCTATGACCCGCTTCCAGACGCTTTTCACAGAGGTCCGCCGGCCGTTCCGCGGCATCCTGGTCCTGGCCATCCTGTGCGGCGCCGGTGTCGCGGCCGCCGCCGTCGCCCTGCTCGGCGTCTCCGGCTGGTTCCTGGCCGGCGCGGCCCAGGCGGGTGCAGCCGGTGCCGCGGCGGCCTTTGCCTTCAACTATCTGCTGCCGGCCGTCACCATCCGCGCCCTGGCCATCGCCCGCACGGCGATGCGCTATTTCGAGCGCTATCTCGGCCATGCGGCGGCGCTGCGCACCCTGGCAGGCCTGCGGCCGCGCCTGTTCGGCGCCCTGACGACCGCCGAGCCCCGGGCCGTGCTGGCGCTCAGCCGCGGCGAAGCCTCGGCGCGCCTGGTCGAGGATGCGGGCCGGCTCGAAGGCGCGGTGGTCGCCGAAAGCGCGCCGTTCGTCGCGCTTGCCGGCGCCGTCGCCGCCATCGCCTTTAACGCCATCCTCGGGCCCGGCGCGGCGCTGATCTGCGCCGGGGGCCTGATGATGGCGGCCGTGATCGGCCGTTTCATGCCGCGCACGGCGACGCCACCCGACCTGGCGCCGCTGAAGGCGCGGGTCTTCGCACTGACGCCCTTTCTGCCGGACATCGCCGCCTACGACATGGCCGACGCCGTTTTGGCGCGCCTGGCCGAGGACGAGGCGCAACTGCTGACGGCGCAATCGGACCAGTCGGTCTTCGAAGCCCGCGCCCGCATCGCCGGCCTGATCGTCGTGGCCCTCGCCTCGGCGCTTTTGGCCGCTACCCATGCCCACGCCCCCATGCCCTTGCTGGCGCTGGGCCTGCTGGCCCTGACGCTCAGCTTCGAGGCGCTCGGCCCCTGGCTGCGCCGGCAGGCCCAGCAGCCGTTGTTTGCCGCCGCCAAGGCGCGGCTCTCGGCCCTGTGCGACCTGCCGCTGGCTGCGGTGCGGGCGCCTCTCGGCGAGATCCGCCTGGAAGGGTTCGTCATCGACCGTCAGACGCGCCTGTGGATCGACGGCCCCAGCGGCAGCGGCAAGACGCGCCTGGTCGAACAGCTGATCGGCCTGCGCCCGGGCCTTGATACCGATCCGGTGCGCTTTGCCTGGGCGCCGCAGGACGCCGCCGTGCTTGACGGCACGATCGGCGACAATCTTCGCCTGGCCGGAGCGGTCAGCGATGCGCGGATGCACGAAGCCCTGGCGATCGCGCAACTCTCCGGCCGCGTCGGCCGTTTGGCCAAGGGCCTGGACACCTGGGTGGGCGAGGGCGGGGTGACCCTGTCGGGCGGCGAGCGCAAGCGGCTGGGGATTGCCCGCGCGATCCTGCGCGATGCGCCTGTCCTGGTGCTTGACGAACCGACCGAAGGGCTCGATGCCGCAACCGAGGCCGCCATGGTCGCCGTCCTCGAACGGCATCTCGATGCCACCGGCCGCGGCCTCGTCCTGGTCAGTCACCGTCGCGCACCCCGAAGGCTCTGCCGGGACCGGTTGAGCTTTAATGACACGCCTGCTCGTGCGCCAGGCCCTTGATCTTTTCGCGCAGTTCGGGCGTCGCCGCCGACATGTAGGCCTGGTCGAACTGCTGGATCGCCTCGCAGGTCTCGGTCGGGCGATGCGCCTGCGCCAGGGCCGTCGCCAATGAGGCCAGGGCGTCCGGCGCCCACGCCGTCTTCGGCCAGCCTTGCAGCGCCTTGGCGAAGTCGGCGATCGCTCCGCTATTGTCAGTCTTGACGACCGACAGGCGTCCCAGCTGGTACCAGGCTTCGTGGGCCTGCGGCGTCTGCGGCCAGCGCGTCGTGACGGCTTCGAAGGCCGGCTCGGCCTCATCGGTCTTGCCGGCCGCCAGGAGGGCGGCCGCCGATTGCAGATCGCCATCCGCATTGCCGGTCGTCGCCGGCGGCGGAGCCGGTGGCGGCGGCGGCGCCAACTGGGCGTCGATCTGGGCGAGATGGCTGTCTTCGGCGTCTTCGCGCTGGGTGAGGGCGTCGATCCGCGCGGTCAATTCGGCGATCTGCTGTTGCTGCGTCTGGGCGTCGTGCTGGGCGACCTGGATGTCGCCGGTCAGCCGCATCGCCTGGTCGCCCTGCGTGGCCAGCTTGTCCGACAGGGCGGCGGCGCTGTTCTGCAGGAGGCCGACCTCGGCATCGGGCGCCAGCAGCGGGGGCGGATTGCCCCGGCGACCGATGCCGTTCAATTGCCAGCTCAGGTGACGCACGGAGCGGTCGAGCTGGTCGATGGTGTCCCTGGTCCAGCCATTGGGGCTGGTCACAATGGGCGCCGGCGCGTCGGGAACCAGGCCTTCGAACAGATCCTGGGCATGCGCGCCGTGCGGCATCGCGAGTCCCAGAGCCGCCAGGGCCACCCACACGGCGACGCGGCGAGGCGGGTGCGTATCCGTCGCAGAGGGCGTTTTTTGCGGCACTGGACGTTCCTTTTCGAAGTTGCGCCTCATCTTCTAAAGACGCGACATGGCGAAATTAGGGAGCCGCCGGCACGCAGCCCAGCGCGGTGCGAATATCGGCGTTCAGGCAGTCGCAAACAGTCGCCGCAACACCGTCTCGTGCGTATTGGCCTGGTCGACAGCCTTGCGGAGCAAGGCGCGAAGGGTGTCGAGACGGCCGAAAAGCTCGGCTTGCGGCGTGGCATTGGCCAGCGGATCGAAGCTTCGCGGCGTCAGGCCCTGGCCCAGCATGACGGCGAGCCAGCTGGCTTCCTTGAAGAGTTCCTTTTGTTCGATGAACAGTCGGCCGCTCTCCTCGAACAGGGCCATGCGCTGGCTCAGGGACTGCGACACCGGCATATGGCGGCAATGGTCCCAAAAGGCCTCCCCCTCCCGGCGGTTGGCCTTGTAGTGGAGGATGAGGAAATCCTTCACGTCCTCGTAGTCTTCCTCCGTCTGGCGGTTGAAGCCGGTGCGCAGCGTGTCCGAAATGGCCTGTTCCGGCATGAATTGCAGCAGCTTGAGCACGCCCTTTTGAATCAGGTGGATCGAGGTCGATTCCAGCGGTTCGAGGAAGCCCGCCGACAGGCCGATGGCGACGCAGTTCTTGACCCAGGCCGCCTTGCGCCGGCCCGAGGTGAAGCGGATCAGCCGGGGTTCGGTCTGCGGCTTTCCCGGCAGGTGGCGCATCAGATAGGCTATGGCCTCTTCGTCGCTGAGGTGGCGGCTGGAATAGACCAGGCCGTTGCCCGTGCGGTGACGCAGCGGGATCTGCCACTGCCAGCCGGCCCGCATGGCGATCGAGCGTGTATAGGGAGGAAGGACCGGGGCCGTTTCGTGGGTCGACTGAACCGCGACGGCGCGGTCGCAGGGCAGCGCGTTCGACCAGTCGACAAAGCCGCTGTTCAGGGTCCCTTCGATCAGGGCCGCACGCAGGCCGGTGCAGTCGACGAACAGGTCGCCGGCGATCACCTGGCCGTCCTTGAGCGTGAGGCTGGCGATGGCGCCGCTGTCCGCGCTGAGAGTGACGTCGGCGATCAGGCCCTCCGTCCGCACGACCCCGCGCTGTTCGGCCATTTTACGCAACAGGGCGGCATATTTGCCGGCATCGAAATGATAGGCGTAGCCCAGGGTCGACTGGACCGAACCCGGATCGGGAGACGGCGGCAGGAAGCGATTTTGCGCCGCCAGCAGGGTGTTCAGGCTGTAGTCGGTAATCGGCGCGGTCTGGCCAAGCGTGCGGGCCCGCAGCCAGGCCTGATGGAACGGCGTCAGGCCCAGCGGCGTGCCGTAGGTGCCGAACGGATGCAGATAGGCCTCGCCGGGCAGGTCCCAGCCGGTAAATTCGATCCCCATCTTGAAGGTCGCGCTGGTCTCGCGCATGAAGATGGCTTCCTCCAGGCCGATCAGCTGGTTGAAGCCGATCAGCGGCGGAATCGAGGCTTCGCCGACACCGATGGTGCCGATCTGGTCGGACTCGACCAGTTGGATCGAGACGTCTCTTGGCACATGGTTGGAAAGGGCGGCGGCCGTCATCCACCCGGCCGTGCCACCGCCGGCGATAACGATCTTTTTCAGAAACGGGGCCATGAAAAGTCCTGGGTAAGGGGCGCTGCCGGGGCGGGGCAATGTTTGGCGATGAAGTCGCCGTGCAGCGGCAGCTTGCCGACGAGTTCGTCGATCCGCGTTTGCCGATCGCGACAGAAGCGCAGCGCCGAATCCATGTCGATCCCCGCGACGATGGGATCGACATGGTCCGGATGAAGGCCTTGCCCGGCGAAGAGGCTCACCCAGCTGGGCGTCAGGAACTGTTCGTAGGGTCCGATCAGGACCTTGCCGCGGTGCCGGTAGATCGCAAGCTTTTCCGCCAGGCTGTCGGGGATGGCCATGCCGCGGCAGTAGCGCCACAGCTCACCGTCGTCGCGTTGGTTCAGGTGATAATGGGCAATGATGAAGTCACGGACAGCGTCGTAGTGTCCGCGCATGCGTTTGTTGTATTCCCGCCGCGAAATCGCATCGTCCTTGTCGAGGGGGAACAGGTCGATAAGCGTGATCGCGCCCAGCTGGACCAGCTGGATCGATGTCGATTCCAGCGGTTCCAGAAAGCCCGCGGCCAGGCCGATAGCGACGCAGTTCCTGTTCCATATCAGATCGCGACGGCCAGTCGTGAAGGTCAAGCGCCTCGGATCGGCCAGTAGCGGTCCGTCGAGGTTATTGACAAAGGTATCAAGCGCCCGGGTGTCGTCGGCGAAATCACTGGAGAAGACGCAGCCATTGCCCATGCGATGCTGCAGGGGAATGCGCCATTGCCAGCCGATGTCATGCGCCTGGGATTGCGTATAGGGCGCAATGGACCGGGCCGAGGCCTGGGCGGTCGGCGCCGCCCAGGCCCGGTTGGCCGGCAGGAAACGCGACCAGTCGTCAAAGCCCGTGCTGAGCGCGCCTTCGATGAGCAGGGCTCGAAAACCGGTGCAGTCGACAAAGAAGTCGGCCGCCAGTTCGGCGCCGTCATCCAGGACAAGACAGGTCAGGTTGCCCGATTGGGCATCGATCCTGGCGCCCTTTATCCGGGCATTCCTGCGCACGACGCCTTGCTGCTCGCAGTGCTGGCGCATGAAGCGTGCATAGAGGCCGGCGTCGAAATGATAGGCATAGCTGTAAGCGCTCATCAGAGAGGCCGGATCCGGGTTGGGCGGGAAGAACCGGTCGTGCCGGGCCATTTGCGTCGCCAGGGACAGGTCCTCCAGCGGGACGTCCAGGCCCAGCGCCTTCAGCTTGTAATGGATCTGGTGGCCATGGGCCTGGGACGAATAGACGCCGAAATCGCCAAAGGCGTGGAAATAGCGGCTGTCCGTGGCGCCCCACCCCTTGAAGGCAATGCCCAGTTTGAACGAGGCCTGGCAAAACTCGACAAAAGCCTTTTCATCGAGGCCGATACGGTCGTTGAAATGCCGGATGGTGGGGAGGGTCGCCTCGCCCACGCCGATGATTGGAATGTCTTCGGACTCGACCAGACAAATTTCGATGGATTTCGGGAGTTCCTTGCGCAGCAAAGCTGCCGTCATCCAGCCCGAAGAGCCGCCGCCGGCGATAATGATGCGTTGAATGGCGTTTGCCGTCATGGTCGTCTTGCTTGCCGTCAGAAAAATAGCCCTTCTTCGCGAGAAGAAGGGCTATCTTCGTCACTGTCTATTTTCGTCGCGCAGGGCTAGATGTCCAGCCTTTCGCACGACGTGGCTCTATTAAAATTTAGCCCGGAAGAAGGCCGAGATGCGCTGGTCGGTCGCGATCGCGGCATAGAATTGCGTGCTCAGCGGCTCAGCCAGGTTGCTGCTGACCCGCAGGTTGGTATTAGCCTTCAGCAGGTTGGTCGCCTGCAGGCCGATCTTGTAGTGATCGTTGATCGTGTAGGTGAACGAGCCGTCGAGCTGGCCGTAGGCGCCCGACCAGATCGGCCGGTCGACATTGGCCGCGTCGGCGGTCAGCAGGAAGTTTGACCGCCAGTTATAGGCCAGGCGGGCCGAGTAGCCGTACTTTTCGTAGAACACTTCCGCGTTATAGGTGTCCTTGGAGATCTGCTCCCAGGGCAGGTTGCTCAGATTGGCGCCGGTGACGTCGCTGGAATTGGTGACGTCGTTCGGCGAGTTGGCGCCGCCGTGCGAGTCGACATGGGTCCAGGTTTCCTGCGTGCCGAAGCCCGACCAGAAGGAGGGCAGCATGTCGTAGGCTTGCTTGTAGACCAGTTCGAAGCCGTCCGCCTTCGCCTTGGCGGTATTCTCGTAGGTGATCACGTCGAAGGTTTCGGTCTTGCCGTCGATCGAGAACGGAACGGCGTCGGTGTACTCGGTGATGTAGTCGCGAACGCTCTTCGAGAAGATGTCGAAGGTCAGGCTGCCCGTCGACGAGAAGTACCATTCGGCGGTGGCGTCGAGGTTGGTCGACAGCATCGGCTTCAGGTACGGGTTGCCGGTATTGCCGGTGAAGCTTTCGCTGGTGACCGTATAGGCGCCGTTGGTGACCGGCGTCGTCGCGAAGCTGGGGCTCAGCGTGCCGTAGGCGCCCAGCTGGCTGAAGTCCGGACGGTGCATGGCCTCGGCGGCCGCGAAGCGGAACTGCCACTGGTCATTGTACTTGAAGCGGACGTTCAGGCTCGGCAGGGCCGTCGTATAGGTACGGCTGCCATCGACCGGATAGGTGCCGGCGGAAATGGCCGAGAAGCTCGCCAGGTCGGTACACCAGGACGCGGGCGTCGACGAGCAGCTGGTGCCGCCCGACGGGACCGCCGGCGGATTGATCGACATGAAGCCGTTGGCCACGGTGTCGGTGCGGACGACGCGAATGCCGAGATTGCCGTCGATGGTCCGGTCGCCGCCGAAGACCGACACGTCCTTGGAGAAGTCGGTCACGAGGTAGGCCGCCTGGGTCTTTTCGCGGATGTTGACGTAGCCCGAGCCGCCGTCCCAATTGGTGCCGTTGTCGGCATTCGGAACCCAGGCACCCCAACCGGTGGTTTCGGTCGCCTTCAGCATTTGATAGGCGGCTTGGGGGCCGCTGGTGACGAGCGACGGGTTGGCCATGACGACCGGGGTCGCGGCAAAGCCGCTGCCGTGCATGAAGTTGCTGAAATTGTCGACGAAGGCGTTACTGCCCGTCACATAGGTCGGGTCCGACGCGTCTTCGCCCAGCGTGCCCCAATTATAGTCGGTCGATTCGTCGAGGTACTTCTTGTCGGTGGCGCGGATGCCGAACTTGAAGTCGCGGATGAAGCCGGTGTCGCTGACCTGGTACTTGGCGTCGAGCTTGGCGGCGATGCCGTCGGCGTGGCTCTTCTCTTCATGGTCCATGGCGTTGGACAGGTACCAGTTGCCGAGGATGGCCGTATTTTGAGTTGCATAGGTCAAGACAGGCAGCTTGCCGTTCAGGTTGACATTGATGCTCGGCAAGTCCGTTGGGTCGTACAGGAACACGGTCATCGACGTCATGTCGTGGAACGATGTCAGGAACTGGACGTCGCCGCTCAGGGTCAGCCTTTCGTTCGCATGCCAGCTGCCGCCGACCGTGAAGTCGGTTGTCTCGTTATGATTGATTTCATAACGGGTGTCCGTATAGAGCGAGTTGTTCGGGATCGTACCGCTGACGAAGTCGCCCTGACTGTTGTACTGGTAGTTCGAGTTGGAGGCCTCGGCGCCCGTTGTGATTTCTGAGAAGTCGCCGATCTGGTTGTCGTATTCCAGGTTCTTGATGATCGCGCGGCTGTCGAAGATACGGAAGAACAGCTGGGTGTCGTCGTTGGGCTTCCATTGCACGGCGAAATTTTCGGCGCGGCGCTCCTGGTTCCAGTCGACGGTGCGGTAGCCGATCGTATTCGGCACCCAGTCATTGGTATTGGTCGGGACCTGGACCAGGCGATCCAGGCTGATCGCGTCGGTCTGGTTGCCTTCGTTTGACCAGGAGACGTCGAGCAGGACGCCGATTTCACCGGCGCCGGTCTCGAAGCGCTTCGAGAACAGGCCGTCGACCGAGGGCTTGTTCTTCTTTTGCAGGTCGCCGTAGGAGTCGTCGACGGAGAAGGCCATGACATCCTTCTTCTGGTCGAAGGGCATCAGCGTGCGCAGGTCGATCGTGCCGGCCAGGCCGCCTTCGATCATGTCGGCGGACGGGTTCTTGTAGACGTCGACGCCGGCCAGCAGGTCGGCCGATACGTCGCCCCAGCTCAGCGAGCGGCCGTTTTCGGCCGAATAGATGTCGTGTTCGTTGGTTTCCGAGCGCGTGAAGGTCATGCCGCGGATCAACACTTCGCCGGCTTCGGACGTCATGCGGATCGGATCGTTAGGCGTGGTGGCGCGGGTGATGCTGATCCCCGAAACGCGTTGCAGCGCGTCGGCGACGGTCTTGTCCGGCAGGGCGCCGATATCGACCGCGGTGATCGAATCGACGATCTGATTCGAGTCCTTCTTGATCTTTTGCGCCGTCTTGAGCTGGTTTCTGATGCCCGTGACCACGACGACGGTGCTGTCCGTCGCGGGGGGCGTGGCGGTTGTCGTAGCGGTCGCCGTCTGGGCCATCGAGATGGCCGGGACCATCATGCCGAGGGCGACGACCGAGGCGCCGCCCATCAACGCAACGAGGCTCCGCATATTCTTCGATTTTTTCACTCTGATCTCCCTGAGTAAGAATCGCCGCTTTGCATGGGGCAAGCGACGACAAGGTCGTGACGTTCAGTTGAGAAGAGAGCCGCGCGGCCGTTATCGCGCATATGAAACAATGTTCAGATGTAAAAACACCGAAAGGGCGCACGTCCCCGGCTCCGGTGTATTTTTCCTAGCGCCTCATTTCCCCGACTGACGCGAATTCGTGTCCGGCGCACGCCTTGACTGGGCATTGTGCAGGTGCGGTCCGCGGTCCCGACAACGCTATCATAATGTCATACAAACTCCAGAGATAGCGCTGTCATCGCAAGAGATTGGCCGGGACAATAGCATAAATGACACAGAAGTCGTTGATTTAAAGAGGTTTTATTTTAAATATGATAAATAACCTTGTTCAGCGTTTAAATTTGAAAAGATTATTTTATTTAAAATATTTAACAAAATGGCATCTCCGCGGCCAAGGCCGTCCGCGGCGATTTACGCGACTTTGCGCCGGGTCGCCGGGCCGCCGCGTTTTCGCACTTGCAAACAGAAATGAAACGTTTAACCTTTTGCCTGTGAAGGATGAAGCGGGGTCGTCGTGGGACAAACGAAGCGCCTGAAAGCGATCGATGAGGCCGCGGATATCCTGGCGCTCGATATGCCGGATGCATGCCGCGAGGGCGTCGCCCAGAACCTCGATCTGCTGCGGACGCACGCCTTGATCGTCGATGCGGCCCTGACTGAAGACGAGCCCGACGCATGAGTCGAATGTCCAACGCTGTCATGGCCGAAGAGGTGCGAGCGGGCGTGGTGTCCGCCGAGTCGGTGACGCGACGGACCCTGGCGGATATCCACCGGCGGAACGATCTTTTTACCGCCTTTACCCGCATCTTCGACGACTCTGCCCTGGCGGCGGCGCGCGCCGTCGATGCCCGGGTGGCGGCGGGCGACGACCCCGGGCCGCTGGCCGGGGTACCTTTCGCCGTCAAGGACCTGTTCGACGTCCAGGGCTATGCGACGACTGCCGGGGCGTCCATGCGGCTGGACGCGCCGCCGGCCGTGCGCGACGCCTGGGCCGTGCGGCGCCTCAAGGCGGCCGGCGCCATCCTCGTCGGCACGCTCAACATGGATGAGTATGCCTACGGTTTCGCCACGGTGAACGCGCATTTCGGCACGACGAAGAACCCGCACGACGGAACGCGGCTGGCCGGCGGCTCGTCGGGCGGATCGGCGGCGGCGGTAGCGGCGGGGCTGGTGCCGCTGACGCTCGGGTCCGACACCAATGGTTCGATCCGCGTGCCGGCTTCGTTGTGCGGCGTCTGGGGGATGCGACCGGGCGACGGCGCGATCCCGCTGGACGGTGTCTTTCCCTTTGTCGCGGCGCTCGACACCATCGGGCCGTTTACGTCGACGCTGCGCGAACTGCGCACGGCCTACGACGTGTTGTCGGGGTCGAGGCCGGTGGGTGGCCCCAAGCCCCGCGTGGCGCGGCTGGGCGGCTTTTTCGCCAGGAACGCCTCGGCCGAGGCCGTGACGGCGATCGACGCGGTCATGGACCATGTGGGCAGCGGCGCCGTGATCGACTTGGCCCAGGCCGAGGCGGCGCGCTCGGCGGCCTTCCTGATCACCGCCGCCCAGGGCGGCGCCCTGCATCTGGAGACCTTGCGGACGCGAGCCATGGACTATGATCCGGCCGTGCGCGACCGGCTGCTGGCCGGGGCGATGTTGCCGGTGGCGGCCTATCTCAAGGCCTGGGAGGTGCGCGCCCGGTGGCGGCGGCAGGTCGCCCGCGCGTTCGAGACCTACGACATCCTGCTGGCGCCGGCGACGCCGACGGTGGCGCCGCGCATTGATGAGGGCACGATCCTGATCGACGGCAAGCCGGCCTCGGCGCGCGCCAATCTCGGCATCTACTGCCAGGCCTTGAGCCTGGCCGGCGTGCCGGTGATCTCGGCCCCCTACGACAAAGGGACGCTGCCGATCGGCGTGCAGTGCGTCACCGCGCCGGGCCGCGAAGGCATGCTGTTCGACTGGCTGGAAAAGCTGGAAGCCGAAGGCGTATTCAGCGCGCGGGAGATCGCCTGATGCTGCACACGGCCTCGTCCTTTCGCGGCATGGTCACCGCGCCGCACCACCTGGCGGCGCAGTCGGGCCTCGATGTCCTGAAGGATGGCGGCGGCGCGGCCGAGGCCGCCGTCGCCGTGGCGGCGACACTTGCTGTCGTCTATCCGCACATGAATTCGATCGGCGGCGACAGCTTCTGGCTGGTCCGCGAGCCCGATGGACGATTGCACGGGGTCCACGCCGTCGGCGGCGCGGCGGCCAAGGCCGAGCTGTCGCTTTACCGGGGCCTCGCCGCCGTGCCGTGGCGCGGCCCCCTGGCGGCCAATACGGTCGCCGGCACGATCTGCGGCTGGCAGGCCATGCTGGAAGGCGGCAAACTTCCGCTTGAACGCATCCTGCGCGACGCGATTTTCTATGCCGAGGACGGCGTGGCGGTGACCGAGGGCGGGGCGATAACGGCTGCAACCAAGGACGCCGATCTGCGCGAGGTCGCCGGCTACGCCGATGTCTTCCGCCCGGATGGCCGCCCACTCGGCGCCGGCGACCGGCTGAAACAGCCGGCCCTGGCCCGGACCCTGCGCCGGCTGGTGCGCGAGGGGCTGGAGAGCTTCTACCGCGGCGACCTGGCGCGCGATATTGCCGCCGATCTCGCCGCCGCCGGCGCCCCGGTCTCCGCCGCCGATCTTGCGGCGCATGTCGTCACCCGGCCGAGGCCACTGCAAACCCGGGTGCGCGCCATGACGCTCTACAATGCCGCCCCGCCGACCCAGGGCTTTGCCTCCCTGCTGATCCTGGCCCTTTACGACCGGCTAAAGGGCGAAGGTGAATTCGCCCATATTCACGGCTTGGTCGAGGCAACGAAGCGGGCCTTTCTGCTGCGCGACCGTCATATCCACGACCCGCTGCATATGGATTTCGACCCCCAGGCCCTGCTGGATGATGATGCCGCGCTCGACGCCCTGGCGGCCGGGATCGACATGGCGCGCGCCTTGCCCTGGCCGCAATCGCCAAGCGGCGGCGACACCGTCTGGTTCAGCGTCATCGATGGCGAGGGCCGCGCCGTCAGCGCCATCCAGTCCACCTATTTCGAGTTCGGCTCGGGTCTCGTCCTGCCGCAGACCGGCATTACCTGGCAAAATCGCGGCGCCAGTTTCCGATTATCCGAGACCGGATGGAATGCGCTGAAGCCCGGACGGAAGCCGTTTCACACGCTCAATCCCGCCCTGGCCGTGTTCGACGACGGTCGCATCATGTCTTACGGCGCCATGGGCGGCGAGGGCCAGCCGCAGACTCAGGCGGCGGTGTTCACCCGCTATGCGGCGGGCATGGGCTTGCAGGCGGCGATCACCGCGCCGCGCTGGCTGCTCGGCCGCACCTGGGGCGAGGCCAGCGTCACCCTGAAGCTTGAGGACCGGTTCGATCCGGCGCTTTATGACGCCTTGCGCCAAGCGGGCCATGCGGTCGAATGTGTCGTGCCCTTCACCTCGACCATGGGCCATGCCGGCGCCTTGGTGCGTCATGCCGATGGCCGCATCGACGGCGCCACCGATCCGCGCTCGGACGGCGGGGTGGCGGCATGGTAGAATCGACAGGCCAATGGGCGGTCGACGCCTGCGACGCCCTGACGGGGCCAAGGTGCAGCGACCATCCGGACTATCTCTTCCGGCCCTATCTCGGCCCGGCGCACCTCAATGCGCTCGATCAGGTTGCCGCCTGGATGGGCGAGGCCGGCATGACGACGCGCATCGACGGCGCCGGCAACCTGATCGGCCGCTATGGAGATGGCCTAAAGACCCTGATTATCGGATCGCATATCGACAGCGTGCGTGACGCCGGCAACTATGACGGACCCTTGGGCGTCATGCTGGGCATCGCCGTCTGCGCCGCGCTGAACGCCAAGGGGCGCAAGCTGCCCTTCGCCATAGAGGTCTATGCCTTCGGCGACGAGGAGGGCTCGCGCTTTCCCGCCCCCATGCTGTGTTCGCGCGCCGTCGCCGGTGCCTTGACCTTGGCTGCGCTCGAAGTCGCCGACGCCCAGGGGGTGGGTCTGGCCCAGGCGCTTGACATGAACGGCCTGGCCATGAGCCGCTTTCTCGACGCCAGACGCGATCCGGCCGAGCTCCTGGGCTATGTCGAGGCCCATATCGAGCAGGGGCCCGTGCTGGAAGCCGAAGGTCTGGCGCTCGGCGTCGTCACCGCCATCGCCGCCCAGATTCGCTACGCCGTGCGCGTCACCGGCGTCGCCGGCCACGCCGGCACCAATGCCATGCGCCTGCGCAAGGACGCCCTGGCCGGTGCCGCCGAAATGATGCTGGCCATCGAGCGCATTACCGGCGCGGGCCCGTCCGACCTTGTCGGCACGGTCGGGCGGATTAGCGCGGGACCGGGCGCGCCCAATGTCGTGCCGGGCGACGTCACCTTCACCATCGACCTGCGTGCCGGCACGGACGCGGTGCTGCATCCGGCGGAAGCCGCCATCGTCGCCGAGCTGAAAGCCATCGCCCATCGCCGCGGCCTGGGCCTTGCCCTCGACAAGACCCATGAATTGCCGCCCAGCCCGTGCGACGAGGCGTTTCGCGCCATGCTGTCGCGTGCTGTCGAAGCGGTCGGCGTTACCCCGCGCGAAATCGTCTCCGGCGCCGGCCACGACGCCATGATCTTCTCACCGATCATCCCGTCGGCCATGCTGTTCATCCGCTGCAAGGACGGCATCAGCCACAATCCGCTGGAATCGGTTGAGCCGGCCGATGCCGATCTCGCCTGTCGCGCCCTGCTGAATTTTGTCGACCAACTGGAAGCCAACTATGCCTGAAACTTTTGGGGAACTCGATCCGCCGCAAAGGCTGCTGATGGGGCCCGGCCCGATCAATGCGCATCCGCGCGTGCTGCGGGCGATGTCGGCCGACCTGCTGGGCCAGTTCGATCCGGAGATGACGGCCTATATGAACGAGACCATGGCGCTCTATCGCCAGGTCTTCCAGACGCAGAATCGCTGGACCTTCCTGGTCGACGGCACGGCGCGCGCCGCCATCGAGGCGGCCATGGTGTCGCTGATCGAGCCGGGCGCCACCGTGCTGATCGTCCGTTCGGGGCGGTTTGGTCTCTTGCTGACCGAAATCGCCGAGCGCCTGGGCGCGGTGATCGAGACCGTCGATGCCGACTGGGGCGAGGTGGTTGCACTCGACGCCATTGCCGCGGCGGCGCGCCGCGTCCGTCCGGCGGTGATCTGCTGCGTGCATGGCGACACCTCGACCACCATGGCCCAGCCGTTGGACGGCCTGGGCGCGCTCTGCCGCGAGGTCGGCGCGCTGTCCTATGTCGACGCCACGGCGACTCTGGGCGGCATGGCGGTAACGACCGACGCCTGGGGCGCCGATATCGTCACCGCCGGGCTACAAAAGTGCCTGGGCGGTCCCTCTGGCTCGGCGCCGATCACGATTTCCGACCGCGCCGCCGAGTTTATCTTCGCCCGCCGCCATACCGAAAAGGGCAT
>FSZW01000137.1_pt1 | contig 15433 bp, 11 predicted proteins | sample 1638921 | NCBI WGS metagenome assembly FSZW01 (sample SAMEA3914812, study PRJEB12502) | metagenome | biome: forest; material: soil | place: Canada | collected 2011-07-07 | depth 0.1 m | reverse complement strand
CTTCCTGACGCTCCAGGGTGAGGGCGGGCAGGCCGGCCGCGTCAGCGTCTTCGCGCGCTTTGCCGGCTGCAACCTGTGGAGCGGCCGCGAGCAGGACCGTACCAGCGCCGCCTGCGATTTCTGCGACACCGATTTCGTCGGTACGGACGGCGAGGGTGGCGGCAAGTTTGCCACGCCCGCCGACGTGGTGGCGGCGCTGGACGCCACCTGGGGGCAAATCAACGCCGCCGACAAGGCTGTGGTCTTCACGGGGGGCGAGCCGCTGCTGCAACTCGATCCCGACCTGGTTGCCGCCGTCAAGCAGGCCGGTTATTTCATCGCCGTCGAGACCAACGGCACGCTTGCGGCGCCTGCCGGCATCGACTGGATCTGCGTCAGCCCCAAGGCGCAAAACCGCCTGCTGCAGACGCGCGGCCAGGAGCTGAAGCTGGTTTGGCCCCAGGCCGGGGTCGATCCCGAGACCTTTGCCGGTCTCGATTTCGAGCGCTTCTACCTGCAGGCCAAGGATCCGCTGGGCGCCGACAAGACCCTGGCCGCTGTCCACACCCAGGCCGTGATCAACTATTGCCTGGCTCATCCGCAATGGCGCATGAGCGTGCAGACGCACAAGCTGGTCGGGCTGAAATAGAAAAGCCGCCGCCCGACGGCCGGGCGGCGGCTTTTGCTTTGGTCTGCGAGGCCTACGCCGCGTCGAGCAACACGACTTCGGCATCTTCCAAAGCCTTGATGTTCAGGGAAGCTTCGTCCTTGATCGCCGCCCCGTCACGCGCGTCGAGCTCGACGCCGTTGACCTCGACCTTACCCTTGGCGACGACGAGATAGAGGTGTCGAGACTGGCCGTCCGGCGCCGTCACCGGCGTGTAGGTCTCTGTCTGGTCCTTCAGCAGGGTAGCGCCCAAAAGGCGGGCCGGCGTGTGGATTTTCAACGCGTCGGCGTCGTTGTCGAAGCCCGAGGCCAGGGCGACGAACTTGCCCGAGCGATCGGATTTCGGGAACGGCTTGGCGCCCCACGACGGCGCATGGCCGCGTTCGGACGGCTGCACCCAGATCTGGAACAGGGTCGTCTGGACGTCTTCGACATTGTATTCGGCGTGGCGGATGCCCGTGCCCGCCGACATCACTTGAACATCGCCGGCTTCGGTCCGGCCCTTGTTGCCCAGGCTATCCTGGTGCGTGATGGCGCCTTCGCGGACATAGGTGATGATTTCCATATTGTCGTGCGGATGCGGCGGAAAGCCCGACTGCGGCGCGATCTCGTCGTCGTTCCACACGCGGATCGAGCCCCAGCCCGTCTTGGCCGGGTCGTAATAGCTGGCGAAGGAAAAATGGTGTTTGGCATTCAGCCAACCGTGGTTGGCGCCGCCGAGCTTGGTGAAAGGTCGCTTGTCGATCATGATGATACTCCCTTACGCAGCGAGAAAGTGCGTTGATGGGGTCAATATAAGTGTAACTTACACAATTACAATAGCATTAGCCGCCGACCGTATGCACGCCGCCGCCCGTCTGACCCCGATGGCGCAGATAGGCGTCCAGCAGCACGCACGATAGCATGGCCTCGGCCACGGGAACGGCGCGGATGCCGACGCACGGGTCGTGGCGGCCCTTGGTCATCAGTTCGACCTCATGGCCCTCGACGTCAATGCTGTCGCGCTTGCTCAGGATGGAGGAGGTGGGTTTCAACGCTATGCGCGCCACCAGCGTCTGGCCGGTCGAGATGCCGCCGAGAATCCCGCCGGCGTGGTTGGAGCGGAACAAGGGGCCGTCATTTCCCATGCGCATCTCGTCGGCATTTTCCTCGCCCGACAGGGTGGCGGCATTGAAGCCTTCGCCGATCTCGACGCCCTTGACCGCATTGATGCTCATCAGGGCCGCGGCGATCTCGGCATCGAGCTTGGCATAGATCGGCGCGCCCCAGCCGGCGGGTACGCCCTCGGCCTGGACCTCGACGACGGCGCCGATGCTGGACCCGGCCTTGCGGATGCCGTCGAGATAGGCTTCCCAGGCCGGCACACCCGCCGCATCCGGCGAGAAGAACGGGTTCTCGTCGACCTGGTCCCAGTCCCAGTTGGCGCGATCCACCTTATGAATGCCCAATTGCACCAGGGCGCCGCGCACGGTGATATCGGGGAACTGGGTCTTCAGCACCTTCAGCGCCACGGCGCCGGCGGCGACGCGTGCGGCCGTTTCGCGCGCGCTGGACCTGCCGCCGCCGCGATAGTCGCGCACGCCGTACTTGGCGAAATAGGTATAGTCGGCATGGCCCGGGCGGAATTGGCGGGCGATGTCGCCATAGTCCTTGGAGCGCTGGTCGGTATTTTCAATCAGGATCGAGATCGGCGTGCCGGTGGTGACGCCTTCGAAGACGCCGCTGAGGATCCTGACCTCGTCGGCCTCGCGGCGCTGGGTGACGAAACGCGAGCCGCCCGGCTTGCGCCGGTCCATGGCCCACTGGATGTCGTCCTCCGACAGGGTAATGCCCGGCGGGCAGCCGTCGATGACGCAGCCGAGCGCCGGCCCATGGCTTTCACCCCAGGTGGTGACGCGGAAGAGATGGCCGAAGGTATTGTGCGACATGAGGTTTTCACGCGAAAAGGTTTCGGGTCGCTTTAGCTGCGTTCAAGTGACGGCGCAAATTTTTTAGTTCGCAAAGCCCGGCTTTCATAGTCATATCTGCGAGACTGGTTTCAGCCGAAAGCAATATGATGAAATTCCTCGGTAAAATTCCATTCTGGCTCAAAACGCTCGTGGCCTTTGCCGCCGGGATCGGCGTGGCGCTGTACTGGGGCAAGTCAGCGCTTCCGGTGCTCGACCCGATCGGCGATACCTACATCAAGGCGATCAAGATGCTGGTCGCGCCGCTGGTCTTCTTCACCATCGCCGCCTCGATCGCCCGGCTGGGCCATCAGGAAGGCGACCACGAGGCGGGCGCCGGCGGCCGCGCCGTGCGTTTGGCGTTCTACACCATCTTCTGGTTCATGCTGACCTCGGCCATTGCCGTCTCGGTCGGCCTGGCCATAGGCATCTATTTCGAGCCCGGCCGCGGCATCAACGCCCTGCCGATCGAGCACATCACACCCAAGGTCATTCCGGGGCCGGTCGATGTGCTGACCGGCATCGTGCCGTCGAATATCTTCAAGGCCTTTGCCGAGGGCCAGGTGCTGAGCATCGTCTTCTTCGCCATCCTGGTCGGGGCGGCGCTCGGCGCCCTGGGCCAGAAGACCAAGGAACTGTCGACCCTGGTCGAGCAGGGCTCGCAGGTGATGTTCAAGATCACGCGCTGGATGATCCAGTTGACGCCGATCGGCGTTTTCGGCCTGATCGGCTCGCTGGTCGCCAGCTATGGCCTGGATAGCCTTAAGCCGCTGATCCCCTATATGGCCCTGGTCTATCTCGGCTGCCTGGTCGAGTTGCTGGTCGTCTATCCGATCCTGCTGAAGCTGCATGGCCTGCGTGTCACCGGCTTCTACGGCAACGTCCTTACGGCGCAGCAGACGGCGTTCTTCACCGCTTCGTCGCTGGGCACCCTGCCGATTTCGTTGCAGGTGGCGGTCGACCGGCTGAAACTGCCGAAATCCTATGCCGGCTTTGCCCTGCCGCTGGGCGCCAACATGAAGATGGACGGTTGCGGGGCGATATATCCGGCGATTTCGAGCATCTTCATCGCCAATTATTTCCATATTACGCTGACGCCGCAGCACTATGTCATCATCGCCCTGGCTTCGATCCTGGGCTCGCTGGCGACCGCCGGCGTGCCGGGCGTGGCGACGGTGATGCTGACGGTCACGTTGTCCGCGGCAGGCCTGCCGCTGGAAGGCCTGGCCTTGCTGGCGGCGATCGATCGTATCCTCGACATGATGCGGACCTGCGTCAATGTGACGGGCCAGATCCTGGTGCCGGCCCTGGTGTCGCGCGAGAACGGCCTGATCGAGGCCGGGTCGCCTCTGCTGTCCAAGGTCAAGGTGAAGCCGGCGGCGATCGCGGCCGAGGGGTTTTAAAGTAAGGTTTTTGGGCCACGGATGACACGGATATCCGTGCTATCCGTGTCATCCGTGGCCAATTTTCTGGCAAACGCTTAAGGCAAGCTCAAACGGCGGCCGCAACCCGCAAGGCTTGCTTCTGCACACCATCATCATCGAAATTGGCCGGTTTGAGCCAGGCCTCAAGCCGTTGGCGGACGGCGGGCCAGTCTTCGACAATGATCGCGTACCAGCACGTATCGCGGCGATGGCCATCGCGGACCACGGCATTGCGGAAGGTGCCCTCGAACAGGAAGCCCAGCCGCAAGGCGGCGCGGTTGGATGGGCCGTTCAACTGGTCGCACTTCCACTCATAGCGCCGATAGCCGTGATCGAAGGCGTGCCTCATCACCAGGTATTGTGCTTCCGTCGCCGCGGTCGAGCGCTGCAGGGCCGGAGAATAGCTGACGCCGCCGATCTCGACGGCGCCATTGGCCAGGTCATAACGCAAATAGCTGAGATGGCCGATCGCCCGGCCGTCGGCCAGGATGACGAAGGTATGGAAGCCCTTGTTTTGCTGATAGTCCATGATTGAGGCGTGCAGGGCCTCGGCATCTGCAAATGGGCCGAACGGCATGTAGGTCCACATGCGGCCGTCATCCGCCGCATAGGCCTCGAACAGGGGCGTGGCATGGTCGGAACGATAGGGCACGACGCGGCAGGTCCGGCCGATGAGCTCGATGTCGGATAGGCGTTGGCACCCAGCCCAATCGGGCACGCGCTTGCCGACAAGTTGGCCGTAGCTATTCGGTTGAGGATCTAGGGACGGGGCGATATGTTCGTAGGACATGGCCCCGCCATATCACGACGCCCATTTCTGGCGGAAATCACTCAAGGTTTCCAAATAGGCGCGCGGTTTGACCTCGCGGGCCTCCAGGCGGAGATGCAGATCGCCGGCGGCGCGGGTCCCGTCGGCCGGCAGGCCCAGGCCCTTCAGGCACAGGCTGGATCCACGCGGGACGGCCCGGTCGATCTCGATATCGCGCGGTCCCCACGGCGTGTCGATCGCCGCGCGGCCGCCTGCCGTAAAAACCCGCTCGTCAATGGCCGCGGTCGCCCAGATATCGTCGCCGAATACCCGGCGATGGGGGCCTGCGTCGATATGCACGGTAAACAGGGGCGCTGTGTCGGCGCCGCTGTCGCACGACAGGTGCCGACGTTCGCCGTCGCGCAGGCCCGCCGGCAGGGTGACGCGCAACCGCTTGGTCTGGCGCAGCGAGACCAGGGTTTCGAAAGCGTGCGCATGTTCCAGGGCCGGCGCCTCGACGAAGATTTCACCGCCGTGCAAGGCTTGGTCCAGGCTGATCGTCAGTGTGATCGCGGAGTCGGTTACGGCTTGCGTATCAATGGTATTTGGCATGGAGTTCATGCCCTGGGTCAACAGGTCGCGCGCCCGGATCAGCCGCCGCAGCAGGACGTCATTGCCGCCATTGAGATCGGGGTGCGCGTCCTTCAACCGGGCGCGGAAGGCGTTACGGACGTCTTCGTCCGTTGCCGGGGCGGCAAGGCCAAGCTCGTGGAGGGCGTCATCGCGATGCAGGAGTTCCAGGCCGCTACGCGCCTGGCTGCGCTCGATTTCCTCACCCATGCCGACAAAATCCTTCACCTTGTGCTGGCTCGCGCAATTTAAACCGAAACGAAGTTCGGCGTAGCCAAAAGGGGTAGCCACTTTGTCGGATTGCGCTCCAGTCCATGACCGGTTATGGCGTGGCGATGGTTTGCAAAGTCTTAAGCCAGCCCCCTGATCGTCCGGGAAACGCCATGTCCAAAGCGCCTCTGATCCCCGCATCGCCGTCCGAAAGCGACTATGCACAGCACGCCGTGCACGAGACGGATATCGAGACCGGTGAACCTTTTGCCCTGTTCGGCCAATGGCTCGAGGATGCCAAGGTGAAGGAGCCCAACGACGCCAATGCCATGACCCTGGCCACCGTCGACGCCGACGGCCTGCCGGATGCGCGCATGGTGCTGCTGAAGGACTTCGACGCGGCGGGCTTCGTCTTCTATACCAATACGCAAAGCCAGAAAGGGATCGAGCTCGACGCCCATCCCAAGGCGGCGCTTTTGTTTCATTGGAAGTCGCTGCGCCGCCAGGTACGTATCCGTGGCGCGGTGACCCGCGTCAGCGACGCCGATGCCGACGCCTATTTTGCCAGCCGCGCCCGGGCCTCGCAGATCGGCGCCTGGGCGTCGGACCAGTCGCGCCCCTTGCCCGATCGCTTCGCCCTGGAAAAGCGCGTCGCCGAGTTCACGGTGAGGTTCGGCCTGGGCAAGGTCGAGCGGCCGCCGCACTGGACCGGCTATCGTGTCGCGCCCGAGGCCATGGAATTCTGGCGCGACCGGGCGTTTCGGCTGCACGACCGGCTGCTTTTCGCCCGGGCCGGCGACGGCTGGACGACGTCGAAGCTCTATCCCTGATCCTTCGATTGTAGAGACAAAAAGAACGGCTCGCGGTTTAGCCGCGAGCCGTTCTGTCTTGGCCGTGTAACCAGGCTTAGAAGTGCTTGTCGACCGACAGGAAGACCGAGCGGCCCAGCAGGTCGTACATGTTGAGCGCGGCGGTGCCGGTACGGAACTCGCCGGCCGACAGGGTCGGCGCCTTGACGTCGAAGACGTTGCGGACACCCAGCGTGACCTGCAGCTTGTCGAACTGGCGGGTCACGGAGAGGTTGTGGATCTGGTAGAACTTCGTGACGGCATCGATGTCGTAGCCGTTCGGATAGTTCAAGGTCGCCGGTTGCAGGGCGCTGTAGTTGTAGAAGCGCAGGTCCGACGCGTGGCCGGTCAGCTCGAAGTCCCAGTGATAGGTCCAGTTCTGCGTGATGAATTCGACATTCGTCTCGTGAGTGAAGACGGGGCTGCCGACGCTGCCTGTATAGTCGGTGACGATGGCGCCCAGGGTCTGGGCGTTCTTCAACTGCCACGAGGAGTTGCTGCGAATATTCAGACGGCCCATCGAGAACTTCTTGCCGTAGTCGATTTCCAGGCCGATGTTGCGGTTGTCCGTCTCGCCGACGTTGATGTAGTCGTCGACGACGGCCGTGACGTTGTGGTTGGCATCCCGGGTGATCAGGCTGCAGTAGAAGTTCGGGAAGGCGTCCGTCGTATAGCAGGCGTTGACGATGTTCTGGGCGCCGAACGTGGTGATCTGGTTGAAGTCGATGATCGAGTTGTAGTTGACCTTGATCCTCAGATTGGCCCACGACGGGGTGTAGGCGAAGCCCAGATTGGTGTTGCGCGCCGTTTCCGGCTTGAGGGTCGCGCCGCCGCCGGTGATGTCTTCCGGCGTCGACAATTCACCAGCATAGTTGCTTGGGACGTTTTCCGCCGCGCAGCGAGTCTGGACCTTCTGGCTGTCGGAGGCCGCCCAGTCCTTGCAGGGGTCGGTGATCGCGAAGAAGCCGACCTGGTTGGCCAGTTTTTCTTCATAGATCGCCGGCGCGCGGAACGAGGTGCCACGCGTCAGGGTGAAGGCGAACTCGCTGGTGATATTCCACACCGCGCCCAGCTTGTAGGTGGAGTTGGTGCCCGCTTCAGAATAGTTCGACATGCGGCCCGACAGGGTCAGGTCGAGGTGCTGGATGAACGGAACGTTCTTGATGATTGGCGCGTAGATTTCGGCGTACGCCTGCTCCGTCGTCGTCTGGCCCTTGGTGACGCCGGCCGTCGAGAAGCCGTAATAGTTGCCGGCCACGGCGTTGGCGCCCGGCTGGTCGTTTTCCTGGTCGGATTCGAGGAAGACGCCGCCGACGGCGCTGACCGCGCCGGCCGGCAGCTGGAAGATATCGCCCGAGATGTTCGACTCGATCGTCTGCTGGATATATTGGGTGTGACCGGTTTCATAGCCGAAGAGGAAGTTCTTTTCGGCCTGGGTGAAGTTGCCGGCCAGCACTGATGGCGTAAACCACGGAATGGTGACGCAGGCCGTCGGCGCGACGGTCATCGCCGCCGGGTCGCACGCCAGGCCGCTGCCGTCGGTCGTGGCGTTGACGCGGTCATTATAGACGAAATTCTGTGCGTAGCTGCCTTCGCTGTCCGACACCTGGTAGTAGCTGTCATAGGTGAAGCCGTTCAGGAAGGGCAGGGTGGCGCTGTCGAAGTTGCCGTTGACACCGAAGACGCCACGGAAATAATCGACCTTGACCTTCTCGACCTTGTCATAGGCGATGACGGGGTTGGCATAGCCGCCGTAGCTGTAGTCATAGCCATTTTTGGTAGCGGCCGCGGAGACGCCGGCGGCCACGATATTGGTCGGGTTGTTCGGGTTGACGTAAGGGAAAATCTGCGCGACCGCATGGGTTTGGCTGGTGCGCTCGTTGAACAGCAATTCTGTGTAGAAGTGGGTGTCGGCATCGAGATCGTAGCCGCCGGTCGCCAGGATGCTGGCGGTCTTTACGGGCTCGATAACCGTCGACTTGGCGAAGTTCGCCGGATTTTCGTTCAGCAAAGGCTGGGTGTCGGGGTGGCCCTGGATGGCCGTTTGCGCCCAACCCGGCAGGTTCGGATTCATCGAGTCCGCGGGATAGGTCGTGCCCGCGACCGGCGAAATGAATGCGCCGGAGAGGCTATAGCCCTGCCAGGCGTCGGAGAAGACGTTGTTACAACGGTATTGCTGGCCGTTCGGGCCGGCGAAATCGGAACGTGCGCCGGTCGCCGGATTGAAATAGACATTGGCGGCGCAGGACGTGTCCGCGCGCTGCCCGGCCTGCAGGCCCGTATTTTCGCTGTAGCTGCCAAGGAAGGTGAGGTAGCCCTTGTCGAAAGTCTTGCCCCAGGTCAGGGTCGTGGTCGAGGAACTGCCGCCTGCGCGGGTCGGCATGTCGCCCGAGAAGATCAGGTCGGCGCCGTCCGTGTTCTTCTTGGTGATGAAGTTGACCACACCGCCGACGGCGTCGGAGCCGTAGATCGACGACGAGCCGTCAAGCAGGACGTCGACCTGCTTGAAGGCTTCGAGGGGGAGCGTGTTCAGATCGATCGGTCCGATCTGGCCCTGGACGCCCGCCGGACCCATGCGGCGGCCGTTCAGCAGGATGACGGTGTTTTGCGCGCCCAGGCCGTATAGCGACAGCGTTTCCGCCCCGGGGCCGCCGACGACGAGATAACCGCCGAGCAGGGTGTTGGTTTGTTCGGTATTGGCCGCTTGAGGCAGTCTTTGCAGCAGGTCGGCGACGCTGGTGGCGCCTTGCTCGACCGCTTGTTGCGCGGTGATGGTAATGGCCGGCGAGGCGGTGTTCAGATCCTTGCGGCGAATATGCGAACCGGTGACAACGACGACCTGGATGTCATCGGCCGGCTTCTTGCCGGTGACGGTCGTTGTCGTGGTCGTATCCTGGGCGAAGGCGTGCGCGCCGAAGCCGACAGAAGACAGAACGGTGGATGCCAGAACAAATTTCTTGAAAATACGCATAACGGGTCCCCTGACGCGATAAAGACACAGGATTGACACAGAAATGACGCGTCGCAATAAGCCGTTAATGGATTGGTGACGATTACGTATCTTTTGCGACAAAATAATCACAGTTGCGACTTTCGCAAAAACGTTCAATTATCGGCAGTGCGCGCACGTGAAACGAAAATTATTATATTTTTCTGTATATTAGGGGTGGGTTATGAGAGTTCGAGGCTTGCTGTATTCGGCTGCTTGGGTGATGGGGTTGATGATGGCAGGCGCGTCGGGGGCTGCCACAATTCCGACACCTGTGCCGGCCACGGCGCCAAAGGCCGAGGATTTCGGCGTTCGCGACCGTATTGCGCGCGTCAGTCTGGCGCCTGACGGCAAGCATGTCGCCGCAATTGTGTCGACCGACGGCAAGACCCGGATCGTGGCGGTCTTCAATCTGGACGACCCCAGTGCGCCGCCGAGCGTTATTCCGACGGCGCCTGGCCTCGACATCCAGGCGGCGACCTTCCTCAAGAATGATCGCCTGGTGCTGGTTTTGATGCAGCAGATCGACGTCGATGGTTCGCGGACCCATGCCTTTCGCCGGGTGATAACCGACACCAAGGGGTCGTTTTTCCAGACGCTCAGCATTGACAAGGGCGCCGACAAGGACAAGGCCGGGGTGTCCTACGAAGTCGAAAACGATATGCATGGCACGGGCGGACTGAGGGTCGTCGACGCGTTGCCGAAAGATCCGGACAACATTCTGGCCAGTGACGACTCGACGGGCGACATCTACCGCGTCAACCTGCATGGCAGCGGGCTCAACCTGGCCTATGAAAAGATTGAGAACGGCTCGGACAAGTACGGCGACCGGGTGTGGGACCTCGACCACAAGTCGGTGCGCGCCCGTATCGCCGTCGACTTCCAGGACGGCCATCCCTACAGGGCCATCTACTTTCGCAATCCCGATACCAATGCCTGGGAAGAGCATATGCGCTTCTTCGTGAAGGACCACGAGGAACCGGCGATCCTAGGCTTTACCAAGGATCCAAACGTCGCAATCGTCAAGCTTAACCACGGCCAGGACAAGTCGGCGATCTACGAATATTCGATCCGCGAGCGCAAGCTGAGCGACCCGATCTTCGCCAATGCCGCCTTCGAGGCCACCGATATCATCACCTCCGACGACAAGGCGGATTTCGGCGACATTTTAGGTTTCACCTTCGACGGGGTCATCGAGGGCGACACCTATTGGGCTGACGACAAGATGGCGGCTTTGAGCGACAGCCTGAAAAAGTCGCTGGGCGAGGTCGATGCCCCGATGATCTGGACCGATGCCGCGACGTCGAAAAAGATGCAGGTCATGGTGCCGACCAATGTATCGGTCAGCATTGAGGGCATGAGCACCGATCGCAAGACGGTTATCGTCAAGCGCGAAGGACCGAAGGTTCCGCCCGAATACTATGTCTATATCGAAGGCAAGGGGCTGACCCTGCTCGGCAAATCGCGGCCGCAGATCAAGCCCGACGACCTGGGCGATACGTCTCTCATTCAATATACGGCGCGTGACGGCCTGGTGTTGCCGGCCTATCTCACCAAGCCCAACCCGGCGATCTGGGGGCCGGGACCCTATCCGGCCATTGTTACGCCACATGGCGGCCCGTGGGCGCGCGACACCTGGGGCTGGGACTTCTCGGGCTGGACCGAATATTTTGCGGCGCGCGGATACGTCGTCATCGAGCCGCAGTACCGAACCTCGATCGGCTGGGGCCAGAAGATCGCCCGGGCCGGCGACAACCAGTACGGCCTGAAAATGTCCGATGACAATGACGATGCGGCCGCCTGGCTGGTGTCGCAGGGCTTGGCGCGCAAGGGCCATGTCGCCATCCACGGCTATTCCTACGGCGGCTTTGCCGCTTTTGCCGCGGCGGCGCGCAGCTCGCAGTCCGACGCCTTCCGCTGCGCCATCGCCGGCGCCGGCGTCGCCGATCTCGGCCGCTGGTCCCACTATGCCGGCGAGAGCCATTTCGAGCGCGAAGAACTCGCCGACACCATGACCGGGCTCAATCCCTGGGATCATGTCAATGACGTCAAGATCCCGATGCTGATCTACCACGGCGACCGGGACAACCGCGTGCCCTACCACGAGGGCCACGACATGTACGAGCGGCTCAAGGCCGCGGGCAAGGACGTCCGCTTCCTCGAGCTTGCGGACATGGGCCACGAGGCCAATCTGTGGAGTCCTCAGAATTTCCACGACGTCCTGACCGCGATTGACGACTTCCTGGCGACGGGTTGCGGTCCGGGCGGCATCAACGGGCAGTGATCTTCGGGATAGATTTTTCTTATCTCAAATAATAAGATTATCGATTTTATCTATGCCTTGGCAAGGCGCATGTTCCTCATCTCACAGGAGATCGATCATGCGCCCTTACCATTCGCCTGTCCCGGCTCGCGCCCTGCCTCTTGCTCGTCATCGGCAGGAGGCCACGCTGGGCGTCGTGGCGCTGGTGCTCACCGCGGTGTTCGCCACTGGCTGGCAGTTGGGCGGCGTGGCGCTGAATTTGCTGGGCATGGCGTCATAGGGGTGTCGGGTGGGGACGGACTTGCCCACGGCCCCTGTGTCATGCCAATCTCGGCCCGGGACAAGACCGCGTTCGCGGCTCGGCTGTCCGCATTTATGAGGCTTCGCGTATGAGTTTGCCATGTTAAGGCCCGGCACCGAGACCGCCAATCCGGTGCAATCCTCGCTGGCGAAGGCCTGGGCGGCCCTGGGTGAAAACCGGTTCGATGTCGCGATCGACGCCGCCAAGCGCGTGCTCGGCTACGACGCCGGCAACCTCCAGGCCTATTGGCTGTGGTCCCTGGCGGCGCTCGACCAATCCCGTTACGGCGAGGCCGAGGCCGTGCTCGAGGAAGCGCTGCGGCGTATTGCCGGCGATAATCCGGTCAGGGTGCGGTTTTTGACCCAGCGCGCCCATACCATGTCGCGCATGGGCTGGAACGGCCAGGCCTGGGACCTGGCCCGGCAGGCGCTGGCGATCGTCGATGCCCATCCCGCCGCGGGCGACGCCGACACTTTGCACTTTCTCGGCACCAGCCTGATGCAGAGCAATAACGAAGCCGACGCCCTGCCGGTGCTGCGCCGGGCCGCGTCGCTCAATGCGCACAACGCCGCGACCTGGGTCAAGCTGGGCGAGGCGGCGGAGTTCATGGGCCTGGCCGACGAGGCGGAAGCGGCTTACGAGCAATCGATCGCGGCCGGCCAGCACACGAGCGCGCATCTGTCGCTCGCCCGCCTGCGCCGCTGGACGCCCGAACGCAACCACATCCAACGCCTGCAGGCGGTGCCGACGCACACGCCGGGCGACGAAGCGCGTCGCGCCTATGCCCTGTTCAAGGAGCATGACGACCTGGGCCAGACCGACAAGGCGTGGGCCTGGCTGCAGGTGGGGGCCGAGGCCGCGCGCCGCGAGCCAGTCGATCATTTCAATCCGCTCTGGTCGGCCGCCGAGGAGCGGGCCCAGGTCGAGGCGTGGAAGTCGGTTTTTCCAAAGGCGCGGTTTGGCGATGTGAAGCTGCCGTCGGGCCTGCCGAAACGTATATTCGTCGTCGGCATGCCGCGATCCGGCACCACCTTGGTCGAGCGCATCCTGAATGCGCATTCGCAGGTGCAGGGATTGGGCGAATTGCAGTCCTTCCCGTGCGCGGTCAAGCTCATGTCCGGCGTCGACGGCACCAACCTTCTCAGGACGGAAGTGATCAACGGCATTGCCGATGTCGATCCGGCGCAGTTCGCCGCCTATTACGACAGCGATCTGGCGCATATCGACACCGGCGGCCGGGCGACCGTCGACAAGCTGCCGCGCAATGCCGATTATGCCGGCCTGATCCGCCTGGCCTTTCCGGATGCCCGCATCGTCCATGTGCGGCGCGATCCGATGGACACCCTGTTCGGCTCGTACAAGCTGCATTTCGTGGCGCGCTGGTCGTACGACCAGGACGACCTGGCCGATCGCTACGCCAATCATCGGGCGCTCACTGCCTATTGGAAGGACTGCCTGGGTGACGGGCTGATCAACCTGTCGCTGGAGGCGCTCATCCGCGATCCGGAAACGCAGATCCGCCATCTGCTCGAGCAGTGTGGACTGCCGTTCGAGGCGGCTTGCCTGTCGCCGCACAAAAGCCAGGGCGCGGTGTCCTCGGCAAGCTCGAGCCAGGTGCGCAAGCCGATCAATGCGGAAGGGGTGGGCGCGTGGCGGCGTTACGAGGCGCAACTGGCGCCCCTGCACAGGCGCCTGGCCGATATGGGATTGCTGGATTAGTCCCAGTTGGTCATGCCGGGCGGGTTCGGGGATGCCCGTCAAGGGGCTTGCGGGCATCGTCGAAAGGCTTTAGCGCTTACGGAAATGGCTAAGGGATTTACACAATCTTCTCCTCCCCATTTTGACAAAATGGGGAGGAGAAGAGGGTATAGGCGCCCTCGCCCAAGGAGATTTTCGTGTCGCTCAGCCAGGTCCTCTATCACCTCAAGGAAGGCGCCGACGAGGTCATCGAGACCTCGTGCGCCACGGTCGTGCTCAAGGGCGTCAAGGCTTACAAGATCAAGAAAAGCGTCGATTACGGCTTTCTCGACTTCACCTCGCCGGAAAAGCGTCGCGCCGCCCTGTTGCGCGAGCTGCGCTACAATCAGCGCATGGCGGCCGACATCTACCTCGGCGTCGAGGACATCGCCGGGGAAAGCGTGCTGGTCATGCGCCGCTTCGATACGAAGGGTGTGATGGGCGAACAGAGCGCGGCCGATGCCGACTGGACGCCCGACCTCGACCTGATGCACGCGCTGGGCCAGACGATTGCCCGTTTTCATGCCGGGTCGGAGATTTGCCGCGACCCGCTTCATGTCAACAATATCAAATATGTCGTCGACTCCAATCGGCGAAACATCGAGGTTTTCCGCAAGCAACTGGGTGAGGCTGCGGTCGATGCCTACGACGCGGCCATCTACGCCCACTACGAGACGGTTGAGGCCGATGTCCTGAAGCGTTTCGACGACGGTCATGTCCGCCACTGCCACGGCGACCTGCACCTCGGCAATATATTGGTCGAGAACGCAAAACCGGTCCTGTTCGACTGCATCGAGTTCAACGACCACCTCAGCCAGATCGATGTGCTCTACGACCTGGCCTTCCTGCTGATGGATCTGTGGGTGCGCGGCCATGGCGACGCCGCCAATCGCGTGCTCAATGTCTGGCTCGAGCAGGCGGCGCGACTGGAGGACGACGCGTCCGGCGTCTATGCCGGGCTCAAGCTCTTGCCATTATATATGAGCATGCGTGCCGGCGTGCGCTGTCACGTCAACGCCAATTACGGCGGCGAGGGCAATTACGCCATGGACAAGGCGCGCATGTACCTGGAGGCGGCGCATCGTTTCCTGGACCTTAAGCCGGCGAGCCTGACGGCGATCGGCGGATTGTCGGGCTCGGGCAAGAGCACGCGGGCGCGGCAGCTGGCGCCGCTGACGGGCCGGGCGCCGGGCGCGGTGGTATTGCGCAGCGACGAGATACGCAAGCGTCTGTGGGCCTGTCCGGAATACGAGGCCTTGCCGAAGGACGCCTATACGCCGGATGAAAACCGACGCGTCTATGCCGAGATGTTCGCGCTGGCCGGGCGGACGCTTGATGCCGGCCAGGCCGTGTCGCTCGACGCCACCTTCCGTGAACCGGCCTGGCGCGCCCAGGCCGAAGACCTGGCCGGCGCGGCGGGCGTGGCGTTCGACGGCCGTTGGCTTGATCTTCCGGTTGATCTGCGGCGCGCGCGGGTTGAGGCAAGGCTGAACGATGTGTCCGACGCCACGCCGGACATCGCAGCCGCTCAGGCCGACATTGATAAATCAACGATTTCGTGGCAGATTGACCACGCATAAAAGGGGTGGGGACGGGGGAATTAGGGTTGAATCTTTACCGCTTCATCACGAAAATTTCGCTTGGTTGAGGTATGGGCGTGACGCCGTGCCGGACCGGGATACGGTCCCTGT
>FSZW01000047.1_pt1 | contig 15843 bp, 19 predicted proteins | sample 1638921 | NCBI WGS metagenome assembly FSZW01 (sample SAMEA3914812, study PRJEB12502) | metagenome | biome: forest; material: soil | place: Canada | collected 2011-07-07 | depth 0.1 m | reverse complement strand
TGGGCCAAAATTCTTTTCAGGAACCTTTCTGTCGTCCATTTTCTTGGGGTTTAAATGCACTTCCTGTTGCGTGCCTTCCCAAGCGGAACTACCTTGATCCCGTACCGCGGGACCCGTTCAAATGCCTATAGTCGATGCTTTTTCGCCTGACCCCGCGCCCGAGGGCAATGCGCTTGAAATTCAGGCGGCGGCGCGGCGCAATCACATGATGGGTTTGTGGGCGGCGGAAAAGATGGGCCTTGCCGGCGATCAGCGCGAAAGCTACGCCCGCGCCGTCGAACGCGTCCATACCGATCGGCCGTCGGAAGAGGACGTGATTCGCAAGGTGCTGGGCGATCTCGTCGCCTCGAACATCCCGGTCCGTGAGGGCGAAGTGCGCACCAAGGCGGCTGAATTCCTGGCCCAGGCGCGCGAGGCCCTAAAAAACGCAAGCTGAAGCACGCGGGTTGAACTACACAAACCGGCCGCTGATCGAGAATCGCGGGCCGGCGGCATAGGCGGCCACGGACGCGACGCTACGCGGCTGGTCGCCGGCATAGAGCGACAGGTCGTTCAGTCGCGGCATGATCCCGCCTTCGATATCGCCCGACGGCGAATGGAACAGGACCTGGCCGCCCCAGTCCGAGCGCCAGTCCTGGGTGAAGTTCCATTCGAAACAGAGACGCGCTTGCGTATCGGTGTGCTGGGTAAAGAAATCGCCGGGGCGATAGCAGGTCGCCTGAAGCGTCGACAGGTCCAGCCCGCTCAGGCCGGTCAGGCTTTCGCAGAACCGTGCAAACGCCTCGGAGCGGATAAGCGCCGTCAATTCCGCCAAGGCCGCCACGTCGGACGCCATCAGGTCCAGCCCAAGCCGCAGATAGGACAGGCCCGACTGCGCCCGTTCGGCCGCTTCCTGCAGCCGTGTCTGGATGGTCGAGGCGGGCAGGGCGTTCAGCTCGGCGCGATTGATGACTTCGGGCTTGCCTTCGCCGGAGACCAGTTGCAATTCCCACGGCGTCTGCTGTTCCAAAGCGTGGTGCACGGCCTCGGCGTCCGCCGTAGCGATGGCGCCCTCCAGGCGGATGCGGCCCTTGGCGGTGAAGCGGCTGACATAGCCGGCCGCATCGACGGTGTCGGCCTGAAGTCTCATCCGAATACGCGGGCGAAGATCGTGTCGACGTGCTTGGTGTGGTAGTCGAGGTTGAAGAACGGTTCCAATTCGTCACGCGTGAAGAACTTCGAGACGTCCTCATCGGCGGCCAGGAAGTCGAGGAAGTTGCCTTCGCCGCGCCAGACCTTCATGGCGTTGCGCTGGACAGCGCTATACGAATCCTCGCGCGACATGCCCTTCTGCGTCAGAGCCAGCAGCACGCGTTGCGAATGGACCAGGCCGCCCAGGCGGTCGAGGTTCTTCTGCATGTTCTCAGGGTAAACCAGCAGGTTCTCGATGACATTGGCCAGGCGGCGCAGCGCGAAGTCGAGGTGCACCGTGGCGTCCGGCGCGATGCCGCGTTCGACCGAAGAATGCGAAATATCGCGTTCGTGCCACAGGGCGACGTTTTCCATGGCCGGCATGACGGCGCTGCGCACCAGGCGGGCCAGGCCCGTCAGATTCTCGGTCAGCACCGGATTGCGCTTGTGCGGCATGGCCGACGAGCCCTTCTGGCCGGGCGAGAAGAATTCTTCCGCCTCCAGGACCTCGGTGCGCTGCAAATGGCGGATTTCGACCGCCAGGCGTTCGACCGACGAGGCGACGACGCCCAGGGCGGCAAAGAAGGCGGCGTGGCGGTCGCGCGGGATGACCTGGGTCGATACCGGCTCGACCGTCAGGCCCATCTTGTCGGCAACATATTGCTCGACCTCGGGCGAGACGTTGGCGAAGGTACCCACGGCGCCCGAGATGGCGCAGGTCGAGATTTCCTCGCGCGCCACGACGAGGCGGGCGCGGGCGCGGACGAATTCGGCATAATAGCCGGCCAGCTTGAGACCAAACGTCACCGGCTCGGCGTGGATGCCGTGTGAACGGCCGACGGTGGGCGTATATTTGTGCTCCAGCGCGCGGCGCTTCAACCCGGCCAGCACCAGGTCGACGCCCTCGATCAAAAGATCGGCCGAGCGCTGCAGCTGGACGGCGAAGCAGGTATCGAGCACGTCCGACGAGGTCATGCCCTGGTGCAGGAAGCGCGCCTCGGGGCCGACGATCTCCGAGACGTGAGTCAGGAAAGCGATGACGTCGTGCTTGACCGTGCGTTCGATCTCGTCGATTCGGTCGGCATCGAAGACGGCATCCTTGCCCTTGGCCCAGATCGCAAGGGCGGCATCGGCGGGAATCACCCCCAGTTCGGCCATCTTGGTGGCGGCGTGCGCTTCGATCTCGAACCAGATCTTGTACTTGACGGCGGCGTCCCAAATGGCGGCGGCGTCCTTGCGGGCATAGCGGGAAATCATGGTCAGACCTGTATGTAAACTCGCGCGCTTGATTGAGAATGCGCAGCGCCAAGTCAAGCGATTTGTGCGCGCGCCGGGTCTTTGGGCGCCGCCCTGAAAAATTAGCGTTAATTTACTCTTCGCAGGTGCAAGGCCTTGGCGAAAGGGTTTATAAAAGGTTAATCGTGCGCATCTGTTCCTATTTGTCCTGCTGAGGGTCGTCGTGTCCCAATCGTTTCTTAACGCCAAATTTTTGCTGAATTCCGGCGTCGCCGTGGCTGCCATGGCCGTCGCCCTGTCGGTGGCGCCCGCCTTTGCCCAGTCGCAAGACCGCCCCGACATGTCCCCGGATTTCCAGGCCCAGGCCCACGACGCGGCGGTGCAGACCGGCCAGGTGTCCACCGCCGGCACGCCTATAGGCGCGCCCTCGGGTCATGTCGATACGCGCGGCATGAACGATCTTGGGGCCAATGTCGGCCCGGACGGCGCGCCGATCGTCGACTGCCCGGACGGCAAGCCGGACGCCAATGCTGCGGCATGGAAGGATATCCCCGAAGGCCTGCGCAAGATTGCCCGGCCGGGCGCCTGTTATTCGCGTCTGCTGATTCCGCCGAAGTTCGACACCTATATGGATCACGTCGTGGTGCAGCAGGCGCGCACCGAAACCCGGACCGTGCCCGAAGTGGCGCAACTGGTTGAAAAAGACGTGATGGTGCAACCAGCCCATACGATCCGTCATACCGTTGCCGCCGTCACCCACACAGAAATGGCGACCGAGATCGTCCGCCCGGCGACTTCGCGCGAAGAGACCGTTCCGGCGCAGTACGAGACACGCGTGCAGCACGTGCTTGTTTCGCCCGAGCACCGCGAATGGGTCAAGAGCGCCAGTTACGCCACGGGCGCCGCCCTGGTCACGCCGGGCGACCATGAGCCCGTGCGCTACCGCGCCGACGGCACCTTGAGCTGGCCCGGCAAGGACGGCGGCGCCGTCGTTCCGGCCTCGCAGGAAACCGCCCAATACCTGCAACGCGGCAGCGCCCAGGAAATCTGGTGCCTGCAAGTCATTCCGGCGGTCTATCGCGACCAGCAGGTTCGCGTCGAGGTCACCCCGGCGACCACGCGCCAGATCGACGTCCCGGCCGTCACCCGCCAGGTCAGCCACGTCGTCGTCGATTCGCCCGAGCGCGTCGTCGAGGACATGGTGCCGCCGGTCTTCGAAAAGCGCCGCGTCAAGGAAGTCATTACACCGGCCCATACCGAAAGCGTCGATATCCCGGCTGTCTATCACGATGAAACCAAGACACGCGTGACCGACGCCGCCCGCCCGGTGTGGCGCGAGGTGCTGTGCCAGAAGAACGCTTCGCCGGCGGTCATCATGGATATCCAGAAGGCCCTGGCCGCCAAGGGTTACGATCCGGGCGCCGTCGACGGCCATATCGGCTCGAAGACCGTGTCGGCCATGCAGAAGTTCGAGGCCGACAGCAATCTGCCGCAAGGCCAGATTTCGATCGAGGCCGTCAAGGCGTTGGGCGTCGATATCGCCCACGATTAAGCCGTGCGGTCCCGGTGGGACCGGGGAAGGGGACCTTCGCAGCATGGCTTGAGGCCTCCGGGTGTCGTGACCCCGGAGGCCTTTTCCCCGGAGGCCTTTTCCCCGGAGGCCTTTTCCCCGGAGGCCTTTTCATTGCGTCTTGAGATAGGCAGTCGGCGCCAGGCCCATATGTTTGCGGAAGGTGGCGCTGAAGGCGCTGGCCGTGCCGAAACCCGCATCGAGGGCGGCCGTGGTCGCCGGGACACCGCTTTGCATGGCTGTCAGGGCATGGATCAAACGTAGCCTTTGCCGCCAGATCGCAAACGACAGACCGGTTTCCGCTTTCAATCGCCGCATCAGGGTGCGTGGCGACAGCCCCACGAACGCGGCCCATTGCGCCAAGTCGCGCCCATCGGCCGGATCCTGCATAAGGCCCTGCGCCAGGCGAATGAGCGCTGCGCTGACCGGCGCGGGAAGAGACAACCGATCCTCAGGCGCCTCAAGGACGGCCCGCCGCATCACGGCCCAAAGGCCGTCGAAATCCGCCGGTTGCTTGATCAGCCGGCGCAAGGCCGGCGCAAAGAACGGATCCGCCTCGAGCACGCGCGCCAGGTCCGGCAGACCGGCGCATAGCGGCGGCGTCACCTTCAGGCTCAGGCCGGCGACCGGGCCCAGAGAGACAAAACCATGTTGCAAATCCGGCGGCAGCCAGCATAGCCGGCCCGGCGTCATGATCCAGGTCCGTTGCGGCGTGAAGAAGCGGATGACGCCTTCGCACAAGACGAACACCTGCGCTTCGGCATGCCTGGCCGGCGGTTCGCGGGCGGGTAGGGTGCGATGGAATTCGTAAGCCTTGAACATTGGCGGGATAATACAATCAAGTGGCTAAAATGCGAAATCCAGCCATCTCATCAAGTCTTATTATCCACTCATGGCCTTCGATCTTGCGACCTTGCAACCCTTCCTCGGTGTCTGGCGTGGCGCCGGCGACATCGCTCCCAATTCCTGGGGCGGCGCGGGACCGTGCCGTGGCGCGTGGCGTTTTCACCTCGATCCCGCCGGCCGGAATCTCATCCACGACTATGAAGAAACCCGCGCCGACGGCACCGCGTTCAATGGCCATGGGGTGTGGTGCGCCGAAGGCGAAGACCTGCTGCACTTCTGGTTCGACAGCTACGGCTTTCCGCCGGTGCAACCCGCGCGAGGCGGCTGGGACGGCCATCGGCTGGTGGTGACCAAGACAACGCCGCGTGGCCAGGGACGCTCGACCTGGGCCTGCGACGGCAAGGACCTGAGCTATTGTGTCGAGGCTTGGCCCATAGGCCAGGACGGCTTTTCTCGCGTCATGTCGGGAAGGTATCAGCGCGTCGTCGGCTTTTAGATCGCCCCGATCTGGCGCAGGCTGGCCACGCCCTCGCGGCCGGCGATCAGATGATCGTGCACCGTGATGCCCAACGGTTTGCCGGCCGCGACGATCGCCTTGGTCAGGTCGATATCGCCCTGGCTCGGCGCCGGGTCGCCCGACGGATGATTATGCACCAGGATGACGTTCGATGACGATAGCTCCAGGGCCCGGCGCATGATTTCGCGCGGATAGGCCGGGGCGTGGTCGACGGTACCCAGTCCCATGACCTCATCGGCGATCAGCTGGTTCTTCTTGTCCATGAAAAAATCGATCCCCGGAAACGGGCGCCCGCCGCAGAGTTGTCTTTACAATATGTGATTGCTCTCCCCTTTTCGCTCGCTGGTAGCGGGCTGCAACTGGATGATGTAAGGCTGTCAGGCAACACCACGCGAGGACTCATGATCACTTCAAAGGAAATTCGCACCTTAGATTGCGGCGGGGCTACTGACTTGCTGTGTCCGCGTTGCGGTGCAGATTTGCTGCATCATGTTGGCGTGGAAATTTACGAGCGCTGGGAAGACGAGGAGCAGGTTCTCAAATTAACGCAAACTGTTGTCGGATTTGTCGAGGGGCAAAAAACGTCAACAACAACCGCCGTAGTTCCTTCAAAGGGCTCTGGGAATCCAAGCAGTCGCCGCAATGGCTTGGCAATCCAATTTGCTTGTGAATCGTGCGGCGGTGGCGTTGGCGACGACCGGATCGAAATGACGATCGCTCAGCACAAAGGCGCTACCGAAATTGGATGGCGTTTTACGCCCCGAAATGGATAGGCGGCGTCTTGCACTATTTCAGATAGCTAGCCACCTTCGAGTTATATTCGGCTTCCGAATTGCAGGAGACCTTCAAGAAGCTGCACATCGAGGGCTTTCCTTCCATGTAGTTGATAAAAAGGCTTGCAATCAATTTGTTGCGGCTTACGTCGATCAGTAGAGATTGGCGTGCCTGAAGGTGATCATTGTTTATGTAAGTGGTATCAACCAGTGCGATGCATGTATTCAGTGGCGCATAATAGTTATTTTCATAATGGGTAACTTTCGTGCCATTGCCTTCGGACACGTTCCGGTCTTGCTCGCCGTAAATGCTTCTAACCGTCGCCCCGCAACGCTCTTGAAGATCATAAGCCGAGTCTTCGGCTGAGGCGGGCAGGGCGCGTGAGCCAAAAATGACCGCTACGGCATAAAGAATTACCAGTCGCATAGAACCCCCGATTTGCCGGTTGAGCTTAGCAGGTGACCGTAAAACCGTATGAAAAAAATTAACGGGCGGTATCGCAGATTCTTGCGGGGACAGAAACGCGATGTCTGTGAAACTCGACAGTTCTCAATATGTATACTAATCAGTCATTTTGAGATTCGGAATCCGACCTCTCGAAATCAAACGGAGACGCAAGTGAATTCGGTGACAAAATCTCCGAATACTGTATCCTAAAACTGTTCTCCGACATTGCGGAGCTTATGACAGGTTTTCGGATACATGATCGTTGGTTACAGCCGAATCTCACATTGCAGTCAGGACCACGCGGCCCAGAACGATGCCCTCCTCAAGGCGGGCGCGGAACGCCTGTTCATCGAGACTGGCACGGGGACAAAGATTGACCGGCCCGAACTTGCCAAGATGATGGACTTTATGCGGCCGGGTGACACGTGTCTCGTTTATCGGCTCGACCGGCTCTCACGAAACCTTCGCGACCTTTTAACCCTGATGGACCGATTCAATGAGCGCGGCATCAGTTTCTGGTCGGTGACCGAGGCGATAGATTCAGCGTCACCCTCGGGAAAACTCGCGCTTCATATGCTTGCCGCCATTTCGCAGCACGAGGTGGAAAGCCTGAAGGCCCGCACGGCGGCGGGGAGGGCGGCTGCGAAGGCTCGGGGCAGGATGGGCGGTCGTCCCCGCTCGATGGACGAAGGCAAAGTTCGAATTGCCCGTGCCCTGATGGCGGATGTATCGCTGTCGATGGCCGAAATCGCCGAACAGGTCGGCGTTGCGCCGAGCACGCTTTATCGGACGCTGCCCGGCGGTCGCGGTGCACTGGACACATTCACCCGGTCGGCACATGATCACGCAGCAGAGTAGGGCGGGCCGGTGACATTCATTTTCTACGACACCGAGACGACCGGCATCAGCCCGGCCTTCGACCAGATTCTACAGTTCGCCTCAATCACGACGGACGACCATCTGAATGAAGTCAGTCGTTTTGAGATACGCTCTCGGCTATTGCCATACATTGTGCCATCACCTCACGCCCTCCGCGTGACTGGGCAGACGATTGACGACGTTCTGGATGAAACTCGCCCCAGCCACTACGAGATGGTCACCGAAATTCGCAGGGTGCTTGGTGGGAAATGCCCGGCGATGTTTGTTGGCTATAACTCACTTCGCTTTGACGAGGAGATTTTGCGGCAGGCGTTCTACGGGTGCCTATATCCGCCCTATCTGACAAACACAGGCGGGAGCCGCCGCGCCGACGCCATGCACCTAATCCGGGCTTGCGCTGTTCTTCATCCTGACGCGATCGCCCCAACCTTTAGCGATAATGGTCGTCAAAGCTTTAAGCTTGACCGGCTGGCCCCGGCCAATGGCTTCGCCCATGCAAACGCCCATGACGCGCTCGCCGATGTCGAGGCCCTTATACACCTCTGCCGCATCGTCCGAGACCGGTGCCCGGCCCTGTGGGCACGGTTCCAACGATTTGCCGACAAGGCTACTGTCGAGGCGTTTCTGCGGCGGGAAGAAGCCTTCCTGCTCTTGGAGTTTCATCCGACCAGCACCGGTCGGTATGTCGCCACGGCGATCGGGACGAATAATGCGAATGTAGTCTATTGCTACGATCTCGCCATAGATCCAGACGACCTATGCGCACTCAGCGACATCGAGTTGACGGCGCGGCTGGCCAAGTCGCCTCGACCATTGCGGAAGGTGAAAACCAACGCGGCACCTTGTTTATGCCCGTTGGACGAGGCCCCTGACGAAATGCTTAGTGGCGTTTCTCGGGCGGAGTTCGTCCGGCGCGCTCAGGCGTTGCGATCTGACCGAACGTTCATCGATCGCCTTATTGCGGCCGTTACCGCCGATGAGGTGGATTATTCACCATCGCCATATGTCGAGCGCCAAATCTATGACGGCTTCTGGTCCAACGATGACGCGGTCAGGTTAGAAGAGTTCCACGAATCGTCGTGGGAAAGGCGAGTCAATATAGCCGATGATTTCGACGACCTTCGTCTCGTGTGGCTGGCGCGGCGGTTGATATTCGTCGAGCGACCGCACCTGCTTGCCGTGGCACATCATGCCGCGATGGTCACTGAAAAGGCTCGGCGGATGGTTGCCGGTGCCACCGGCGGGTGGACGACGCTGGACAAGGCGATGTCGGATTTGGCGGCAATCTTGGCCGCACAGGAAATGGATGCCGGTTCACCTCTGCTCCGGCTACAAGCGTATTTCGAAGGGCAGAGGATTGAAGCATTGAATAGGATTTGACGTCCTTAGGCTTCGAAGGTGTATGGCGATGGCGAACCGCATTCTCAACAAAACAGAGTCGGAACTGGCAAAAGCACTGCTCGCCGACATCAGGAAGCAAATCGACTCTCTTGCGGGAGGCGACCCTGATCTTCGGTTCGCTTACAACCGGAAAATATCGAAGATGTTGGTATACGACGAACGGAGCGGACCTTCGGCAAGGCGAAAACTGAAGGCCGCAAAGCGGTTAGCGCAAGGCGGACTTTGTGCAATATGCGAGCAGACGCTGCCCGATACTTACGCGGTTATCGATCGGCTCCACGCAGCCGATGGCTACACAATGGAAAATACGCGTTTGATATGCGAGCCTTGTGATCGAAGCGTGCAAGCCGGACGTGCCTATGCCTAACCTTCGAACAGTTTGGTCGCGGCGCCACCATTGATTATAGGGCACGCCGCCTTCTTCGTATGGACCGTATCAAATTTCACGTGCACGATGGTCGCAGTCGAGATGCCACGACGTCGCCATCCTTCGCTCCTAATGGATGGTAGGGCGGACACTGACAACCGTCTTCATTGGCATTCTGACGGGCCCATCACCGATCTCATCGCGATAAGACAGCAGGTGAAGGCAATGCCGGATCGCTTGCAACTCGTATCGGGTCAGGCGATTAAGGTGCTCGAAGCGCTGGTCGTGTGACCTGTCGAGCTTATTGAGCAGGACCCGCACCAAGCGCGGGAAGCCCGCGCTGGTGATCGAGGTCCGAAGGACGCTCTGAAGATAGTAGGTGAACGCCTCGACTGTGAAGCCGTGGAGTGCGATCTCTCTCCCAGACCAATGATTGGATGTCAGATCATCGGCGGCTCGTCCGGCGAACCACAAAGCCTCAGCCGAGGTGCCAACGTCCGATGGCATCGCCCTATGGCTGAAGGCCGCTTTGATCTGTGCGACCGTTCTGGCGGTGTATTCTTCTTTGGTCATCGAGCGGCGTCCACCATCGTTGAGTTGGCTTCGTGCTCGACGCGCATGATCGTTGCCGTGGAGCCTTAGCGATAGGATGGAGCGGGAGTGCGTCTATCCGTTCTTTTTTGCTTCAACGCGAAGCATGCTCGCTTTGGATGCTGTTATTGGACTTGCCGCATTTAGGAGGGGCATTTAGCCCAGTAAGAATCGTCATTGCTCGGTGTTCCGACGATTATCATGATCTTTTGCTGGTCGGCCGACAGGCGAAGTGTGACCGTATCAGATTCTGTCGTGCCCTGTAGCGTTCCAAAACCTGCGAGAACAACTTCGGAAGGACTCTGAGAAACGAGCGATTTCACCATAAATCCCATGGCGGGGAAGGACACTTCATCCCCCGTTATTTTCGCGCGGGAATTATAATCGTTGCAACTGTCCAAATCTGACGCCCACGCGCCCTGAAAACCTTCGGGGACAATGGACGCACCGCGCACCCGAGCGGCCTCATCCGCTTTCTTCTTCGCCTCTAGCGGGGTGGCGATCGCTATCGACAACATGAATGCTGCTATCGACGCCAAGCACCACGTGGCCCACGCCTTCCAAGCTGGCGACTTTTTAAAAAGCCTCACGATGACGCCGAGAGCAAAATACGGAACAGCGAGAAGCGATATCACTGCCATTACAATTACAACATTTGCCATCTCGAACTCCTTTTCATGAGATGCGCCATCCTACCGCGCAATCCTTAAAATACGGAAAAATGTCCTACGGAATAATTCCGTATAGATGGGCTGCCAGACTCTGTGAGGCTGGCAATGGCAAAGACGATTTTCGAGGGCGATCACACCCAGTTGGTTGAGGTTCTTACGGAAGCCCGCAAGCGGGCTGAACTGACTCAAGAACAATTGGCAGATCGGATTAAGCGCGATCAGACTTTCGTATCACTGATCGAACGAGGGCAGCGGCGGGTCGATGTTATTGAATTCGTTCGCATCGCCAATGGTGTCGGGGCCGACCCTGTGGAATTGTTCGCGGAGGTGGTCGCACGGCTCAAATAGTGGTCGAGGCTGGGTAGCGCGAGAGCAATTATAGGCGTCGCTACTCGGCCGCCTGATTATCAGTCTGTTCAAGCCCTGAGTGATCTCGCTGTCAGGCGAGTCGCTGGCTATCTTAAGAGTTTTGACAGGATGTAGAGGATGGCGGCTGCCGCTAAAATCCAGCCATAAAAGGGAATCTTGGTGCCCTTTACGGCGGCGGGAGGTGGCTTTTGCGCTGGCGGAGGTGTGGTCTGTGCTGTGTGGCGGGCCGGTATGTTGGCGGGCTGCATGGCCTGCGCGATCTGCTGATTCCGAGACAGGCCTGTAATGTTCGGTGCGGTCTTGGTCGGAGGGAGAGGGGCGGGGCCGTCACCTTTTACAAATGCTTCATTTCGACGGGGCGGCGTGACGATTCCGGAACCGAGACGGTATTGAGCCTCGCCTTCGCTGATCTGGCGCATTTGACCCGGGCCGGTCACAGTAATGGATACGGAGGAGTATCCATATCGGGTTGACTGATAGATGTTGTCGAAAACTCCGGTAACGCTGAGCCATCGTCCTTGCCATGATGCATCAGGCGCCGCGCTCGCCGCTACAAGCTTATCGAGCCCTTCAGACCAGATAACAATTCTAACTTTTTGGTTTGCAATGTTTCCGGAGGCAGGGATAAAGTCGATATGGATGTATGGCTTTCCGCCTCTACTCCGCCCGCGCGTTATTCCTCGCTTCACGGAAAGAATTTGGCCGACAAGCTCAACTCGATTTCCGACTTGTGCTGCGCAGAGACTGTAGATTGCGGCGCTAACTACTGGATAGGCGGAGATATATTTCAGGCGCTGTGAGGCCGTCTGGCCGACCGACCCCGTCAGAGGAATAGATGCAGTCGGCCTAAAGGAGCCGTCTCTGAACTGCTTGAGAGAGGGAATTGCGTCGAAATCGCCGATGCAGATCGCCGCAAGGTTTTTGGCATCGGTCGCCAAGTCCGGGAGCGCGGAAACCAATTTGAAGGCGTCTGAACCGGTTGGATCGGCGAAGTCATTCGCTTTGAAGATGACGCCGTCCTCGTCACTCTTTGTCTTGTCATAGAGCGATGGATCGGCCGTCAGGGCTCTCAATGCGAGGTCGAGGGAAATAAATGAAAATCGATCCAATCGGGAATCGAAGTGGGTCTGGCGTCGTAAAGGATGTTGGAAGTTTTTATGTCCGAGTTCGGATGATCCAAGCGAAGCGATTTCCGGCACGAACATGCCGTCATAATCTATCAACTGAATCTGATCGCCGCCCCGGCCCACCATCACATTCCCTAACTGAATGTCACCATGGGCAATCCCGTTTTCTTCAAGATATGGAGCGAGATTTTCAAGGGCCGCCCTCAGTTTTTCCAGCTTTGGACGATCTCTGTAGTTTCGGAATATGAACTCAGAAAGGGCGTCACCTTGCGACCATCCCATCTTTACGAAGGGGTAACCTTGGTGCGAAAATATTGAGCGCTCAATGAATCCATGAACGTGACCATGTCGTTCATATCGTCGTAAAAGGACATGTCGCCGTTCAGCATCCGCCGAATGAACGGCAGAAGCCGGTCCTCGCGGTGCTTGTGCATGTTCTCTTCGAAATTATGCACCTGCATTTCGATATACGCCTTCTTTTCCTTGAAATCAGGCATCGCCAGAAGTGCAGGGTTAGGATTATCCATGGCCTGTTTGGCCATTGATAGTAACCGAAAGAAGTTCAGGCTGTCGTAGTGAGTTTGGCGGGCGACCTCAGGAAAAAGTTCGATAAATTTTCGCAAAAATGCGTATTCATCGCCGTTCATGAGGTGCACTTTATAAAAGTAGGCTGCACTCGTGCATTCAGATAAACCCTTTCGCGCCACTTTGCCCCGCCAAAGACGCCAAGTCATTCCGTTATCCGACCAAGGGCGTAGATAACCTTCAAAAACGTAATGGTGTTTCCGCTTGATATCTTCCATAGTCTCTAAACCTCATGGGCCCTTTTGGCAGGGGCTTCTGCATCGTTAACCGCAGAACTGCTGGCGGCAACCCCTGATTCTGCCTTGACTCTTGGCTACATTCGTTCTTTATTTGTTCTTAAGTGCAGATGAGGTGCAGCATGTTTGACGGACAACCCGCAACAATCAAAATCACGCTGTTCGATGGCGCTCACGTGCGTCTTGCCGTGGTCGGACACCACAAGCCGGTTTTCATCGCCGATTATACCATGGTGGCTTCATGATCGGCGGCTCGATGTATTACAAGGACGGGTCGCCTGTTGATCCGACCGACGCGCCGGTGGTCGAAATCATTTCCTACCAGTAGGTGCCATGATCTACCTATGCCACGACGGAACGCAAGTGTTTCCAAGCGTGTTTCTCAACCCGGTCGATCAATGGCTTTAGCATATCTTGCTGATATTGCGGCAGGTGCTCATAGAGCCGCTTTCCAAGCACGTCGGATACATAATCCACGATCTTGCCACGCGTATCGAACCTCACGGCAAGAATGCCGCCCATTAGGACCATTGTGAAAACCTTTTCGCCGGTGGCAATGGTGCCAACCATTACGCTATTTGTAATGGCTGAAATTGCGCGCTGAAGTTTCGCGCGCGCCTGTTCCCGTTCATTCGGATCAGGTGATTTGGCGGCATCCCTAATGTCACTTACCCGCCGAAGATGCTCCAAATCGCCAACCTTACCAGATGCCACCTGAATTGATTTGTCCAAGTCGGCAACTTTCTCGGTCAGGCCGGATATCTCTCTTTTCAATTGGTGGACACGATCAATCACTTGGTCGTCGCCATCCTCGATGATTTTAATCAGCCGGGCGCGTGCCTGAGTTTTATCGTTGATCGCCCTTTCAGCTTCGGCTTTCGCGATACGCAATTTCTTCAGATCACCACTTGACTCAAAATACCGATCATCAAGAGCCAGATCGACGCACAGGTCCAAGGCCGCATCTTCAAACGCGGAATATGAGTAATACCCGCTGTTGTCGCATCCCCGACTTTCTCTCGCGCCCTCACACCTCACGTAGCGATAAGTTCGCCCCTTTTGGTGGGTTGTGAGATAAGCCGGATGACCGCATGTGGCGCAAGTGATCAGCCCGGAAAATAATCCAGTGACACCGGACCTCGCAGGTTTATCTTTTGCCTTTTGACGTTCGGACATTGCTTGGCGCGACCGCGCGACAAGATCAGCATCCACTATACGAGGATAAAAACCGCGGATGACCCGACCTTTGTGTGCTCCCGTTCGTCCGACGTAGTCACCTTCAACCGCTGGATTTCGGAGCAACTGATTGACGGCAGAAAGCCCCCATTTAAGTTCGTGCTTCCGCCAAACATCCCATGGCGAAATGTTTGCCTCGTTCAACCGCCGGGTGATTCCTTGAGAGCCGAGTCCGTCTGCCGACCATTGGAAAATGTCGTTGACGACTGCTTTGCGCTCTTCGTCGATTGTCCAACCATCCAATGTCAGATTGCGTTTTAGCCATAAGGGCGGTCGCGACGCGAGATTAATCCAACCGCCTTTTCGTTCTTCCGCTTGGCCCCACTGAGCCCGTTTTGCGGAGAGAATGCGGTCTGCCTTTTTTGCGCTCTCAAGGTTGGACTGATCGGCCACGACCGTGCCAATGATGTGCGTGGCGATATCCGGCGTCTTATTGTAGATGATTCCAAGGTCCGCGACGGCGATCCGGACCCCAAGATTTGTCAGCTTGTTGATCCATGACATCACTTCCATAAACGGACGGCGTGAAAGTCGGTCAAGCTTTTCGACCAATATGATGGTATCCTGATCAAGCTCGCCAGATTCAATTCGGCGGGTCAGCAGGCCAAGGTTTCCAAAATCAATGTGTTCGTTTTTGTATGCGGACCTCCCTCGGTCGTCCACCTGTTCAACAACCTCCCACAACTTGGAGCGGGCGTAGGATTCGCATACGCGCTGCTGCCGGGCAAAACTGTCGCCAGACTCTTGGTCGTCTGTGCTGAAGCGTCTATAAATAATCACTTTATCGGTCATCGGTGGATCATACCATGAATTCCGGGGATCAACTATATTCTTTCGAGGAACAGGACGCGGAATTGCTCGCGCGGCTCGTGGGCCAGGGTGACGCGCAAATAGACCAGCAGCGCCGACCACGAGGCAATGGCCGTGGTGCGCTTCAGCGGCTCGGCCACCAGGCGCCGCGTCGCCTCGAACATCAGTTGCAGGTCGAGCGCGATATCGGCTGTGACCTTGAGTGTCTTGCCCTTGTTGTCGAGCGCCGACACCTGCAGCAAGTCCTCCAGCGGCGCCGACAGGACGGCGGCCATCGAGCCGAAACGCGCGATCAGCGCCTTGGCCAGCGGCTTGACGTCACGCTGCGGGATCGAGCGGAACAGGAAAAGTTCCAGCAACTCGTATTCGGCAAGGGTCGAAACGCCGCCCTTGCGTGCACGGTCGCGCAGACGCTGGCGATGGCCGCCATGCTCCGGCAAGACAGGCTCGGATACGGTGACTTCGGCTTGCCCCCCGTCCGACATGGACTCAGGCGACGGCCGGGTGTGGCCGGAACTGGCCGGTTGCCGAGGCGGTGAAGATTTCGACCCCATCCGCTGTGACGCCCACACTATGCTCGCATTGCGCCGTCAGCATCTTGTCGCGCGTCACCGCGGTCCAGCCGTCATTGAGAATTTTCACGTCGGGCTTGCCGAGATTGATCATCGGCTCGACTGTGAAGAACATGCCCTTTTCCAGCACCGGACCCGTGCCCTTGCGCCCGAAGTGCAGGACATTGGGATTGTCGTGGAACATGCGGCCGACGCCATGACCGCAGAAGTCGCGAACGACGGCGCAGCGCTGGGCCTCGGCATAGGCCTGGATGGCGTGGGCGATGTCGCCGAAGGTGTTGCCGGGCTTCACCTGCTCCAGGCCACGCCGGATGCATTCATAGGTGATGTCGACCAGGCGCCGCGCCTTGGGCGCCACCGCGCCGACCTCGTACATGCGCGAGGTGTCGCCGTGCCAGCCGTCGAGAATGGCGGTGACGTCTATATTGACGATGTCGCC
>FSZW01000333.1_pt1 | contig 16857 bp, 14 predicted proteins | sample 1638921 | NCBI WGS metagenome assembly FSZW01 (sample SAMEA3914812, study PRJEB12502) | metagenome | biome: forest; material: soil | place: Canada | collected 2011-07-07 | depth 0.1 m | reverse complement strand
GTCCGGATCGGCGTCCAGGTGGTCAATCACGATCTTGCGAACACGTTCAAGAACTTCAGACATTTATAGTCCCTTCAGAAATGAAATACCGAAGACCGGTGCGGGGAACCAAAAGCGTACCGCGCCGTTTAAGAATCCTCAGATGCGTCTTGTATTCACACATTCCTGACGATTCAAGCCATTTTAGTTGCCCTACCGCTTCGCTGCTTGAGGGCGGGTTAGTTGCCCTACCGCTTCGCTGCTCGACGGAGGGTGAATTGCCGTGACGCTTTGCCCCAAAGGGGAGAGACGCGATCGCCGGCCAGGTTACGCCTATCCAAAAAGCGACGGCGCCCCACGCGCGCGTCCTGCTTCCTGGCACGAAGTCTAGATCATCGCCATTCCGCCGTTGACATGTAGGGTCTGACCCGTGACATATCCAGCCTCCGCCGACGACAAATAGACGGCGGCGGCGGCGATATCCGCACCCGCGCCGAGATTGCCGGCCGGGATGCGGCCAAGGATCATCGCCTTTTGTTGCTCGTTCAGTTCGTCGGTCATCGGCGAGGCGATAAAGCCCGGCGCGATGCAATTGACCGTGATGTTGCGCGAGGCGACTTCTTGCGCCAGCGCCTTGGAAAAGCCGATCATGCCGGCCTTCGACGCCGCATAGTTGGTCTGGCCCGGATTGCCGGTGACGCCGACAACCGAGGTGATGCCGATGATGCGGCCGTAACGGCGCTTCATCATGCCGCGGGTGGCGGCGCGCGCCAGGCGGAAATAGGCTTCCAGGTTGACCTTGATCACCGTCTCCCAGTCCTCATCCTTCATGCGCAGGATCAGCCCGTCGCGGGTGATGCCGGCATTGGCGATCAGGATGTCGAGACCGGCGCCTGCGGCTTCCTCGGCCTTGGTGACCAGGCCGTCGACGGACGCCGCATCCGACAGGTTGGCCGCGGCGATAACCGCGCCCGGCAGTTCGGCGGCCAGGTCGGCCAGCACGTTTTCACGCGTCCCCGACAGCACGACCTTGGCGCCCTGGGCGTGCAGGGCGCGGGCGATTTCGGCGCCGAGGCCGCCGGTGGCCCCGGTGACGAGGGCGGTCTTGCCGGTCAGATCGAACATGGTGTCTTCCTGGATGCGGGAAAGGAAATGTGCGGCTTAAGGGATGTCGCTCTTTTGATCAAGCTTTCAGAGACGCGGCAAAAGCCTCGAAGTCGGCCGCGCCGGTCAGGGCCACCGAATGGGCGTCCGGCGCGATGCGCTTGCTCATGCCGGTCAGCACCTTGCCGCCCAGTTCGGCGAAAGTGGTCACGCCACCATCGGTGGCCAGCCAGATGACCGATTCGCGCCAGCGCACGCGACCCGTGACCTGGCTGACCAGCAGGTCGGCAATTTGCGATTTGTCCGTGACCGGCGCGGCAGTGACATTGGCGACCAGCGTCGAGGCCGGCGCATTGATCGTCACCTTCGACAGGGCTTCGCGCATTTCCTCGGCGGCCGGCGCCATCAGCGGGCAGTGGAACGGCGCCGAGACATTGAGCGGCATGGCCTTGGCGCCCAGTTCCTTGGCTTTTTCGACGGCGAGGTCGACGGCGGCCTTTTCGCCGGAGATGACGATCTGGCCGGCATTGTTGTCATTGGCGACGACAACGACGCCCGCGGCCGATCCCGCCTTGCAGGCCTCTTCGGCGAGCGCCAGGTCGGTCTTGGCGCCGATCAGCACGGCCATCGAGCCGAGACCCACCGGCACGGCGCGCTGCATGGCCTGGCCGCGCAGCTTGAGCAGGCGGGCGGTATCGGCCAGCGAGAAGGTGCCGGCGGCGGCGTGGGCGGAATATTCACCCAGGCTGTGGCCGGCGACGTATTTGGCCTGGGCGCAGGTAATGCCGAAGTCCTTTTCGAGGATCCGGGCAACGGCGGCCGACACGGCCATGATCGCCGGCTGGGCGTTTTCGGTCAGGGTCAGCTGGTCCTCGGGGCCGTCGAACATCACCGCCGACAGCTTTTGGCCCAGGGCCTCGTCGATTTCGGCGAAGACGTCGCGGGCGGTTGAGAACTGGTCCGCCAGTTCCTTGCCCATGCCGACGCTTTGGCTGCCTTGGCCCGGAAATACAAAAGCCAGTGTCATGACGTCATCTCCACAAAAATGGTGGCGGCGGGTCTAGCGCATCGCGGCGAGGAGCGCCAGCGGGTTTTAGGGCTGGATCAAGTTTTGAGTATAATGGTTAACTTCGAAGTTACTGTAAAATTATTTACGCCCGTTTCAAGCATTTAATTGGTTTATTTTAAGTAACTCTATTTATTAGAAAATCGTAAAAACGTTTCGGTCATCTTCGAATGCAAGGGAAAGCAAAACGCTCTGCCCTGCAGCCGAAAAATTCGGCTGGTCATCCAGAAGGAATCCCAGTAATGGAAAGCATTAATACGAACGTCGGGGCTATGATTGCCCTGCAAAACCTGAACTCCACCAGCAACCAGCTGCAAAACGTTCAGAATATCATTTCTACCGGCCTGAAGGTCTCGAGCGCCAAGGACAACGGCGCGGTTTATGCTATCGCCCAGAACCAGCGCGCCGACGTGTCGGCTCTCGACTCGGTGACGGACTCGCTGAACCGTAACGCTTCGGTTGTCGACGTCGCGATGTCGGCCGGCGACTCGATCACTGACTTGCTGACCCAGATGAAGTCCAAGGCTCTGGCGGCTTCGGATACGTCGCTCGATTCGACGTCCCGTGCCGCCATGCAAACCGACTTCAACTCGTTGCGCGACCAGATCACCTCGACCCTGAGCAACGCTTCGTTTAACGGCATCGACATCCTGGACGGTTCGACCTCGACCCTGTCGGCCCTGACCAATGCCAGCGGCACCGGTCACCTGACCGTCCAAGGCGAGAATATGTCTCTGGGTGGCTCGATCGTCACGGTCGGCACCACGGCTTCGTTCTCGACGGCGACGTCGGCCTCGACCCTGCTGTCGTCGATCGATACGTCGATCAACAACGTTTCGGCGGCTCTGGCCAAGCTCGGCACCTCTTCGACGGCGCTGACCAACCAGATCACCTTCGTGGGCAAGCTGCAAGACTCGATCAACCAAGGCATCGGCAACCTCGTCGACGCCGACATGGCGACCGAGAGCTCCTTGCTGCAAGCCCTGCAAACCAAGCAATCGCTTGGCGTGCAAGCGCTGTCGATCGCCAACCAGTCGACCTCGACCGTGTTGAGCCTGTTCCGCTAACCCAACTTCCCGTTGGTTTGATGCAGCCTTGGCGGCGCCCGAAAGGGCGCCGTTATTTTTATGCGCTCAAGCGCCGCGCGGGCCCGTGCGCTCAGCGTCGCACGAGCTCGGGCGCGCGGTCGCGCTTGCCGAACGCAAGAGCGTTCGGAACTTAGGATCACAAAAGTCGGCTCGGTGCACCGCTATTGGGTCAGGAGTTCCGCCAACCGCAAAAACGCCGCCGGCGCCACCTGTTCCGCGCGCTCCGTCGGCTCGATGCCCGCCCGCTCCAGCAAAGCTTCCCCGCCCAGCGGCTTCAACGACGACCGCAGCATCTTGCGCCTTTGCCCGAATGCCGCCGCCGTGACCTTTTCCAGGTTGCGTACAACCGCGGCATCCGGTCGCTCAGCCTTGGGCACCAGCCGGACCACCGCACTGTCGACCTTGGGCGGCGGCGTGAACGCCCGCGCAGGCAAGTCCATGAGCTTGTCGCAATCGCACAGCACCTGCGAAATCACGCTGAGCCGGCCATAGTCGTCGTCACCGACCGGCGCGACGACGCGCAACGCCACCTCCAACTGGAACATCAGGGTCATCGACAACGGCCGCCACGGCCCGGTCAGCCACTTGATCAGCAGCGGCGTCCCGACATTGTACGGCAGGTTGGAGACGATATGCGCCGCGCCCAGGCCTTGATCGGCCAGTAACCGCGCCTCATCCGCCTTGACCGCATCGCCCTGGATAACCTCGAAGCGCGCGCCATAGACCGCGTTCAATTCGCTGAGCAGGTCGATAAACCGCGCATCCATCTCGATGGCGATGACCTTTTTCGCCTCGGTCTCCAAAAGCGCCCGCGTCAGCCCGCCCGGTCCCGGGCCGACCTCGATGACGACATCGCCGTCGAAAGGTCCCCCCAGACGGACGATCTTGCGGGTGATGTTCAGATCCAGCAGAAAGTGCTGGCCGAACGATTTCTTGGCCATCAGGCCGTGCTGTTCCAGGCTCTCGCGCAGTGTCGGCAGGTCGGTCACGCGACGCTCCTGTTGCCTGCAATACGGTCAGCGGCCCGGACGGCATTGATCAGGCTGTCGGCCCGGGCAATCCCCTGGCCGGCAATGGCGAAGCCCGTGCCATGGTCGGGCGAGGTGCGCACGATCGGCAGGCCCAGCGTGATATTGACGCCGCCCCAGAAGTCGAGCGTCTTCAACGGGATCAGCCCCTGGTCGTGATACATGCACAAAACCGCGTCATAGCCGCACCGGGCCTCTTCGTGGAACAGGGTATCGGCCGGGAAGGGGCCCGCAATATCGATCTCGCCGGGCAAGGCGGCCATCGCCGGGCGCAGGATGTCGATCTCCTCGCGGCCGATGGTACCGTCTTCGCCGGCATGCGGATTGAGCCCGGCCATGGCCAGGCGCGGTCGATCTATGCCGAAATCGCGGCGGAGCGCGTTGTGGGTGATCTGCGCCAACTGGATCAGCAATGCCTCCGACAGGGCGGCCGGCACTTCGGTCAAGGGCAGGTGGATGGTGGCCAACACCACGCGTAGTTCGCTGTCATTGGCAGCGTCGGGCGCCGTCAGCATCATCACCGGATGCGGCACGATACCTTCGGCATCCTTGCACAGGTCCGCCAGGTATTCGGTATGGCCGGGGAATTTGAAACCCGTCGCATAGAGCACCGACTTGGCGATCGGGCAGGTCACCAGCGCGCGCGCCTTGCCGGCTTGGCAGAGCGCCACCCCTTCGCGAATCCAGGCGATGATATGGCGGCCGTGGGCGGTGTCGGGCTTGCCGGGGATGACGGGGGCGCTGAGCATTCGGTCGAGCACCGGCAGGGCTTCGGGGAACACCACCGCGGTCTCCTCGGCATCGTCGATACGGGCGACGGGAATGCCTTGTTGCATCAGCAGGGCGGCGTCGCCGATGACGGCGAAAGCGAGAGTGGGATCATTACGCAGGGCCTGCCACGCCTTGGCGGCGAGCTCCGGACCGGTGCCGGCGGGGTCACCCAGGCTCATGACCAGCGGCGGAAGGGGAAGATCGGACATGACGTCGCTTTATCAGAAGCCGGGCGCGTGCGGCAATGCAAAGGATTTTGAACCACGGAATACACGGAAAAAACACGGAAACGGAATTCGGCGAAGCCAATTCAGATCTCCTGAACCGCGCGAAGCGCATTCTCGGCTTGGGATTGGCTATGCCATTGGAGGTGACCCTGAAGTCCGTGTTTTTGGCTTCGCCGAACTCCGTTTCCGTGTATTCCGTGGTTCAAAATTCTTATGCCGTCACACGCTCGAACAGCTTCACAGGGCCATGATAGTCGGCGTCGCCGACAAAGCCGAAGCCGCACTTGCCGGCGACGCGCAGGGATGCCGCGTTGTCAGGACCGATCATGCAGACCGTGCGTGACCCCGGCACATGGCGGTCGCGCCAGGCCAATGCCGCCGTCACCGCTTCGGTGGCATAGCCGCGGCCATGCAGCGACGGCGACAAGACCCAGCCGCATTCGGGATCGGTACCCCAATCGAGATCGCGATGAAAATCAGCCAGCCCGACTTCGCCGATGAAACGGCCGGTCTCGCGCTCGCGCACCGTCCAGAAGCCGTAGCCGACAAGCGCCCACAAGCCGCCATAGCGCAAAAGGCGCATCCACGCCTCTTCGCGGGTCGCCGGCTTGCCGGTGATATGACGCACGATGTCGGGATCGCGCCACAGCGCGAAACTGTCCTCGAAATCGCTCAACGCATGCGGCTGCAGGCGCAGCCGCGGCGTCTCGACGATGGGATTAATGGCGGTCCTCGATGGTCGCCGTCGCGTGCAGGTCGCGCAGGTAACGCTTGCCCAGCATGGCCAGGCGGTTGTCGACGAGGCGGCTTTCGACATCGTCGCGCGTTATGGCGTTGTCGCCGGCCAGGCGCTTGTCGCAGACATAGAGCACCTTCATCTCGTTGGCGTTCTGCATCGGCGCCGTCGTCTGGTTGTCCTTCAGCGGACGCAGGGCGGTCGCGAAATCGGGGATAAGGTCTGACAGCTGGCTCTCGCCGAGATCCTCGACCGCGACACCGTCCGTCTTCTTGCCCAGTTCATTGAGCGCGGCACAGGTCGGCGCATGGGCCTTGAACGCGGTCAGCACGGCAGCGGCAGCGGCGGCCTGCTGCGGCGAGGCACCGGCCGGCAGCGGCACCGAGGCCTGGGTGATGCGCACGACCTCGTCCGAATTGCCGGCCGACTTGTCACGCAGATAGAAGATGTACACGCCGTCCTTGGTCTCGACCGGCGCGCTGATGTCGCCGACCTTCATCGACTGCAGGGTCGTTTCGATCTGCGGGTCGATATTGCCCGAAACCATCCAGCCTTCGTCACCGCCATTGGCCGCCGAGGGCGCATTGGAAAACTGCCGGGCGACGGCCTGGAAGGGCGCGACCTTCTGGTTCAGCTGTTCGGACAATTGCTGCGCACCCTTGCGTGCATTGTCGATGCCGCCGGCGGTCGTCGGGTCGAGGAAGATTTCGGAAACCTCGTACTGCGGCTTCTGGCCGTCGGCGATGATCTTGTCCATGGTCTCGTCGACCTGGTCGCGACCGACCTGTGCGTTGGAGTGGTAACGGCCGCCGACCAGTTCGTTCCAGCCGAGCTGGGCGCGGATCTGGTCCTTCAGGGTCGTCGGTTCGACGCCGATCTTCTTGAGCTCGCCCAGCAACTGGTCCCTGGACATGTTGCTCTGCTTGGCCATGCGGTCCAGTTCGTCCGTGACTTCCTTGTCTTCGACCTTGACCTTCCACTGCTTCATTTCCTGAAACTGCAGGTGCTCGTCGACGAGCGAGCGCATCGCCTGTTGCTGGAACTGGGTGTAGTTTTCCTGGGTCACCTGGACGCCGGAGGTCGCCATCAGCAGCAACATGCGCTGCTTTAAGTCATAGCTGGAAATGATGTCGTCATTGACCGTCACCAGTACGCCCTCGCCGAGCGTCGGAATGGTCGGGGCCGCTTCGCCCGGTTGCAGGGCGGGCGCCGAAGCCGCCGCCGCGGCGCCGGTGTCGGGCGTCGGCATCTGCAGCGGCGCCGGCATCGACTGGGCGCCGGCCGTGGACGCATAGGCCAGGCCCAAGGTCGCAGCACCCAGGAAAACGGCGCAGGCGGTGCTCACGCCGGCGCGAAGGCGGCGCCCGTTGGAGCGGCCGGGGGCGGAGCGGAGGAGGGCTTGGGTCATGAACGGCATGGTTAAGAGCGGTTCCGGTGCTGGCGGACTTGTGAAGAGGGAGCGGGAAGAACGGCCCCACCAAAACGTTTCAATATGGCAGGTTTAAGGCTTTGGGAAGGGGCCGTCTGGCAACGGCCGCCGATTGTGTCTGTGCGGCCTCGGGCCGCGCCGACGGGACTAGCGGATATCGTGGAACTGAGTCGTCCTGGAGATGCCCTGGATGAGCGGGTGGATCTGTATCAGGAAGCTCTGCTGGGGCTTGCCGTTGACGGAGTTGAGGATGGTGTCGTTGCGCTCGTAGGCGAACTCGATCCAGATACATTCGTTCTTGTAGATCACGCCGACCGTCGAGCGTTCGAATTTGTTGAGCAACAGGTCACGATCGAGGTGCGTCGAAATCCCCCAGTGGCTGTTGATGAAATGCTGGGCATACAGCGAGATGTCGCGGTAGTCCGGACCGAACGGCGAAATCAACTGGTGCGTCACCGGATTGACGATCGGATCGGTGTTGTTGACGATATAGCGCAGCGTCGCCACGGTGGCCGCCGAATACATCGTCATGCCGAATTCACCTTGTATCAGGCGATAGGTGTCGGAATCGAGACGGACGCGCTCGTAGCCGTAGATTCCCTTGCCGGTGTCGAAATCGCTGTCGGCGACCCAATCGGATTCCTTGTAGGCCAGGCCATAGGGATCGTACAGGATGGGCTGGCCCGTCGTCGTATTTATCGCCTCGGTCTGCGCGCCCGTGGCGTAGTTGATATCGATCGCCGGCTCCAGGTCCTGGGTCTGGACCTGATTGCGGAATACCCGGCCGACCAGGGTATTGAACTTTACGCCGTTGTCCCACAGCAGCGATGCGCCCAGGCCCGTATTCAGGCGCGCGCCGCTTTCATAAACGTCGAAGCCCGGGGAGCGGTCGGTGGAGAACAGGTCCGTCGTGTCGAATTCCTGCGACTGGCTGTCCTCGGTCGGGATGTCGGGATTGGTGACATAGTTCGGCGATACGGCCAACTGGACTTGCGGCGTGATGGTGACGGTCAGGCTCTTGAACCGGCGGATCAGCGGATAGGTCAGGTTGAAGCCGGCCGTCGTGAGATCGCGGTTGGCATTGGCCGACAGGCCGGTCGAGGTCAGGTCGGTCTCGTGATAATAGTCGTGGCGATAGTCGAAAAACGGCCCGCCCTTGAGACCGGTGTCCCCGAAGACGTAGTCGCCGGCCCAGGACATCATGGCCGTCAGGCGCGCCGTGTCGAAACCCGAAGTCCCGTCGGCGATAAGCGGTGCCACGGTGGCGCCGGGATATTGCGGGTTCTGCAGGCCGATGGCGTTTATGGACGCCGTGAACTGGCCGCCCAGGATGTTGTTATGCGGCGACCAATAGCCTTCGACCATCGGGGCGATGACCGGGAAGGTATCGGAGCTTACGGCGTAGGGCCGCGTCGTTTCCGCGGATAGCGTCTCGTAGCCGGCAATCTGCTGGCTCTGGAAATCGGCCATGTTGATCGCGAAGTACGAATCGGAGTCCTGGCGCGTCAGGTTGACCTGGTTGATCAGTTCGCGCGCATCGACGGTGAATTCGCCGTGCTGACTCCACACGTCGATAATACTGTAGCGGTCGAAGAAGTTGGCGTTGGGGCCGTAGGGCAGCTTCGTCGCCGGATTGATATCGTCGTTCGGGTCGTGCACACCCTCGGCGCTGAAGCTCCAGCGCCACTCGTTGTTGATCTTGAAGGCGCCGTTGGCGATGTAGTAGTCGCGCAGGGCCGACGACCCCCAGTCATCGCCCAGGCCGTCGAAGAACTTGTCATAGGTGGCGCCGAAGCGGATTTCGAGGTCGCCGGAATAGAAGCGGCGCTTGTAGTCCAGGCTGAGCAGCGGTGACACCTTGGTGTTCAGCTGCGGATCGATGATCAGGTACGAATAGGGTGAGATCACCCACAGGTAAGGCTGTTCCCACGTCTCGCCGCGGGCGCGGCTTTCGCCGATCTTGGGGTCCAGCAGGCCCGAGGCGCGCGGGTTTTCCGGATCGGCCGTCCACAGCAGCGGCGCGTAGATGAGCGGTATGCCTTTGACCTTTATGATGGCGTTGTCATAGTACACCATCCCCTTGTCCTTGCGTTCGGTGACCCGCGATGCCGCGATCGAATAGGTCGGCGCCTCGTTCGCACCTTTCGGCGTACAGATCTGACAGGGCGTATAGATGGTATTGTAGAGAATATTGGTATTGGCATCGACGCGGTCGACGCGCCGCGCGGCGATACGGCTCTGGTCGGCCCCGACGTCGGCGAAGTTGCCGCTGGTGCCCTGCGTCATATTGCTGTCGTAGGTCGCGGTGTCGGCGAACTGGACCGAGCCGTCGGCATCGACGGTCACGGTGTGGCCGGTGGCGACGGTGACCTCGGTGGTCGGATTGTAGCTGACCTGGTCGGCGAAGATGGTCTTGCCTTTATAGCGCATCTGGACGTGGCCGTAGGCGATGATCGTCTTGTCGTCCAACTGGCGCATATTGTCGGATTCGATATAGGCGCCGCCGGCCAGCAGCCCATCGGCGCCGGGCGTCGTCGCCGTCGCGACGGGGCCTGTCTGGACGACCTTTCTCGTGCCTTGGGCCGCGCCCGCATCGACGCCGATCAGGGACGCGACCATCGACGCGGCGAACGGCGAGGTGGGGACGTCGAGCGGCGTGGTATCATCGTCAGCCTCCGCGTCCGTATCGGCGGTCGTCCCGGAGATTGTGCCCGGCATCGTATCGTCAGCTGGGCGTTCATCCGTTGCAACGGTGAGGGGAGCGGCAGGGGCGGGGGCGAGGACAGGGACGATGCCAGCGGCGTTCTCGACCGCGACCGTGGTATCGGGAATGGCCGGCGTGGCGGGGGACGTGTCCTTGTAGCCGGCCATGGCCAGTTGAAACGACAGATCGGTGGCGGTGCCGGAGGTGGTCGCACCAGAGCTCGTGGCGGCAGGTGCGTTATCCTGCGCCCACGCAGCGCCGCCGCCGGCGGCGGCCACGGCGGCAAGAGCCACTCCGAGCTTTAAGGTATAGCGCTTCATGCGATCCGTAAGGTTCAAGGGTCCGTCTATAGCACAAAAAATCGGAACGGGACTGGCGGCGATATCAAATCTGTGGAGCAGTGAAAGCGCGGTCTCACACTGCGGCAAAAGGACTTAAGAAATTTAACCGTCTTCAGTGTAGACCAGCAGGCTCATCCCGGTGAGAATGGCCAATATGGCCGGCGTCCAGCCGGCGAGCGCGACCGGGACGATCTCGGCCTTGCCCATGCTGGAGAACAGCTGGTTGATGAAGAAGACGGCAAACCCCAGCACGACGCCGGAAATCACCAGTTGGGTCATGCCGCCCAGCCGCATCAGGCGCAGGCAGAAGACGGCGCCCAGCACCGACATGCCGGCAAACATCAGCGGCGTCGACAGAAGCTGATGCATCTTGAGGCGATAGGCGGTCGAGGAGAAGCCGGAAATATCGTTCTGATGGATCAGGCCCGGCAACTGCCAGAACGGCACCGACGAGGTCGAGGCATATTTGCGGAAAGCCGTTTTCAGGTCGAGGTTCGACGGAATCTCGAGGGTCTCGTCGGTTTGAGCCGTATTGTCGATCGTGTAGAGGCGCGCCCCTTTCAGCAACCACTTGCCGGGCTGCAGCACCGCTTCACGGGCATCGATGCGGTTCAGGAAGACCGGAACCTCGCTCTTGTCGATGGTGTAGACCCAGAAGGTGGTGTTGAACAGGTGACCGACGGGCGTGCCCATGGATTGCGCGCGGATGATCACCTGCTGCCGGCCGTCGCCCTGGCGCAGGTAGATGGCCGGGCCGTTCTGGGGCGGGGCGACCGGCGTCTTGCCGCTGGTCCCGCCGCCGGTATCCACGGGGGAAGTGGCGATGGTCTTGTCGTATTCGTCGCTCAGCCACGATGCGATCGGATTGAGCGCACTGATCGTCACGACGCCGATTGCGAAGGCCATGATCGCCGCCGGCAGGACGAAGCGCCAGGCCGACACCCCGGCGGCCCGCATGGCGATCAGTTCGCTACGCCGGTTGAGCGTGACAAAGGCGAGAATGGACCCGCCGAGGAAGGCGAACGGCAGCAGGATCAGAATGGTCGACGGCGCCTTTTCGAGCACCAGAGCCATAATGCCGAAGCCGTTGATGTCCGTGCGGGCGGCCAGCGATTGCGAGATCTGGACGTAGTCGACCAGCAGGATCAGGGCGGAGATGACCAGCAGAACGGAGCCGACCATGGTCACGCTGGTTTGCAGGATATAGGTTTCCAGCCGGCTCTTGCGCCACGGGTTCAAATAGCCGAGGACGCGCAGGGCGGGGGCGAGGGAGGCCATCGGGTTCATGCGATCGGCCTCAATTGGCTCACCGGCGACAGCCGCCGCCCCGCACCGCCGGCGCTGGACTTGACGCGGTCATGTTTGCGCAACAGGTTGAGGCAGACAATGATCGGCACCAGCGGCACGAGGTATTGCAGGATATTGAGCGCGATCGACGAACCGGAAAGGGTCGTTGCCAGCACGCCCAGGATGCGCACGACCGCGGCGATGGCGCAGACGACCGCAATGCGGCCGGCATAGCCGTTGCGGTTGAAGCGTCCGCCCAGCACCCCGACAATGGCCAGCAGCACGAAGGCGAGGCAATAGAGCGGCCCGGACAGCCGGGCATTGCCCTCGGCCTCGAGCTTCTTGGCCGTCAGGTGCTCCCAGCTGTATTTCTTGGGGAAAAACAGCTCGTGCATGAAACGGTCGCCTTCGCGATAGTCCAGATAGTCGTCGCTCGAGAAATAGGGCGTGACGTCGATACTGTACTCGTTCCACTGGGTATGCTCGAGTGTGCCCTTGGCGTTGACCTGCTGGTTGGAGCCGTGGCGCATGACCAGGACGGAATTGCCGCCGTCGCGTTTGATGCGGCCTTCCTTGGCGGCATAGGTCATGTCATGCCCGTCGGGGCTGGGCGTGCGGATGAAGATGCCGCGCAGCAGGCCGTTCTGGTCGATCGACTGGACATAGATGGTCAGGCCGGTATCGGAGGTGGCAAACGCCCCTTCCTTGACCAGGGCGGAGACCAGGTCGGTCTTGACGTGGAACAGTTCCTGGCGGAACAGCCGCGCCGATACCGGCAGGACATAGAGGTTGGTGACCAGGCTGATCAGGGCGAAATAGACGCCGATGCGCAGCGCCGGATCTATGGCCTTCATCATCGGCACGCCGGCGGCGAAGGTCACGGTGAATTCGTGCTCGCTCTGCATGCGCATCAGCGCGATGAGCATGCCGACGAACAGTGCGATCGGGAAGATGAGGCCGAGCAGGCCCGGCAGCGAATAGAGCGTGATCTTGAGGAAGGTCCAGGCGCTTTGCCCGCGTTCGACGACCAGGTCGAACTGGGTCAACGATTCCGACAGCATTCCGATCGCCGTCAACGCCGCCACCGCGCCCACGACCGGGACCAGCAACTGGCGGAAAATATAACGGTCGAGTGTGCGCAACTTGAAGTGTCCAGCAGAACGGCGGGCCTCCTTTTGACGCCTAATTGGGTTAATTACAAGCGCTTGCGGTTGCGCGGCCCAAAAAAATGCCGCGCTGCGATCTTCATTCCGGCCACATTTCCAGAGTGAAAAATTTTGCGATGAAGGCCTTCTGTCCCCGGGCGAAAAGGCGCATAGACGAAAACACCCTGTCGACCACCTTATCTATATGATTTCCCGGAGCTTCCCGATGCAGATCAAACTCGCCGCCGCCCCTGAACCGAAAACCGTGCTCGCCGTTATTCGTGGCGAAGGTGAGGCGGAAAGTGCCGGGTTCAAGGCGCTGGATGCCGCGGCGGCGACGCACGTGGCGGCGGCCCTTTCGGCTTTCGGCTTCAAGGGCGCCAAGGCCAAGTATCAGGTGATCGCCGCGCCGGCCGACTCGGGCTTTGCGGCCTATGTGGTCGCCGGCTGTGGGGCCTCCGTCGAGCTGGATGCGGCGGCCATGGAGGCGGTGGCCGCCGGCCTCTATCATGCGGTCAAGGCGCTGGGCGTCGAGGGCGTAAGCCTCGACCTGCGCGGCTATGATGCCGCCGTGGCCGCCCAGGCGGCGTTCGCGCTGGGCCTGGCCAGCTACCGCTTCGACAAGTATTTCGGTTCGGCCAAGCAGGAAAAGGCCCCGACCGTCAAGACGATCACCGTGGTCACCGACGACGTCGCCGCCACGGAAGCGGCGTTTGCGCCGCTGAAGGCCATCGGCGATGGCGTGCTGTTCGCCCGCGACCTGGTCTCCGAGCCGGCCAATGTGCTGTATCCGCAATCCTATGCCGACCGCGTCAAGGGCCTGGAACATCTGGGCCTGACGGTCGAGGTGCTGGGTGTGAAGGAGATGAGCGAGCTCGGCATGAACTCGCTGCTCGGCGTCGGCCTGGGCTCGGCCAAGGAATCGAAGCTGGTCGTCATGCAGTGGAAGGGGGCCAAAACTGAAAATGGAGCCGACGCTCAGCCCGTCGCCTTTGTCGGCAAGGGCGTGACCTTCGATACCGGCGGCATCTCGATCAAGCCGGCCGAAGGCATGGAGGACATGAAGTGGGACATGGGCGGCTCGGCCGCCGTGGTCGGGACCATGGTCGCGCTGGCCGGGCGCAAGGCGAAGGTCAATGCCGTCGGCATCATCGGCCTGGTCGAAAACATGCCCGACGGCAATGCCCAGCGCCCGGGCGACGTCGTCAAGGCGATGTCGGGCACGACGATCGAGGTCATCAATACCGACGCCGAGGGCCGGCTCGTCCTGGCTGATGCGCTCTGGTACTGCCAGGATCGTTTCAAGCCGCAATTCATGATCGACCTGGCGACCCTGACCGGCGCCATGATCATCGCGCTCGGCACCGACTATGCCGGCGTCTTCAGCAACAATGACGAACTGGCGGGCCGTATCGCCGAGGCGTCGAAGTCGGTGTCGGAAAACACCTGGCGCATGCCGCTGCCGACGCAATACGAAAAGCAGATCGATTCGAAGATCGCCGATATCCGCAATATCGGCGGCCGCCCGGCCGGCTCGATCACGGCAGCCCTGTTCCTGCAGCGTTTCGTCAATGACGTGCCGTGGGCGCATATCGACATCGCGCCGACCGCCTGGACCAACGAGCAGCGCATCCCGTCGGTACCGGAAGGCGCCACGGGCTTTGGCGTACGCACGCTGGATGCCCTGGTCGCCAAGTTCTACGAATCCTAAAAATGTTCCTCCCCGGCTTGACCGGGGAGGGGGACCGCGCGCCTTCTTCAGGCGCGTGGTGGTGGGGTTTCTTACTTCCGGTGCACCGCAAGCAAGAAGCCCCACCACCACGCCCTTCGGGCGCGGTCCCCCTCCCCAACAAGTTGGGGAGGAACTGAAGGTGTCTGATGACCGAAGTCTGGTTCTACCATCTTGAAAAGACCCCCTTGCCGCAGGTCGTGCCCGACCTGCTCGACAAGGTCGTGGGCCGTGGCTGGAAGGCCTATGTGCACGGCGCGTCACCGCAGAGTCATCAGGATGACACGATCGCGTCGCTCAATTCGCATCTGTGGGCCTACGATCCGGCGTCGTTCCTGGCGCACGGTGTCGAGGACGGCCCGTTCCCGGACCGCCAGCCGGTCCTCCTGGGATCGAGCGGCAAGATGGTCAACGGCGCGGAGGTCTATATGTCGGTGGCCCCGGTCGACCTGCCGGACATTTCGGGGCTTGCCCGGTGCCTGATCGTCTTCGAAGGCATCGACGACGATCACGTCGGCTGGGCGCGCGGACTATGGAAACAATTGAAAACCGACGGCCACGCGCTGGCCTACTGGAAGCAGACGGACGAAGGCCGATGGGAGAAGGTGCAATGACGATATCGAAAACCCAATGGAATGTCCTGCGGACGGGGCTGGCCGTGGTCGCCTTGACCGCGGTCGCCGGCTGCGCCAGCCACGAAAACGAACGCTGGCCGCAAGTTCCGCCACCGGCCGCGCCTGCGCCCGTTTATCAACCGGCCCCGCCGCCGGTCTATCAGCCGCCTGCGCCGATTCCCGCACCCCAGGCGCAGGCCCAGTCTCCTGCGGTTCAGTCGCCAGCCTATCGCAATCCGAACGACCAATGCAACGCCCAGGCCCTGCAATACCTGGTCGGCCGGCCGCGCACGGAAATTCCGGTGCCGCTGCAGCCGTCGACGCGACGGGTCGTCTGCTCGACCTGCGTTATTACCAGGGACTACCGTGCGGACCGCCAGACCATCGTGTTCGACAGTGACAGTGGACTGATCAAATCCGTCACCTGTGGATAAGTTCGCGGTCAAAGATTTGTTAGCACCACCTGAGGTATAGTAGACTCAAAGTTGATTCGTTTTGTGTACTAGCGTGAGGTCGAACCCATGGCAAAAAGGCTGATAAGTGACGTCCGCGCCGCGGACGTTCTGCTGATCGACGATAGCCGGGGGGATGCCTTGCTGGCCGACCGCGCCTTTCGCGATGCCGAGTTCGAAACGCGTCTCACCGTCGCCCGCACCGGCGAGGCGGCGCTGGAAATCCTGGAGGCGCCGGACAGGCCGCCGCCCGACCTGATCCTGCTCGACATGGGCCTGCCCAAGCTCAGCGGCACCGACGTGCTGGCGGCGATCAAGGGCAATGACCGGCTGAAGGCCGTACCCGTCATCGTCATGTCCAATTCCGGCGCTCCGCCCAATGTTTTGCGCGCATATAATCTTTATGCCAGCGCCTATATCGTCAAACCGATCAATATCGAGGCCTATCGCGAGGCTATCGCTCTGATCGAGAAGTTCTTTTTCAGTCTGGCCAGTCTGCCCCATGCGCATGCGCCGCTGCACTTGGTTTCGCAGACGGGTGACGCGTGAAACGGAGGAAAGCTATGCAGGGTGCCCGTGAATTGCTTGCGCCGGCGGTGATCGACGTCAACGACGAGTTCCGCGATTTCGCCTATATCGTGTCCCACGACCTGGCCGGCCCGGTCCGCTCGATCGTCGGCTTCTCGCAGATCCTGGCCGAACAGGCGGACAAGCTCGACAACGAGGAAGACCGCCTGCACCTCGACCTGGTGATCGAAAGCGGTGAGCGCCTCAACGACATGATCCAGGGGCTCTTGGCCTTTTCGCGGCTGAACACCGTGTCGCGGCCGGTCGAGACGGTCGATCTCGAAATGATCCTCGCCAAGTGCCACATGGCGCTGCAGATGCGGCTGGACAATTCCAAGGGGCAGCTGACCTACCCCAAGATGCCCGAGGTCAAGGGCGATCCGTCGCGGCTCTACACGCTGTTTTCGGCCCTGCTCGACAATGCAGTCAAGTTCCGCCGCGACGGCGTGCCGCCGGATGTCCGGGTCTATTTCGAGGAAAGCCCGGACCAGTGGGATTTCTGCATCGCCGACAACGGCATCGGCATCGATCCGATGTTCTATGACGACGTCTTCCGCCCGCTGCGCAAGCTGCATACCGACGAGGCCTAT
>FSZW01000094.1_pt1 | contig 17037 bp, 16 predicted proteins | sample 1638921 | NCBI WGS metagenome assembly FSZW01 (sample SAMEA3914812, study PRJEB12502) | metagenome | biome: forest; material: soil | place: Canada | collected 2011-07-07 | depth 0.1 m | reverse complement strand
TTTGACGCTGTTGAATATGGCTGGCGACGATGCTGAGAGTGACGAACGCGCCTACGCCAGGCTAGCCGCCGAGGTCGTCGGTGTGCGACTGACCGAAGCCTTTTACGACCTCGCCGACATCGATTTCGCGCGGGCGACGTCCGCGTATTTGCCACGGCCCGTATTTGGAGGCCTCGCCCGGGCCGACATGGCAATCAAACAACGCGTCGAAGCCGCTGAAGGTTTGGACGCGTGGTTCGGTGGGCTGGGCGGCGACAACGTGTTTTGCCTCATGCAATCGACGACGCCTGTGCTCGATCGACTTCATCTTCAAGGACTAAGTCCGCGGGTTCTGTCGACCCTGATCGACGTCATGGATTTGACCGGCTGCAGCTTGTGGCAAGCCCTGAAGCAAATGCGAAGAACGGCCAAGGCGTTCCGGGGCAGATATGCGCTGGCCCCGCAACCATCTCTTCTGAATTTCAAGAAGCTTGCGAATACCAAGATTGATTTCAATCATGCCTGGCTAGACGCGCCGAAAGGAACGCCAATCGGAAAGACCGTCCACGTCGCGATGCTCCAACGCATTCAGGCTGCGACCGATGGATTTCCCAGGAGCGGCGCCCCCCTTATTCTGCCCCTCCTATCCCAGCCGATTGTCGAGATGTGCTTATCTATCCCGACCTGGCAATGGTGTGCTGGTGGCCACAACCGGGCGGTTGCGAGGCGGGCTTATTCCTCGGTTCTACCGGAACCGTTGGTCTACCGCCGGTCCAAGGGAGGCCCCAGCCGCTTTGCCTACGCCGCCGTGGACAGCCAGCGGTCCAAACTGAAGGAGCTGCTGCTGGGCGGACTTCTGGCGCAACAGGAGTTGATCGATGTTACCTCGATAGAAGACCTCGTCTCATCGACAAAGCCTATCCCGGCAGAACACTATGTCCGCCTTACCATGCTTGCGGAAGCTGAGGTCTGGGCCCGGCATTGGTCGTAGGATGGGGTGGCCCTGTCCAGGGGACGCAGGACAGGGCCCGCCGAGCGGTGCCTACTTAACCGGAGAGCCGCTCGGCGTGTTGGAAGTCGATTGGCGGAACGCTCGCCAACGGCCGTACTGAGAAGGATCGACCGGATTCGCGTCTTCGACGCCGCGCAGCCAGAAATCGAACCATTGGATGTATCGACGATAGACGTTGAGCCGGTGCAATGGCTGCCACTTCACGTGGGTTTCGTTCGGATAGACGTACATGTCGACCGGCTGGCCGGCTTCCTGAAGCGCCATCACTCCTTCTGTCGTCGTGAGGAGTTCTTGGTCAGGCACCTGCAGGAGGATAGGTGTCGTTACGCTTTTAGCGTTGAGGCGCAGGGACATCGCCGCCCAGAATTTCGATCCGTCGTCCGTAAGACCGGGGTACCCCATTTTATGCACGGTCTTATAGAAGCCGGGCCCGGCCAGCATCGAGGCGTTGGACTCTTCCTCACAGCATGTGCTCAGCGCTGCCGCAAGGAACCTGTGGCTGTTGACCAACTCGAATTGCGCGATCGAGCCCCCATAGCTCATGCCGGTCAGGCCGATCTTGTTTTCATCGGCCACCCCTAAGGCAATTACAGCTTGAATGCCGGCGTCGATCGATGCGGCGGTATTGCGATAATCCATCCAGTCGACCCGGTTGATCCGGTTGAACTCCTCCGCGGTTTTCGCTCCCTTCGCGTAGCCGACACTCGTCGGCGTCTGGTATGTCAGGACGGCATAGCCCTTTTCGGCCAACGCCAGGATCGGATATTCGTCACCCGTCCCGCCGCGGGCAAATCCACGTGCAATATAGCCGACGACAATCAAAGGATGCTTTTGGCCCGGCGTATGATCCGGCGGCAAAACGAGCGAGCCGAAGCCGCTGACGCCGTAGCTATTCGCCCAGTGGAGATATTGCGCCGGTCCAGTGCGCAACTCGCTAAATTCGGGGTTCGGATCGAAAACGACACGGAGCGTCAGGGTCTTCAAGTTCAGCGCCATCAGACGCCGCGGCCTGGTGATCTCCTCTTCGGCGCATAGCAATTCGCCATCGGGCAAAGTGCAGGAATTGAAGACATCTTCGGTCCGCCATAGACGCGTTGGCGCGTCCGCGCCGGCCGGCCAGCGATAAAATTCCTGCTCTTCCTGGCCCCTGCCGCGCCGCATATAGTACAGCGTCCGCGTGCTGCCGTCGAACCACGCATCGGCGACGCTTTGGCATGGCTCAAGCGTGCAGACTAGATCCGGCAACCCTTTGCGATGAACATGCAGTGCCGTCTGCGCCGAAATGTTTCCCGGATCTCGTGATGCGACCCATGCCTGGTCGCCGGCCCTATCCGTGACCGACCACATTGCGCCTGCGGGCGTTCCCACCGCCACGGATAGATCGACAAGAGCTTTCTCGTCAGGCGTTGCCGGTCTCACGCTCCCACTCGCAATATCGACCACCTCGAAGTCGGAAGGTAGCGGATCTCGAACAAACGGCCGCCCGGAAATTCTCGGTAGGAAGCGGTCGTCGAAGTGAAATCCGGTATCTCCCTCGATGGTAATGTCGTTCTCGGCCTTCTGAAGTGCCGGTCGCCCCTGCACGACAAGCGCGGCCCCGTCCGCGGACCAGGCGAAGCCCTCGACGTCGAAGTCCAGATGGGTGATAGGCTGGGCACCGCTGCCGTCGGTAGCGGCGCGCCAGACCTGCGTCGAGCCGCTGTCGCGGCGCAGGTAAGCGATCCATCTGCCGTCTGGCGACCAAAGCGGCGTTATGATCTTCGGCCCGGCGGTTGGCGGAATCTTGGCATATCCCCAGCTCGGCGCCGAGTAAGGGAGAAACTCTCCTCCCTGGTCGACCTGAACGAGCCGCCCAGAATCGCCCCTGTCGAGGACGAACATGGCAAGACAGTAGCTATTCGTTGTCGGATCCGCCTGACGGATTTGGAAGGCCACCCGCTTTCCGTCAGGCGACAGGGTGAAGACTTGGTCGCGCGGCCGTTCGAGGTCGTCCGGTCCGATATCTCGGAGCGTGACCAGGTCCTCAGGCGTGATACCGCGTTTAGCTGCGGACGGCGCCAGGTTGCTCGGAGGAAGGAGCTGGCATCCGATTGCCGGCGTAGCGGCCGACACGAGCAAAGCCGTGCCGACCGTGATGAATGACGATGCGCGCATCACCAAGCCTTCGTCACGCTCAGGCTCGCATAGCGGCCCAGGATCGAGGCATTCGTGCTGTCGTAGTTGAGCCCCCCGTAGACGATGGCCGAGCTATAGGTCATCGGCGGCTTGCGATCGAAGACATTAAGGATCGACAATCCGATCTTCGTGCCGGCTTGCGGCCCGGGGCCGAACGCGTAGACCGCAGTGAAATCCGAGGTTGTCCAGGACCCGACCTTGCGCGCGGGAACGATCCCGTTGTCGGTTTCGGATGAGACGTAGTTTCCGATGAGCGTGGTCGATAGACCTCCCTGCTCAAATGAAACGCCCGCCCGCGCCTTGGTTTTGGGGACATTGAAAATGGTCCCGGAGATGTCGAGGAGCGGCGACGTGGGGATGTATTGCTGCTGGAGTTTGAGAAGTGTCGCATCCGCAAACGTGGAAAGCTTGGCGCTCTTTAAGCGGAAGATTTGGCGGTAGCCGAGGTCGACGCCTTCTTCCTTTTGGCTCGATGCGTTGACCAGTGCGTTCCGGAAAAGTGCAACGACTTTCGAAGGATCATACGCCCCGGATGAGAGGTTCAGGAACGTATTGGCGGACGCAATCACCTGGCTCTGCGTGGCCGCAGAGGGGGAGACCTCGACGAAGGGGGCGTATTGGTCGGTGCTCAACGCCCCAACGATCACGCTGGCCGGCTGGATGACCCGATCGCGATAATCGATATTGAAATAGGTGGCCGAGAAGGTCAGGCCCTTTGTGGAGGGCGGGGAATACTTTGCGCTCACTGTCCAGGACGTGGACTTTTCAGGCTTAAGGTTTGGATTGCCGCCCAGTGTCGTTAGAACGGTACCGGATGAGCCGTAACCTATGGTGCTTGCGTTGACGACATAGGCGTAGCTGGTGGAATAGAGCTGCAGAAAGGAAGGGGCCTTAAACGACTTGCCCCAGTCCGCCGTAAGGTCGAGCCCGGTAACGGGAACATATCTCAGGCCGATCTTTGGATCGGTGGTGCTGCCGAACGTCGAATAATGTTCCGTCCGGGCGGACGCATCAACCGACAGTTCCTCCAGGCCGGTACGCTCGGGTGACGGTTCAACCAGTGGCGCGCTGACCTCCCCGAACGCGTAATTGACCTGCTGGTTATATGTCATGGGATTGGAGAAGGACTCGTGCCGGGTGCCGGCGCCGAACGCCCCCTTAACAGGCCCGGACGGCAGATCGAATAACGTGCCGTCAGCCGTGAGCTCGATCGAGTCGAGGGTGTTGGCGTAGAAGTTATATGACCGAACGCCTAACGTCGGGTAGTCGATGTGAAAACCCGTGTGGCCGCCGGAGACCAGACCCACGGCATGCAATTTCCAGTCTCCACCGAGTTTGGCGTCAAGATTGGCGGCGGTGCTAAAGGCCGGAGTGGCGTCGCTGTACTGCTGCTCGGCGGAGGTTGGCGAGAGCTGAAGCGTTTCCTGCATATCGCGTTGATTGATGAGAATATCGGTGGAGACCGTGATCGCGTCCGAAAGGTCATATCCCCCCGTCAGAAACAAGCTTCGCCGGTTCAGTCCCGGCAACAGCGTTGTCTCGGGCGCGACGTCAGCGGTTCGGGCGCGGTCGCTCGCATTCACAGGGTCTTGGTTCTGGACTTCGATATTCAGCAGACCGTAGGAATTCGACGTGTGAAAGCCAGCCAGGATTGAAGCCTGCCGGTTCGTCCCAGCGCCCTCGCTGGCGCCCCCCGCCACCGCGTTGACCTCCACGCCTGAAAAGTCCTTCTTCAGGATCACATTCACCACGCCGGCGACGGCGTCCGACCCATAGAGCGCGGAAGCGCCGTCCGGGACGACTTCTATCCTTTGAACGGCGCCCAAGGGCACGCCGGAGATATCGGCGGCCTGGAATTGCCCGTCATTGGCCAAGCGATGACCGTTGACTAGGAGAAGCGTGGCGTCCGATCCGAGACCACGTAGGTTGACGGTGGAGGCGCCAGTTAGGTTCTCATTGTTGGTGTTTCCAGATGTCGCCCCGATCACCCCGGGGTTTTGACCGCCTGAAAAGTTCTCGGGAAGGCTGCGCAGCACTTCGCCGATGTCGGTATAGCCGGATTGCTCGATATCGGTCGTGGTCACCGTATGCACGGGCGAGGTCGGGTTGCCACCCCGGATGTGCGAACCGGTCACGACGACTTCGGTCGCCTTTTCATCGGCCTCTGCGCTTGGACTTTCCTTCACCCGAAGGGAGATCGCGGTATCCGTCTGGCCGGCAATTTCGAGGCCGGTGTTGGCAAGAAGTTGCTTGAGCGCCGCGTCCCGGGTCATCGCTCCTTGCAGTACCGGCGACGTATATTTCGTCGCGACGTCATAGGGAAACAGGATCTGGATGCCGGCCTGACCAGCGAAGTCGGACAGCGCCTTGGCCGTGTTTTCCGGCGGGATATTGAAGATGTGGACGCCCTCGTCCGCCGACGCCATCGGCGCCATGAGCAGGTAGATACCGAAGCCGGCCACCGTAAGCGCCGTGGTTGCACGAAGGCGGCGCGCGTTAAGAACTCTCATTGAAATTTCCCCATTCCACGCGGTTGTTGCGTGGCGAGGAAGACTGGCGGACGGGTGCGATCCTCCAGTTGTGATCAAAAAAAAGTCCGAGTGCGGATAAACCGGCTACCGGCTCAATACCACTGCGCCGTCGCTTTCGTGAGTGACCTGGATGCCGAAGCTGGATTGAAGCGCCGCCAAAAACCCCTGCGGGTCATCGGTTTTGAAGCGGCCACCCAGGCGAATCCCGGACAGGGCGGGATCGGCAATTTGAAGTTTGTTGGTGAGGTAGCGGTTATATTCGTCGACGGCGGCGCCGAGCGTCTCGCCGTCGAATATGAGCTCGTCCCTCTGCCAGGCCGACACAGTCTGAAGGTCCTCGTCCGTCATTGCATGGACCCGCGTCACGCCGCCAGCGCTGACCGCTGCCTGGTGCGAGGTGACGTGGGTGACCTGGCTCTCGGCCGCGCCTTTCGGTCCGACCGAGCAATCGCCCTGCAGAACCGAAACGGCCACGGCTCGATTGCGAAGGCGGGCGTTGACGCTGCCGCCGATGAGGACGACCGCGGTGTCGGCTGCGAAAATCGAACAGGGGCGGTGATCGACCGGCATGACAATCTTGGCTTCGCCGTGTTCCAGCCATATGCGGCGGCTCGAGTCGTCGAACCGCCAGCTGACCTTGGTATCCGTGTTGAGATCGATTGTTCCGCCACCGGGCAAGGCGACCGTCTTGCGACCGCCGACAGGCGTCGCGGCGCTGGCGCGCGAGACCGAGGCGAACCAGAAGCCGCCGCCGATGAGAGCTACAGTAACCGCCGCGGCCCCCGCAAACAGGTCTCGGCGGCTTAAGCGGGGCGCCGGCCTCAAATCTGGATCGTCGTGAAGGGCCAATCCATTGATCCGGTCCAAAGCCAGGTCCGTCGCGGCGATGCGGGCGAAGGCCGCGGCATGGCGGGGATCGGCGTTACGCCAGGCTTCGAAGGCCGCAGTATCGGCCGAACCAGCGTCAAGTTTAGCGAACCAGAGAGCCGCCGCCTCGGCGATCGTGTCTTGGGGCGATGGTTTGGGGCTATTCACGGCAGGCTAGGTCCTGGTCAGGCCGGCGCGCCGGCACAGACCCTAAAATAAGCAAATAACGGGAAAAGGTCTATTGGCGAGATGCCCGGTCGTTGGCCGGCAGTTCGGCCGCTTGCCCTGCCCTGACCTCGTGGGCTTGCAGATATTCGGCAATTAATTGCATGCCGCGGGCCAGGTGCTTTTCAACCGAGGACTCCGCGATGCCGAGGTGTCGCGCAATCTCCTTTTGCGGCATTTCGCGCAGGCGCCGCAGCTTGACGACCTGGCGGCACTTGGGCGGCAGGGCCTCGATCGCCTTCAGCAGGAGGTCGCGTTTTTCCTTGGCCGACAGGAGGTCGTGGGCGTCCGGCGCCTGATCGGCATGCGGCAACTGTTCCATGTTGGCAATCAGTTCGATGGGGACGACGCGGGCCCGCTGCAGGAAGGTCAGGACGCTGTTTCGCAAGGCCTGCATGGCATAGGCGCGCGGGTTCTGAACGTTGCGCCATTTCTCTCCAGCCAGCATGTCCGCGTAGGTCTCTTGCACCATATCGCGGGCGGTTTCGCGATTCCCGGTCATGCGGCGCGCGACCGTCAGCAAGGCGTTTTCGTAGGGGAAGAGGTGCTGACTGAACCATTGGTCAGCTTCTCGCAGCCAAGTCCTCCCTCCCCCATTTGGAGGCGGGGCAGCCTTGAAGCCCATGTAGAAGTAGCGCTCGGAAACCCCGAGATATTCGGCTGCCTCCATCATGGTGTCGAAATCGATGCGCGCCCTGCCCTCTTCAAACGCGGCAAGCTGGCCGATGGTCACGCGCAGCATTCCTGCCAGCCATTCCTCGGGCATCTGAAGGAACTGGCGTCGAGCACGCATCTGGGCACCGACATGGCGGTCGATTGCGTTTAGGGGAAGCTCCTCGCCGTGTTCCACTGCCGAGTTCCGAAATCGCTCTAATTGTGAAAGGGAATCGCGTGCCACGGCGGCGTCGAAAATCGACCCCACGATATTGAGATGACCATCGATCCCTTATTTTACTCACATTTTTATGCATATTTCGCCTTGAAATCAAGCCACCCTACGAGAGGTCCGTATTCTCCACGGATCTCAAGTTGCAAACCATCCACACAGAGCCCTATCGGCGGCTGATCGACGAACTCGTCGCAGCGCGAAAGGCGTTGGGGATGAACCAAGAGCAGTTAGCCAAAGCTTGGGGACGGACACAGACCATCATCGCGAGGATCGAGACATACGAGCGTCGGATCGACGTCGTTGAGCTCGTAACGCTCTGCGACGTCTTAATCGTTGATCCAATTGAGTTGATGCGCCGCCTGAAGGCCGACCTGACTTAGAGCGGTCGGAAAGGACTGTAGAAGGCCAATCATTTACTCTGGCCGATCATTCCAAAGGCCCGAATATGCTGCGGAATCCGCCAGAAGTTGCGCATGCGCGCCTTGTCGATACAAGGCGCTGGCCCGCATGAAAAGCACCTGATCGGCTTTGGCGACCACGCCTTGGCGGTGAGTGATCATCACCAACGTGGTCTTACCGGCGAAACGGCGACGCAAGGTGGCAATGACGTCTTCTTCGGCCGACGGATCCAACGCGGAGGTACTCTCGTCGAGGATGATCACGGGCGCATCGATGCCGATGACGCGAGCCAGCTCCAACTTCTGGATTTGCCCGCCCGACAGGCGCTCCCCTTGCTCTCCGACCATTGCGGCCAGGTCGACCGCGCGACCTGGCTCGTGAAACTGCCAGGCTTCGAGCAATTGGCGCAGTTCCACCTCGCTATGGTGGGTCGGCGGATAGAGGGCGTTCTCGGCGATCGACCGATTGAATAGGCCGACGAATTGGGGGACGTACAGCACAAGCTTATACCTGTCGGCCGCCGGGACCTCGCCTATGTCAACGCCGCCCACCCGCACCGTTCCGGCCGAGGGTGACAACAGGCCTGCGATCAATTGAGCCAGCGTCGATTTTCCCGAGCCGTTGGCGCCGACGATGACCGCGAACGATCCCCGCGGAATATCGAGGGTGACGCCTGTCACCCCTGGAAGGTCGGGCCCATAGCTGAAGTCGATCTCGCGCAGCGTGATGGCCGCCGGCCGGTCGACCGAGATTTCGGAAGCCGTGCATGGTGCGGCATTCCCGATGGCCGCCAGCACGTCCTTGATGTTGGCCAGGGCCGTTGCCGACTGGCTCAGGATGTAGCCCAGGCCGCTGACCGGCAAGATCAGCCGGAAAGCATATGTCTGGAGGAGAATGAAGGCGCCGACGGTTATCCGATGATCACGGGCATCCAGGCCGCTCAGGATCAGTAAAGTCAGCAGCCCGGCCGAGAGCACGCCGTATTGCGCGAGAGAGCTCCGAACCAGGGTCCACATCATCCGCCGATTGGCCGCGGCCTTTCCGCTTAAGGCCGCGCCGACCAGGGCAACTTCAGCATTCAAGGCGCCGTTGAGGACGACGCGACGCGCGTTGCGGAAGATGTCGCCGGTCAGCGCCGATACGGCTCCGGAAGCTGCGTTCAAATCGGCTGCGCGCAACTGAAACGCCGCGGCCGAGAGCCAGGCCACCACCGCGTATCCGGAAACCGTGAGTGCCAGAAGTGCCGCGTACTGAAGGGGTATTGTGGCCCCAACGATCACAAGTGTAATTAGAAATTGGAGACAGAGAGGCCCCGTGCGCCAGATCAGGCCGTCGACGACGATCGACAGGCTGTATGGCAGGCGCTCGATGAGCCCTAAGGCTTTGGCGCTGTCCCCGGCCCTCCCCGTGGCCGCCGCGGGTAGCCGATCGAGCGCCATGGCCTCGACCAGGCGCGCAGCGACTCGGTCGATGGCCCGTGTGGAATAGACCATTCGCCAATTGGCCATGATCGCGCCAGCGACCCAGGCTCCAATGAAGATCAAGACCCATGCGACGACCATCGCCGGCGACGTTCCCACGGCGAGATCATCGACCAGCTCCTTCAGGGCGTAAGGGCCGGCGATGCCGAGGGCGGTGCCGCCGAGTTCCAAGGCAGCGCCCGTTATGAGGCTGCCCCGCGCAGCCGTTTCCCTGGCCGTCATCCGCCTTACGACCTCGGCGACGGCACCGAACGACGACGGTCTAGGTGAGGATCTTTCGGTACCCGCCATCGACCATTTCCTTGCCGTATCTGATCAGCCGCTGTGTCCTGGCCTTCAGGAATTCCGAGCGACCGCCCCATTCTTCGCGAACCGTCGCGTCCCCGAAAATCGCGCTAGCGATTTCACGCTGGCTGGCACCGGCGACGGCTCCATCCCAGGCCTGCAGGGCACGAGCCCATTTCGGGGCATTGGGCTCAGGCCCAAATAAGGTCCGCGGAAAGCGACCTAGCCGCTGCAAGGCATGCAGGCGCGCCAGGGTGCGCAACTTGGCCTCAAGGCCCGAGAATCCTTCGGCATGATAGTGAAGACGGACGGGCCCCTCGCTGAGCGTGCCCGCGCCCACTTTCAACTGGATCTGGTTTGCGCCGTCATCGAGGAGCAACATCTCCCCGCCATGCGTGTCCAGGATCAAATCGGCCATGGGACCGAACCGGGCGATGTCGAAGGCATCGACGTCACGACGGGATATTGGTTCGGCATCAATGTTGAGAACTGACGGATCGAGCGTCGCATCCCAGAAGAGCCGAGTGTTCTGATCGCCATCACCCTCGCGATCTGAATGAACGAATATCCCGCCTGAAAAAGGCTGTTCAGGTCCGCACCAAGTAGCCTGTGCACGACCAAGCCGCGATCCTGCCACCGCGCGGTTCCAGCGATCCGCGCCGCCATTTCCAGATAGCCGGAATTGCGCTGCAGCCAGAACCAGGCCCAGTGGCGGCGGTCTGCCTGTAAAAATTGTCGATACCGGGTGCAATCCTGCCAGTCCGAAAACGCGAAAGCCTCTACTAAACGCAATAGTCCCATTACTCGACTCCCGACGGGCGTTCTGCCCTAGGTCTGTGCGCCGGACTCCTGAAGCGTTGCTTCCAAGTACCCGACGTGGTTCGGCGCCTCTGCGCCCTGGCACAACCGCGTTTGCGGCCGGCTCAATTGCTATCATTTCCGGACTTGTCACCCTGGCGGCCAGCGGAACCGCCCGCGCCCTTTCGCTCGACGTAATCCTTGAGACATCGAACGAAGACCTCGTCGAGCGCATCGGCGCAATCGGACATTCCGGCGGCGCGCATTGTGCCCCGCAGCCTGTCGAGCGCGTCGATGCCCTGTTCGATCTCGTCGGCCGGCGGCATAGGGCTTCCATTCACGGGCTTATCCGACATGGCGCGAGGACAGGTCCCCGAGTTCGACGCGGTCGCCCTTGTCAACTTCGACTAGGCGGCAGTCGTCTCGCACGGTAAATCCGGGTGGCATGGGTCTAAGCATCGTCGTGTTCCCCGCTGTTCAGGGGTTCACTTCAACCCATTTTCGCCGGCGCCGGTACTACGCGAAAGCGTATATTACAGCTCAATTAGCCCTAGAATCAGTGCCTTGGCCACGGCGGCCGCGCGCGTCGGGACTTCCAGCTTCTGGAAAATCCGCCTCATGTTGGCGTCGACCGTTTCGACGCTGATGGCCAGGACCTGCGCGATCTGACGATCCGTCCGGCCATTGCCGACGCGGACGAGAATTTCAGCTTCGCGCACCGAAAGGATCGCCATCCCGGCCGGAACGATCGCGCTTATAGTCACCAGCCGCTTGTATGTCTCATAAAGTTGCCAGGCATAGGCAACGAGGAGATCGATGTTCCTTTCCGGCCGCGCGGCCTTGACCGAGGTCGCAATGGCGACCCCGGCTATTTGCATTTTCGGGCCGCGGAACGGAATGCCTATTCCATTGTAGAGGCCGGCCTCCTCGGCAATGCGCATGAAGCGCACCTGTTCGCGAGTCAGGTCGAACATCCGACCGAGGTCGCTCCATTGAAACGGCCTGAACAGGCTGCTCGCCGCGCGAAGCACCGGGTCGACGCGCGCGAAGTTGCGATCCTGGTATTCCGTCCGCCACGCTTCAGGATAGGTATTGATCAGGCCTAGTCCCCGATATTTCGAGGGGACGTCGTCGTCTCGTTTTATCGAGAAGTTGACCCGGTCGTAGCCGAAGTCGGCCATCGCCAAAATGAAAAGCTCGAAGAGCCGATCGGTCGAGGCGACGTGTTGCGTGGCTTCCAAGAAGTGTTCGAATGAGTGACGCCGGATCGGGCCAAGCACTGCCGGTCTCCAAAAGGACCCATGTCCTGGACCGGCTTTGCAGCGCCTCCTAGGTTGAAGTGGCGCTGGGCTTGCCGATCCTCTTTCTAAGAAATTCGGACTCCCAAGCGGCCGCCCCGAGACAAAGCGCAACGAGCACGCCGCCCAGGAGATCTGCCGCTGTCGCGTACGACCAGAGCGTTTTGTGATCGCCTGGCGCCGCCGCCTCGGCGACGTGCGAGATGAAGCTGACCGACATGCAGGCCGTGATCACCACCGACCAAATCCTTCTAGAAAATCGGGATATGGCAAACAGGATCACGGCTTGGGCGGAATCCAGAGCCATCAACGGCAGCCCTGGCGCGTACGTGGTTTGAATCAGAGGGGTGAGAAACCACCCCATCAACACCACGATCGCGGCGGATCGCTCCGGCCAACCACCGCGCCAAGCCGCCAAGGCTCCGCAGATCACAGCAAGGGCAGTGCCGCCATATCCGACGATCACATGGCTGACGTTCAAATGGAACTCCGGGTCGGTTTAGGCGACGTCCGCGACCTCGGGCGTGACGCCGTCGGAGTCTGGTTTCGGCTGCAAGGTGCCGGACATGACGGTTCGGCACCCCAATTGCGTCTTGATTTGATCGAGAAGACCGTGCGCTCGAATAAAGTGCCCCCTGGCGGCGGTCAGCGCCGCGGCACCATCCATGACCGCGCCGATGGCGTCCTGGCCATAAACGCCGGAAATATTGCTCGTCAGCCGCAGTCGGGTGAGTGTGGCGATCAGGTCGCCGGTTTCGGTCAAGGCTGAATCGACCGCATTTTCCGTGGCGAACAGACGTTCGGCTCCGGCAATGACCATTTGTGTGCGCTTCATACGGTAGTCCCTTTCAGATGCCGGGGCGTCACCGGCGGCTTTTCGGCGCCCAGCCGGTCCGAGTCATCGGTGCTGAGGCGCCATCTGGTGAAGGACTTCAAAAACCCCTAGAAGACTTACCGTCGCGAGGCCGAAGGCGGCGATGACAAACAAGGTCACCAAGACGGTGAGGCCGAGCCATTGGATCGAGCTTAACCGTGCCAGCCAGCCGTGCAGGAGAAGCCCCTGCCCGACAAGACTTGCGCTCCGGTCTAACCGACTGGCTCGCCTCATTCCGCCACCGGACCGGTCGCGTTTCGGAAACCCCTGACCTTCCGGGGCAATCCCTTGGGGCATCGCCAAACCCTTCGTGTCGTGCACGTCGGCTTTTTCGCTGCTCACCAAGCGCTCCTTTGGGTCCAGGTCGGAAGAATTTGAAAATCCACGCCCCGACGCTGCATCGTCTTCGGCCGGCCTGACTACCCGCTGAAATTCACCCCCTGAATTTGGAGGGGGTGTTTTAAGTGCCTCGTACCTGCGGAAGAGGCGCGCCGCCTCCCGCGTCGAGGCGGCGCCCAACTTCTTTCGAGCGTCATTGGCGTAGCCGTGAACCGTGTGCTGGCTGAGCTTCAGTTCCTCGGCAATTTCCTTTGCGCTTTGGTCATGCCATCGGCGGAGCACATCGGCTTCTCGCGGATACAAATTCTCGCATTTTGCGACGAGACTTCCGTCGTCAAGTTCAGCGGCCAACCCTTTACTCCTCGAACAGGACACAAAAGAAAATGCCCTCCTCGGGCACCGCTCCCCGGCACCACACCCGCTGGAAGTCCTCACTCGGCCAGGCCGTGTCGGCCTGGTTTCTGAAACGCAAAAGTCCCGCGCTATGCGCGGGACTTCGGGGTCAGTGCCCGGCGCATACCAAGCACCGTTCACATCATTCGAACGCTGAAGATTTGTCGTGAACACCGGTGGGAAGGGTTGTGCATCACCATAAGGCGCGGCACCCGCCGTACCGCGCAACACGTCGCCCTGTCGTCACGAAAGGGCTTCGCACTCACTCCCAGGGCCGCCCCGACTAGATCAACACGCGATTGAAATCCCGCAACAAGAACGCGAAAACTATCGATCAACTCACGTGAGATTGCAAGTCAATCAACAAAAAACGTTGTTCCGAGAACGGAGCAATAAATTGCTTCGACAGGGCAAAATGTTGAGTATCACCCAAAACCGACCAGGCCGCCGAAATCCGTCGCGAATATAACACATTGTCCAATGCCCCCCTTGTAGATGAACTTGCCGGTGATGCCGACCTGGCCCGGCAAGGACTGACGGTAACGTAAGCATTCGGATTTAGGGGGTTTTTCTTGGCGAAGCAGGTTATAGTCGGGGGCGACAAGGAGAAAAGGATGGGCTCATTCGACAGACGCGTACTACTTGGTAGCGGAGCCGCCTTGATCGGCGCCGCCGTGATTGGAGCGACAACCGCCGCCGCCCGATTGGTCCTTCAACCTGAGAAGCGGCTCAACGACGTACCCGCGGACTACAGCGGCTTCAGCGTCGAAACCAGCCAGCTTGCCGATCCAGAGTTTTTCTCCACGGCGAACCGCAGCTTGATCGCGTTGCACGCGCGTCTGAGTGGCGCCGGCATCCTCCGGATCGGTGGCAATTCGAGCGAATTCTGCTGGTGGCAGGCGACGCCCGACACCCAGCCACCGCAGATCACGACACCGGGTCAGGGACGGCCGGACAACTGGATGCCGCAGGGCTTTACACCGATCACGCCCAAGGCCGTCGACAATTTGCGTGGCTTTCTCGACGCGTGCGGCTGGCGCTGCATCTGGGGTCTGAACTTCGGCACCGGAACGCCTGAACGCGATGCGGAGGAAGCCGCCTACGTCGCGGCGGCGCTCGGCCCTCGCCTGCTCTATTTCCAGATCGGCAACGAGCCCGACTTCTACAGGTCGGCGAACAACATGCTGCGGCCGGCCGGATGGGACTTCTCCGACTATGTCCGGGAATGGACCGCCATCGCCGATGCGGTCTCGGCAAGGGTACCCAGCGCCAGATTCGGCGGTCCGGACGTCGGCTCGTCCGCCGACTGGGTCGTGCGCTTTGCCCAGACCATGCCCGCACACATGGGCAATCGCCTGGTCGGTCTTAGCGGGCACTACTACGCGGAAGGCCCCCCTGACTCGCCCGATGCCAATATCACCAACCTGCTGAAGCCCGATCCGCGTACTGCCGAACGCATGGGCGCCATCATCCCGGCGGCGCGGGCAGCGGGGCTTGATTTTCGCCTGACCGAGGGCAACAGCTGCTATCGCGGCGGCAAGCCTGACATGAGCAATGCCCTGGCCTCGGCCCTTTGGGGCGGCGACTACATGCTCGACATGGCCGCGCGCGGCTGCAAGGGGATCAATTTCCACGGTGGCCTCGGCAAGCAAATTGCCGCCGGCCTGGGCGGACACTTATCCGGAGCGCGCAACGAAGCCGATCGCGACCTCGCCCAGCTGGGGACCTTCTATTCGCCGTTCGCCGGCAATGTCGCCGAAGGATTCACCGCGCGCCCGATCTTCTATGGCATGATGGTCGCGCAACAATTCGCGGGAACGACGCTGTTCGCCAATGAGTTCGACCCGCGGGGCGTCAACGCGACCGCCTACACCGCGCAAACCCAAGATGGCCACTTGCGGATCGCCATATTCAACAAGGATGCCGCTCAAGATTTGCAAGTCGACATCACCGGTAGCTTGCCGCGGCAGGCGACGGCATGGCGTCTGACAGGACCGTCGCTGAACGCTACGGCCGGCATTACCCTGGCTGGCGCCGAAATCACCCACGGCACCTCCGACTGGCGACCACATGCTGAATTGGTCCAGTTGTCGCGGCGCCTAACAGTGCCGCACGCGAGCGCGATCCTGCTTATGGCCTAGTGAAACCGTCGGGCGATCCGGCTTACTGTTGCTCCAGCCTTGCGGTCCTCGATCACCCATTAATCGGCTATCCGGGTTTTTAGAGTATCTCGGGGATTTCGAATTGCCGGATTTTACGGTGCATTTTATGCAGCGGCTGGTCAGTCGGCATGTAGATCAGGGCAGCGCAAATTCCGCACAGCTGATAATCGCCTCGCTCGGCTGGTGGGCGACCGGCATATCCGAATGACCCCAGACAACGGCCCGTAATACGGCGCCGTGACCAAACACTGGCGCGTCGACATAATCGACCATAACAGTTCCTCGCTTGCGGAGATGCCGATCAGCTTGGCACCTGGGGCAACTCGAAGCCACGATCGCATAGCGTGCTGTCAGGACTATCGTGTTCGAAGCCGTCCTTTCCGTGGACAGCACATCCCAGTCATCAAGGTGTACCCACGGCGCCGAAGAGATTTCATCGGTTTATCATTGGAAGGGTCCTCCGCTTATATGCGAAGACCTGCGTTGATCTGATTCAAATTAAAACGCGGTAAGCTGGTAAAGCGACGGGACGAGCCCAGTCCACTTTCTCCACTCGCCTGCCATCGTAATCTACCAAGCAAGTCCTTGTTTCTACAAAGCGATCTGCTAAGGTTGCCTAACGGGTTGCCATTGCGGTTACCTGCATCGCATGGATACGATATCCGCTTCCGGTCCATCATCGCATCGACCAGTGCATTACCTATAATCGAACAATGTTACTCCAACCTGTCACTTAAGATTTCAATGGGGTCGCTTGGCCTGCATCCGGCCGACGACGCCACCGATCGTACCGCCTTGGACCAGAACGGCGAACAGGACGACGCCATAGGTGGCGACCAGGATAATGTCGCGCGCCGGCCCGTTGGTGAGTGACAAAGCCATGGCGACGGAAAGGCCTCCGCGAAGGCCGCCCCAAACCAGGACGGGAAGCGCCATCCGGCCAAGATCGATGAACGGGCGCAGCACAAGCAAGGGCCCGGCCACGGACAACCATCGCGCCGCCAGGGCTAGGGGTATCGTCAGTAGCGCCAAGAGCAGCAGCGGCCCGCTGCGGGCCACGGCTATGAACTCCAGCCCGATCAATAGGAACAGCACCGCATTGAGCAATTCGTCGATCAGCGACCAGAACTTCAGCAGATAGTCCCGGGTCGTTTCGCTCATGGCGTGGGTGACAGCGCTATTGCCGACAATGAGACCGGCAACGGCCATGGCGACCGGGCCGCTGACACCAAGGACATGCGCCAGGGCGTAGCCGCCCATGACGACGGCAAGCGTGATCATCACCTCGACATTGTAGTCGTCCACGCCCCGCATCAGCAAATAGCCCAGT
>FSZW01000127.1_pt1 | contig 18472 bp, 18 predicted proteins | sample 1638921 | NCBI WGS metagenome assembly FSZW01 (sample SAMEA3914812, study PRJEB12502) | metagenome | biome: forest; material: soil | place: Canada | collected 2011-07-07 | depth 0.1 m | reverse complement strand
TAGCCATATTATTGCACTGCCGCAATGAAACCTGCCCTGCCCTTTCCGCCGGCTTTGGTGCTGATTCCCGGCCTGGCCCGGTGGATTCTGTTAAGATTCGCGCGCCGGCGGTCAGTTCGGGTCGCCTCGCCCTCGCGGTTTTCCGCAGTGAACCATGTCAGGATTGAGGCTTTTCTCCGCGCCGCGGCGGCCCGAAGCGCAACCGACAGGTTTATAGAATTATCGCAGGGATTTTGACTTACCCGTGCCGGTTCGCCTTGACGCCGATCGGCGAAGCACCAGCTTGAGGGGGGCGGCTTTGCCTGACAGCCGAATTCCCGGAGACTGCCGATGATCACCAAACGAACCCTGTCCATGGGCGCCCTCGCCGCCATCGCCGGCGTCGCCCTCACCCCGCTGCGCACCTTGGCGGAAACGCCCGCAGCCACCGCCGTTGGCGCGAACAACATCGTCCTCGTGCACGGCTTGTTCGCGGACGGGTCGTGCTGGTCCGACGTGATCCCCCGGCTCCAGCGCCGCGGCCTGAACGTGACGGCCGTACAAAATCCCCTGACCACGCTGGCCGATGCCGTTGCGGCGACCAAGACGGTGCTGGATCGCCAGGACGGGCCGACGGTCCTGGTTGGCCACTCCTTTTCAGGCGTGATCATTTCCGAAGTCGGTTTACACCCCAAGGTCTCATCCCTGGTCTACGTCGCCGCCCGCGCCCCCGACGCCGGCGAGGACTATGCCGCCCTGGCGAAAACCTTTCCGACGCCGCCGGCGACGGCCGGCATCGTCTATGACGGCGACGAGGGGCGACTGAGCGAAGAGGCGTTCCTCAGGGACTTCGCCGGCGACATCCCGCCCGAGCGCGCCAGGGTCCTTTTCGCCGTTCAGCAACCGTTTCAGCGCGGGCTCGTCGGCACGAAAACAACCCAGGCGGCCTGGCATGCGAAGCCCAGCTATTATGCGGTCTCGACCGAGGACCGCACGATCAACCCCGATCTCGAACGCTTCATGGCCAAACGCATGGGGGCCAAGACGATCGAGGTGCAGGCCAGCCATTTGTCGATGATTTCGCATCCGGACGTGATTGCGCAACTGATCCTCGAGGCCAGCGGGCGCGCCGCTGCGTGATCAGTCATATCGCACCTGTCGCGAGCCTTGATATTCCATTCCGCTCTCACTCGGTGATCGATCGGATGAGCCGGGCGGGATTGCCGCCGGCCAGGCTGTCGGCCGGCACGTCCCGGGTGACGACGGAACCCGCCGCTATGACCGAATTGTCGCCGATCGTCACCCCGCCGATGATCGTCACGCCGGCTGCGATCCAGACGTTTTTCCCGATGACGATGGGCTTTGCGGTCACGGCAGCGCGGCGCTGGGAAGGCGCGATGGGATGACCGGACGTAATGAGGCTGACGTTCGGCCCGATCATCACGTCGTCGCCGATATCGACTCCGCCGACATCGTAGAGGGTGCAATTCTGGTTGATGAAGAGGCGCGTGCCGATGCGGGTATTGTCGCCGCCGGTGGCGTAAAAGGGCGGGATCAGCGAAAACCCGTCGTCGACCCGGGCGCCGATCAGCTCGCTGAACAGGTCGCGAATGGCCTCAATATCGTCGAAGCCCAGCCGGTTGAGTTTCGCGGTGATCGCCATGGCGCGCCGGACCTCGGCGAGCATGGCCGCCGATTGCGGCGTCCGCCGGAGAATGATTGTACTGCGATCGTCGTTCGGCATCCGCGTTCCGTTTGTGTCTGCTCGGGCCACGGTGCTAAGCCGAGTCTGAGTCAGACGGAACGAAAAAAGAACGGGCGGAACGAAAAAAGAACGGGACGCCCGGCCGGCTACGGCACGGCGCGGGCCAGTTCGAGCAGCCGGGCCTGTTCGCGCAGCTCCGCGGCCCTTTGCTTGGCGAGCATCTTGGTGCGCTTACTCGTCGCCTTCTTGGCGACGTGCTCCTGGATCGCCGCTTCGAACTTGAGCCTGAGCACCAAGTCCATGGGTTCAATAACCGACATCAATCCCCTCCGTTTTCAGCGCGCATGTACACCATTTCCCGCCGACCGCCAAAACATGGTTATTCAGCTCTGTGTTTAGTCGCGCTAAGCTATGGAGTGTTCACGACGCAAAACGTTCGATGGCTGAAACGTACAAAACAAAAAGGGAGCATTTCCCGATCGGTATGATCGGGGAATGCTCCCGGGCGTTTCAGCCGGCCGATTTACTGGAAGTTGCCGTAAACCACCTGGACGACCTCGCCCGTCGACGTATCGACGAGAATGGCATCGGGTCCGTAGCGGATCCATTCGTCGCCCACCGGCGGCACGTCCAGTCCGAACAGCCAGTATTCCGCCAGCCAGTATTGTTGCCCGCGATAGCGCGACGGCAACATCTGCCCGTACTGCCAGCGCGTGTAGCGGTAGCTTGCGCCTGCGTGATACGGGCCGACGTGATAGGTTTGCGCCGCCTTGAAATTGTGATTATAGCCGCCCTTGTCAAAGGTCTGCGGCCTTTGATCGGCCTTGTCGGGACGGCTGACGGGGCTGTAGCCGAGCGGCGCCCTCTGCGTTTCGACAGTCGGATTCGACGCGCGGGCGGCGTGGCCGGGTGCGGCGTGCGCCTGACTGGCGTGTGCGGTCTCATGCCCGCCCTGAGGCTCGGCGCCCGCGCCCTCATGCGGCCGATCCTGCGCCCAGCTTGCGGCGGGCAGGCCCAGGGCGATAACAGCGGTTAAACTCAACAGCTCAACAAGATGTCTTTTGACAGTTTTCATGCGGCAATCCTTAAATTGAGGCGCGGGACCTTGAATGGCACCGCCTCATTGGACCTGGCCGGGATAATTCCAAGGGTCGGAATATACTCAGACGCGGCCGCGGGCGCGGGCCCGGAGGCGCTATTGCCGCCCAAGACGCCCAAGACACAGGACAGAGGGCCGATCAGGAAAGAAGGGGCGCATTGAATCCTTGCGTCGAATGACGCCAGGTGAGGCGTGGCTTTTCGGCGGTGGTATGACGACACCTTTCAATATCCTGATCAACAAGCGCGCCGGGACCGTGCTCGCCATGGGCGAAAACGCCGTCGAAGCGGCGATTCACACCGCGGGCCTGCCCATAGCGGAAATGGTGTTTGCCGAACCCGGGCAAATCCACGCCGAGCTCGAGCGCCTGGCGCATCTGGATATGCCCTTGCTGGTCGGCGGAGGCGACGGCACGATCCGCGACTGCGCGGAAATCCTTAGCCGCCTCAAGAAGGGGTTTGGGGTATTGCCCTTCGGCACCATGAATTTGCTGGCGACCGATCTCGGCATCACCTCATTGTCCCAGGCGCTCAGGGCCTATGCGACGGGAACCCGCGAGCGGGTCATGGACGCCGGTTTCGTCAACGGCAATATATTCCTGTGCTGCGCCAGCATCGGCACCATGCCCCACGCTTCGGTTTTTCGGGAGAAACACCGGCTGGTCAACAAGGTCGTGTTGATCCCCAAACTGTTTCTGTTCGTGCTGCGGCACTTCAAGATGCACAGCCGCGATCGCTTCGCTCTGGAGGTCGACGGCCGCATGATGAAGGTGCAAACGCCGGCGATCGTCATTTCCGCCAATCGTTTCGCCGACAGCCAGAAGCTGACCGAATCCAACTTCAAACGGACGGCCATCGACGGCAATGAACTGGCGGCCTATGTGTTCGTCGCCCATAGCCATGCCACCCACATACGCTTCATGTGGCGGCTGATTTTCGGCCATTGGCTCAAGGACCCCGATCTCACCGAAACCGTCGGGCGGAAAATCCGCTTGTGGAGCCGGCACCATCGACCTCTGATCTCCATCGACGGCGAGGTGACCAAACTGTCCTCGCCGCTGGAATTCACGCTAAAGCCGGGATGGGTCCACGTGCTTGTCCCCGCCGACTCGGTGCTTGGCGCCGCCTGATCCGTCCGGACAGGACATGCCAGAAAGGACATAATGAAGATCGCCCAGATTTCCGACCTGCATTTCGGCTGCACGATCTCCGAAGTGGTGAAGGCACTGCAGGAAAGCCTTCACACGCTCGCGCCGGATCTTGTCATTGCCAGCGGCGACGTAACCCAGGACGCGACGCCCGCCGAGTTCGCAGCCGCCCGCGATTTTTTCTCGACCCTCGCCGGCCCCCTTATCGCCATTCCCGGCAATCATGATCTTCCCGGCTTCGATCCGATGCGCTTCATCGACCCGTTTCGCCGGTATCGCCACTTCATCGCCGCCGACCTCGAACCCGACCGGCGCACGCCTCTGGTCGACATCAAATGCCTCAACTCGGCGCGGATGATCCTGCCGCATCCGAACTGGGCCAATGGCGCCGTCAGCCAGAGGCAATGCCGCGATATCGAAACCTTTTTTGCCGGCTCGACCGCGCCGTGGCGCATGGCCGTCCTGCATCACCCCCTGGTCACTTCCTCCGAACTGCCGCTCGACGTCACGGTGTTCGGCCGCCAACGCGCCTTGCACACCCTTATGGAACAGCGGGTCGATCTCGTCCTGGCGGGCCATCAACACCATGCCTTCGCCGAACCCTCGACCAAGCCGGGCCATACGATCCTCTACGTCAACGCCTCCACGGCGACATCGCAAAGGCTGCGCAGACAGCCCAACGGGTTCAACCTTCTCGAGTTTACGGCAGACGAGGTTCAGGTTCGTCAGATGCGCTTCACGGGCAGCGCGTTCGAAACCTACTCAACCCTGGTCCACCGGAAAGCTTGACGCCCGTACCTGAAGCTTCCATCCGGGGCGGATGAAATGGCAGGTGTACCCATTGGGTATGCGCTCCAGGTAATCCTGGTGCTCCGGTTCGGCCTCCCAGAAATCGCCGACCGGCGCCACTTCGGTGACAACCTTGCCCGGCCAAAGGTCCGACGCGTCGACATCGGCGATGGTGTCGAGCGCGATGCGCTTCTGCTCGTCACCCACATAGAAAATGGCGGATCGGTAGCTCGTGCCGACGTCGTTGCCCTGGCGGTTGCGCGTCGTCGGATCGTGAATCTGGAAGAAAAACTCCAGGATCTGGCGATAGCTGATCACCGCCGGGTCGAAAATGATCTCGATCGCCTCGGCGTGGGTGCCATGGTTGCGATAGGTCGCGTTCTTGACGTCGCCGCCGGAATAGCCGACGCGGGTGGAAATCACGCCCTTCTGCCGCCGGATCAGATCCTGCATGCCCCAAAAGCAGCCGCCGGCAAGGACAGCGCGTTCGGTTTGGTTGCTCATCTCATTCTCCATAGAAAAGAAACAGGGTTTGGCGGAACCTGCCCGCCGCAGCGAAAGCACGGCGTGCCTATACTTAGGCACTCCTGACGCAATAGCAATTGAGGCCGTCCGCGCCGATACGATCTGTCCACCCTTTGCACCTATCGAGGACCACATGCCCCTTTCCTCTCATCCCCAAACCCGCTCCCCAAAGATCGCCATTCTCGACGACTATCAGAATGTCGCCCTCGGCCTCGCCGACTGGACGGATATCCGGGCGCGTGCCGAGATCACGGTGTTTCACGACACGCTGCGCGACCCCGACGAGGTGGTCGCACGGCTCTTGCCGTTCGAGGCCGTCTGCGTCATGCGCGAGCGCACGCCCCTGCCGCGCGGCATCCTGGAGCGATTGCCGAACCTGAAGTTCATCGCTTCCACCGGCGGCCGCAATGCGTCGATCGACCTGGCCGCGGCGGAGGAACGGGGCATCAAGGTCGCGCACACGGGCTATGTCGGCTCGCCGACGGTGGAGCTGGCATGGGCCCTGATCCTTGGCGTCGCCCGCAACATCGTCATCGAGGCCAACTCGGTGCGCGACGGCGGCTGGCAAAAGACGCTCGGTATCGGCTTGCAAGGCAAGACGCTGGGCATTCTCGGGCTCGGCAATGTCGGCGGCGGGGTCGCCCGGATCGGCCAGGCCTTCGGCATGACGACCATCGCCTGGAGCCAGAATCTCACCCCCGAGACCGCCGCGGCCCACGGCGCCCGCCGCGTCGAAAAGGAAGAGCTCTTCGCCCAGGCCGATTTTCTGTCGGTCCACCTCGTGCTCAGCGACCGCAGCCGCGGCATCGTCGACGCCCATGCCCTGTCGTTGATGAAGCCGACGGCCTTCCTGATCAATACCTCGAGAGGCCCGATCGTCGATCAGGCCGCGCTGATCGACGTCCTGACGTCCAGGGCCATTGCCGGCGCCGCCGTCGATGTCTACGACGAGGAGCCCTTGCCGGCCGATCATCCGTTCAGGCGACTTGGGGGTCTGCTGGCGACACCGCACATCGGCTATGTCTCCCGGGAGCTCTACCAGACCTTCTACCGCGACACCGTCGCCAATCTGATTGCGTGGCTCGACGGCTAACCTTACGACGGCCGGTGACTGTCTGCGGGCCGGTCGAGGCGTTCGTGCGCCGCCTGAGTATATTCCGAACCTGTAACGACGCGCCGGCCGCACATATAAATAAGCCATGCGATTCGTCGGCGATGCGGCGATCCGCCGGAACCTGGCCTTGGCTTGTCACCTGACCAGGGACCATTTCGATTTCGGTGAATTCGGCTGCTGGCTTCAGGTCACTCAGCGAAGCGATTGGGGTTATGACATATGCGCCTGGCGGAATTCATACGAAGCCATATGGACCCGATCATTGCCGAGTGGGACAGCTTCGCCCGCACTCTGGTCCCCGCGGCCGACCATATGGGTCCGTTGACGCTGCGAAATCACATCCAGCAGATCCTCGAATTCATCGCCGCGGATATGGAGACGGCACAAACCAAAACGGAACAGGTCGAGAAGTCTCATGGCGAAAAGCCGGAAGTCGCCAATCCAAGCGCCGCGGAGATCCATGCGTCTTTGAGATATGACGGCGGCTTCAATATGGATCAGATGGTGTCCGAATATCGGGCGCTGCGCGCCAGTATCGTCAAGCTTTGGCATGTGTCGATACCGAGCTTCACCGACACATACATCGACGACCTTACCCGGTTCAACGAAGCCATCGACCAGGCGCTCACCGAATCCATCAGGGACTATACCAAGAAGGTCGAGTTTTCGCGCAACCTGTTCCTTGGCATTTTGAGCCACGACCTGCGCAATCCGCTCGGCGCCATTGCCATGTCGTCCCAGTTGACCGTGAAAATCGGCCCCCTGAACGAGCGGCAGCTCATGCTGCAGTCGCAGATCGCCGACAGCACCAGTCGCGCCCTTGAAATCGTCACCAACCTCCTGGATTTGACCCGCGCCCGATTGGGATCGGGCCTGCCGATTCTGCGCGAGCCCATGGATATGGGTTTCGTCGCCAATCAGCTCGTCGACGAAATGCGGGTCATGCATCCGGGCCGGGAGTTCGTTCTCAAGATTTCCGGGCTGGTGAAAGGGCGCTGGGACAAGGCGCGCATCGGCCAGGTGTTCTCCAACCTGCTGGGCAATGCCGTGCAATACGGCTTCAGGGGCACGCCCATAACCGTAAGGGTCGAAGGCTTGCCTGATGGCCTGGCCATTTGCGTGCACAACGAGGGCGTCCCCATAACGCCCGATGCCCTGCAGACATTGTTCAACGCGATGACGCGCGCGCAATCGAACGAGGATACGAAGAGCCGGCCGGTCTCGACCAATCTGGGGCTCGGCCTCTACATTTCCAAAGAGATCGTCGCCGCGCATGGAGGCACGATCACCGTGTCTTCGTCGGAGCTCGACGGAACGACCTTCAAGGTCTTCCTGCCAACGGCAATGTCATATGCCGATATTGAGGTCGGTATTCACGCCGTCGGCGCCTGAGCCTTGCCGATAAGGTGGAGCCACGGCGCGGGCGGCCCACTTTTCGATCTAAAAATTGCGCCAGGACAAAAAACGAGAGCGTCGATTTGATAGGATCAGATCGTGCGTCGCCGGCTGCTACTGCACACTTCATGCTTCAATCCGCAGAGGGCTGCGGGAGAACACCACCCAGATAAGGCTGTGCAATCGATGACGCCGGACACGCTCGTCGCCCCGACCTCGCCCCCTGTCGCGACACCGCGGGGTCTGACAAGTGCCGAAGCCAGGCGCCGCCTGTCGGAAAACGGCGCCAATGCCGTGGTCGATGTGGTGCAACGCCCGTTTCTCCTGGCGCTTGGAAAGCTTTGGGCGCCGGTCCCATGGATGCTGGAAGTCACCATAGTGCTTCAGGTGATTTTAAAGGACTATGTCGAGGCGGCGATCGTCGGCTTTCTGCTCCTGTTCAACGCCGGACTCGGATTTTTCCAGGAAAGCCGGGCCCAGGGGACGCTCGACGCGCTCAAGTCGAGGCTCGCCCTTTCGGCGACGGTTTTCCGGGACGGGGCGTGGATGATCGCGCCGGCCTCGACCCTGGTTGTCGACGATGTGGTCAAGATATCGCTGGGCGGCGTCGTCGCCGCGGACATCCGTGTGACGCAAGGATCGGTTCTGCTCGATCAGTCCATGCTGACCGGAGAATCCCAGCCCGTCGAAGCCGGTGCGGGAAGCCTTGCCTATGCCGGGGCCCTGGTGCGTCGCGGCGAGGCCAGCGGCAGTGTCACCGCCACCGGCGAACGGACCAGGTTCGGGCATACGGCGGAGCTGGTGCGGACGGCCAGGGTCGAATCCAGCCAGCAAAAGGCGATCATGCGCGTCGTACGCAATCTCGCCCTGTTCAATGGCTGCGTGACACTGGCGCTGCTGGCCTATGCGCTGTCGCGGGGCATGCCGATCCCGCAAATCATTCCCCTCATGCTCATCGCCGTGCTGGCCTCGATTCCCGTGGCCCTGCCATCGATGTTCACGCTGGCCGCCGCCATCGGCGCGCGCCATCTGGCGGCACAGGGCGTGCTGCCGACCCGCCTGTCAGCCGTCGACGAGGCCGGCGGCATCGATATTCTCTGTGCGGACAAGACCGGCACCCTGACGCGCAATGCGCTTGAGGTGGTGTCAGTCTATTCCCTGCCGGGATATGACGAGGCGCATCTGCTGGCCCTGGCCGCGCTGGCGAGTTCCGACGGCGGCCAGGACCCCGTGGACACCGCCATCCGCCTGAGGTCGGCCGGCCAAGCCGTGGCGGATGCCCCGGCTCTGGTCTCCTTCCTGGCCTTCGACCCCGAGACGAAGCGGGCGGAGGCGACCGCGCGCCAGGCCGATGGACAGGTCCTGTATATCGTAAAGGGCGCCTACGCGGCGATAGAGAGGCTGACGAAACCGTCGGCCGAACTGCAGCCGCTGGTCACCGCGATGGAGGCCAAGGGCAGTCGTGTCCTGGCGGTGGCCTGCGGTCCCGCCGCCGCCCTGCGCATCGTCGGACTTGTCGCGCTCAGCGATCCGGCGCGCGACGATTCCAGGGCTCTGGTCGCCGAGCTCTCCGGTCTGGGCGTCCGCACGGTCATGGTGACGGGAGACGCCCAGGTAACCGCCCAGGCCGTGGCAAGCACGATCGGCATTTCGGGCGCAGCCCTGGCCGTCTCGCCTTTGCCGGAGGACATCCAGGCCGACGCCTACGGGTTGTTCGCCGGCGTCCTCCCCGAAGACAAGCAGCATCTGGTCAAGGCGCTGCAAAAATCCGGGCACATCGTCGGCATGTGCGGCGATGGCGCCAACGACGCCCCCGCCTTGAGACAGGCCCAGATGGGCATTGCGGTCTCGACCGCCACGGACGTCGCCAAGGCGGCCGCCGGCATGGTTCTGACCGCGCCGGGCCTCAGCGGCGTCGTTGCCGCGGTAAAGGAAGGACGCACGACCTATCAGCGCATATTGACCTATACCTTGCGAACCATCGTCCACAAGACGATGCAGGTCATGTTCCTGGCGATCGGCCTGGTGATTACCGGGCAGGCCATCCTGACGCCGATGCTGATGGTCCTGATGATGGTCACCGGCGATTTCCTGTCCATGTCGTCGTCGACGGACAATGTCAGGCCGTCCCCCAAGCCGAATGTCTGGCGGATCGGTCCCCTGACATCGGCGGGCGTCATCCTGGGAGGGTGCGATCTGGTCTTTTGCGTGACCTGTCTCTGCGTCGGACACTACCTGCTGCGCCTCGACATGCCCACCCTTCGCACCTTTTGCGTGGTGACGCTGGTGTTCAGCGGCCAGGCCGTCTTTTACGTGGCGCGCGAACGTCAGCATATCTGGAGTTCGGTTCCCGGACGCTGGCTCATCGCGTCGTCGATCGCCGATCTCTCGATCGTCTCCCTTCTGGCGCTGAACGGCATCCTGATGCAGCCGCTTCCCATAGCGATCCTCGCCGGGGTGCTGGTCGCCGCCGTCGGCCTGGCCTTCGTCCTGGACGCACTCAAACAGGTCCTCTTCCGACGCTTACGGATCGCCTGATCGGCGGGCTCTCCCAAGGTTACGGGTGACCCTTCGGCAAGTCCCGGCGATTAAGTCTATTGATCCCTGATACGCATCGGACGCACGGTCCGGGCGAAAACCTCCAAACGCTTGCGATTCCTGTGTGAGATGAGCTTTATCCCATGACTGACGATCTGGATTGCCTGGTAATCGGCGGCGGGCCGGCGGGCCTGACGGCTGCGATCTACCTGGGACGCTTCCGACGACGCGTTCATATCATCGACAAGGGCTGGAGCCGGGCCGAATGGATCCCGAAGAGCCACAACCTGCCCGGCTTTCCGGATGGACTGGCCGGGCCGGTCCTGCTGGAAACTCTGCGCACCCAGGCGCGACTGTACGGCGCCACCCTTGAAACCGGCACGGTCGACAGCCTGCAGCGCGACAACGACCATGCCCCGTTCACGGCAAAGGTTGGCGCCTCTCTCCTGACGTCGCGCACGGTCTTGCTGGCCACCGGCGTGATCGAAAACAGGCCGCCGGTGCCGCACCTTGCCGACGCGGTCAAAAGCGGACTGATCCGGACCTGCCCGATTTGCGACGGCTTCGAGAGCAGAGGCAAACGCCTCGCGGTATTGGGCAACGGCGAACACGCCGCGGCGGAAGCCCTGTATCTGCGGACCTATACCGATCGGCTCACCCTTCTGCTTTTGGCGACCGATACACGGGACCTGTCGGCGAAGACCCGCCTCGCCCTGCAGACGGCCGGGATCGAGATAGAGCATATCGCCACCGGGTCCGTCACCCTGGAGGCGGACGGCGTAACGGCATTGAGCATGGAGGACGGGCAGACGCATCGCTTCGATGTCGTATATTCGGCCTTCGGCACCACATCCCAGACGCAGCTCGTGACCGCGCTGGGCGCACGGCTCGATGCCTCGCAGCGGGTCTTCGTCGACGCGCATCAGGCGACATCGGTCACCGGACTGTACGCCGCGGGCGACGTGGTGCGCGGCCTCAATCAGATCAGCGTCGCCGAAGGTGAAGCCGCGATCGCGGCGACGGCCATCCACAATCTCCTGCCTCAGGTATTTGCCTGAAGGGGTTGTGACGCGAACGTCGGTCACACGACGCTTGGCGGTGATTCGGCTTCGCGTTCATGATCGACGAAATAGCGCCTGGCGAACGCCACCAGCTGCGCGTCGGTCGGATGGTCGACCGTTTCCCAGCCGACGACACGCTTGGCGACCAGGGGGTGGTGTTTTTCGATGTTTCTTCGGAAATCGGCTTGCGCCATATGCGAGCCGACGACGAGTATCTCGGTGATGCCGGCGAGCGCGGTGCACACCTCGGTGAAAAATTCGTGCTCGGTGCGGACCTCGCTATTGTGCTGGCGCGTATAGGCAAACTTTTCGAACACCGTCTCGATCTCGACCTGTTTGGCGTCGAACTGCAGAACCTTTGCCGTGTGATGATCGATATGCAGTACGGCATGGAAGAAGGACATCCGGAGCTCTCCTGGTTGAAAATGGGGACGGTTTGGCATGGCGCGGCCCTGCGCCGCCAAACTGGACTTATCCGTGATAATCACAAAGGGGCGGAATATACTCAGACCCCGCCGGGCCCTTACGCAGCCACGACCTTCATGACCCCACCGCCTCGCTCATGCGTTCGTGCAGGGCCTGAAGCACGTGCGGCAAGGCATCCGGCAGATCTTCCGCGATAAGCCCGATCCCCAAAAAGTTGGCCGCCTCGCCATGCAGCCACGCCGCCGCGGCCGCCGCGTGAAAGGCATCCAGTCCCTGGGCCAGCAGGCCGGCGATGAAGCCGGTCAACACGTCGCCGCTGCCGCCCGTCGCCAGTTGCGGCGGCGCATTGCTGTTGACGATGGCGCGCCCGTCCGGGGCGGCGATCACGGTGTCGGCGCCTTTGAGCAGAACGACCGCACCGCTTTTGGCGGCGGCCCTGCGCGCACGGCTTAACTTGTCGCCATCGACCTCGAAAAGCCGGGCGAACTCGCCGTCGTGCGGCGTCAGCACACATGACCCGGAAATCGCGTCGAACAGGACTTGGGGCGTCTCCCCAAACGATGTCAGGGCGTCGGCGTCGAGAACGGTTGTGCGTCGCGCCGACAGGGCCGCCAGAACATATTGCCGGGTCGCCTCTCCGGGATTGGCGCCCGGTCCGATCGCCACGACGTTTCGCCGCGCGTCGGCGAGCAGGTCGGTAAATCCCGACAGGCCGTTGAACGGCCTGACCATCGCGCTGGTCAGGGCGGCGGCATAGATCGTCCACGTCGCCGGCGGCGCGGCGAGCGTGACCAGGCCCGCGCCGGCGCGCATGGCGCCGCAGGCCGTCAGACGGCTGGCGCCCGTGATGGTTTCGCCGCCAAGCACGAGGACGTGGCCGCGCTGATATTTGTAGGCGTTCGGCTCCGGCCAGGGATATCGATCGAGCCAAAGGTCGGGATCGTTTTCAAACGTCTTCGGTTCGATGGAATCGAGCACAAGATCGGGTATGCCGATATCCGCCACGACGAGGTCGCCACAAAGCCCTCGACCGGGAAGCAGGAGGTGCCCAGGCTTCTTGCGAAAGAAGGTTACCGTCATATCCGCCGGCGCGGCGGCGCCCTGGACCTGGCCGGTCGCGCCGTCGAGACCACTGGGCACATCGACGGCGCAGATGTCGATTTCGAGATTGATCAGGGCCTCGATCATATCCCTCGCCGCGCCTTCGATGGGGCGTGACAAGCCCGAGCCGAAAATCGCGTCGATCACCAGGCCGGCCCCGTGGAGGCTGCCCGACGAAAAGGGCACAAGACCGCCTTTCCACAATTGCGCGTAGTGTGCGGCGTCTCCCTTCAGGTCGCCTCGATCACCGAGGAGCGCGACCTTGACCGGCCAACCCATCACGTCGAGGTGGCGGGCGCAGACAAAGCCATCACCGCCATTGTTTCCGGGCCCACAGAGAATAACCACTGGCCGGCGGGTCCAGCGCGCCTGGACGGCGTCAGAAACCGCGCGACCGGCGGACTCCATGAGATCGAGGCCGCTGACGCCGGAGGCGATGGCGCGCCTGTCCGCATCGTTCATCTGAAGCGGCGTCAAAAGGGCCCGATCGTTGCGGCGAAGCGTGTCGTTTTTCAAGGCCGGTATCCTGCAAGGCTGGTCAGGTGGGCGCGATGCCTGCGCGCCGGATTTGGCGCGCAGGCATTCGGCTGATTTTAGGCGATGACGAGATCGTTTTCGATGGACATTACGCCCTGCGCCGCCAGGGCGACTTCCGACGCTTCCTCCCAGTCCCGCCAGTTGTCGACCTCGCCGGTCAACGTGACCTTGCCGCCCTTGGCCGTCACTTTGATCTGCTTGGTGTCGAACCATGACCGATCCAGGGCGAATTCGATGTCGGCGGCGATGACTTCGGTGTCGATCGTCGGCTTGACGACCGCCTCATTCGACACACCGATCACGCCCATCAATCGGCGGATGTCGCGGGCAGCCGCTTCCTTCTGGAAATACCATTCAACCTGGCCGCTGAGCGTTATCCAGCCGTTGCTGACGGCGACCTTGATCGCGTCGTTCGGCACATTACTGTCCCACTTGAGCACATTGACTGCCGCCTTGGCGATGTCTTCGTCATCGCGCTTGGCCCCGGTGGCCAGCTTGATCTGTATCTCATTGGCGATCGCCTTGGCGCCCTTGACACGGCGCACGACGTGCTCGGCATCGAGCTTTTCGCTGTAGGTTTCGACGTGACCGGTGAGGGTTACGACCCCCTCATGGGCCGTCACGCCGATATGGGCCCCGTTGACGTTCGGCGCCCAGTTGAGTTCGTCGAGTACGTTTTGCTTCAGGTCTTTTTCGGACGACATGTTCATTTCCTTGCTTTGGGACGTTGCGCCGGCAGCCGCAGAGAAGGCTAGGCCCGCCCGGTCGCGCCACACAGGCTCGGAATGTACTCAATTGAACCGCCCCTGGCGGACGGCTCACTATGGCCCCGCTGCGAGCAACGCCCCCGGCCTCGAACGCCATTTTAGGCACTAAGTATTTTCCGACCCTATGTCGCCTCGGCGCCAGCGCCTAGGGTCGCCGCATGGACCCAATTCCCGCGCCTGCCGCCCCCAAGACATTGAGTTCCGACGAGTCGCGGAAACTGAACGCCTACTGGCGCGCGGCCAACTACCTGTCGGTCGGACAGATCTATCTCTACGACAATCCGCTTTTGCGCGAACCGCTGACGCTGGACCACGTCAAGCCTCTGGTGGTCAGCCACTGGGGGACGACCCCGGGGCAAAACTTCATCTACGTCCACCTGAACCGCGTCATCAAGGCGCAGGATCTGGACATGTTCTACGTCGCCGGTCCCGGTCATGGCGGCCCGGCGATCGTCGGCAATGTCTATCTGGAGGGCACGTGGAGCGAGGTCTATCCCAATGTCAGCCAGGACGAAGCCGGGCTGAAACAGCTGTTCAAGCAGTTTTCCTTCCCCGGCGGCATATCGAGCCATGTCGCGCCGACCACGCCGGGATCGATCCATGAAGGCGGCGAACTGGGCTATTCACTCAGCCACGCCTTCGGCGCCGCCTTCGACAATCCGGGCCTGATCGTCGCCTGCGTCATCGGCGACGGCGAGGCGGAGACCGCGTCCCTGGCCACCTCATGGCATTCCAACAAGTTCCTCGATCCGGTCACCGACGGCGCCGTGCTGCCGATCCTGCATCTCAACGGCTACAAGATCAGCAACCCGACGGTGCTGGCGCGCATTCCGCCCGAGGAACTGGAGCAGTTTCTGCGCGGTTGCGGCTGGACGCCCTACGTCGTCGAGGGCAACGATCCGGAGCGGATGCACGAACTCATGGCGACGGCGCTTGACCGCGCCATCATGGATATCAAGACGATCCAGCGCAACGCCCGCAGCAATCGCGACGTCGCCCGGCCGCTTTGGCCGATGATCGTCCTGCGCTCGCCGAAGGGCTGGACCGGCCCCAAGATGGTCGACGGCCTGCAGATCGAAGGCACGTTCCGCTCGCATCAGGTTCCCCTCATCGTCGATGCCGGTCACCCGCACCACATAGGCCTGCTCGAAGCCTGGATGAAAAGCTACAAGGCCGAAGAGCTGTTCGACGCGGAGGGGCGCCTGATTGCGGAACTGGCTGAACTGGCGCCTGTCGGCGATCGCCGGATGGGCGCCAACCGGCATGCCAATGGCGGCCTGTTGCGGCAGGATTTGCGCATGCCCGACTTCCACGACCACGCGCTCAAGGTATCGTCGCCCGGGGCCGTCACGGGTCAGGATACAAGCGTTCTGGGCCAATTCCTGCGCGATGTCGCCAGGCTCAACCAGGCCCCGAGGAATTTCCGCATCTTCGGGCCGGACGAGACCCTGTCCAACATGTTGGGGGCGGTGTTCGAGGTGACGAACCGCCAATGGGACGCCGAACTCCTCGACAACGATGAATCCCTTGCGCCGACGGGTCGCGTGCTTGATTCCATGCTCAGCGAGAACCAGTGCCAGGGATGGCTGGAAGGCTATCTGCTGACCGGCCGTCACGGCCTGTTCAACAGTTACGAAGCCTTCATTCGCATCGTCGACTCGATGGCCAGCCAGCACGCCAAGTGGTTGAAGGTGACGTCCGAACTGCCGTGGCGCCGGCCGATATCGTCGTTGAACTACCTGCTGGCCTCCCACGTCTGGCAGCAGGATCATAACGGCTTCACGCACCAGGATCCGGGCTTCCTCGATCATGTCATCAACAAGAAGGCCGACTTCGTCCGCGTCTACCTGCCGCCCGACGCCAATTGCCTGCTATCGGTCTTCGACCACTGCCTGCGCAGCCGCAACTACATCAACGTCGTCGTCGCCGGCAAACACGCCATGCCGCAATGGCTAAGCATGGACGCGGCGGTCCTTCACTGCACCGAAGGGATCGGCATCTGGCAATGGGCGAGCAATGACAAGGATGCCGAGCCCGACATCGTCATGGCCTGTTGCGGCGACACGCCGACCCTGGAAATCCTCGCCGCGGTTTCCATCCTGCGCGAACACCTGCCCGAGCTGAAAATCCGCGTCGTCAACGTCGTCGACCTGATGCGCCTGCAGTCCGAGAGCGAGCATCCGCACGGGCTCTCCGACAAGGATTACGACGCGTTGTTCACCCGCGACAAGCATATCGTCTTCGGCTTTCACGGCTATCCGTCGCTCGTCCATCGCCTCACCTATCGCCGCGCCAACCGCAACCTGCACGTCCGCGGCTACATGGAGGAGGGCACGATCACGACGCCTTTCGACATGCGCGTGCAGAACGACCTCGACCGCTTCCACCTGGTGCAGGACGTCATCGACCGATTGCCGGATCTGGGAAGCAAGGGCGCCTATCTGAAACAACAGATGCGCGACAAGCTCATTGAACATAAGCTCTATATCGACACGCACGGCCAGGACCTGCCCGAGATCCGCAACTGGATGTGGGCGACGCCGGCGTGACGGCCGGCCTCTTCGTCGCGTCCCCTCCTGGCGCGGGCCGTAAGTAGATTCCGATCCTGCCGCGGGGGTGCCGGCAGGCCTAATTTGCCCGCCACGCGATTTGTCCGAAGGGCCCACCCAATGCTTCAGCTTAATCTCTTTTTCCTGCCGACCTTGGTCTTCGCCTGCCTGATCCTGGCATCGATGTCGGTGCGGATCCTGCGACAATATGAGCGGGCGGTGGTGTTCACGCTCGGCAAGTTCGACGGCGTCAAAGGACCGGGGCTGATCTTCCTTATCCCCGGAGCGCAGCAGATGGTGCGCGTCGACCTGCGCATCCAGGTCATCGAAATTCCGACCCAGGACGTGATCTCGCGCGACAATGTCTCGATGAAGGTCGATGCCGTCCTGTACTTCAAGGTCGAGAACCCCGAGCACGCCATCATCAATGTCCAGGATTACCTGCCGGCCACGAACATGCTGGCGCAGACGACATTGCGCGCCGTGCTCGGCCAGCATGAGCTCGACGAGATGTTGTCCGACCGCAAGAAGCTCAGCGTCGATGTCCAGAGCATACTCGATTCCCAGACCGAGGCCTGGGGCATCAAGGTCAGCAATGTCGAAATCCGCACGGTTGAACTGACGGAAAACATGGTGCGCGCCATCGCCAAGCAGGCGGAGGCCGAACGCGACCGCCGGGCCAAGATCATCCACGCCGAGGCCGAGTTCCAGGCGTCGCAAACCCTGGTCAATGCCGCGCAGATCCTGGCCAGCGTCCCCGCCGCGATGCAATTGCGGTATCTGCAAACCCTGACCGAAATCGGCGGCGAGCAGAATTCGACGATCGTCTTTCCCATGCCGATCGACCTCGTCAAACCGTTTCTCGACATCCTGGAGAAGACGGACAAGGCGATCGGCGCCTTGGGAACCCCGGTGCCGCCCCTGCCGCAACCGGTCCAGATCGGATGAAAACGCCCGCCCCCTCTGATGGCTCGGAGTCGGCCGAGGCCGGGCCCTCCACCCTGTTCGAAGTCATACGCACGCCCGGCGGATGGAAGATCGATGAGGACGGACGGCTCTACGGCGAGTATGCTAACGAAGCGCAGGCCTTGGCCGCCGCACGAAAAGCGGCTACCACACTGATCGACGCCGGCGGCAAGGCCGACATCACGTACGGACCGGTCAACCGAGGTAAATACCCATGAAGGTTTCGTTCCCCTCCCTCGCCGTCCCCGTCGGCATTTACAACGTCCTGGCCCTTATTACGGTTGTCTCGCCGTCTCTTTTCGGCTCGGCCTACGACGCGACCAACCGTACGCTTTTCAGCATCCCCATGTTGTCAGGCGGCGCGGCGCTGGCCCTGTCGTTCGGCAACCTCATTCTGGTCGTGGGGCTGATCAGCCTGTTCTTCGAACTGGTCAGTTCGACCCAGACGAGCAACCAGGCCCTGTTCGGAGACGCCCTGACGCTCGTCCTGTTCGTTATCTGCCTGGTCGAATTCCTGCTTCTGCCGCCCTTCGCCACGGCGACCTTCTTCCTGTTGACGGTCATGGTGCTGATGGATTCGATGGCGGGCTTCATCGTCTCGGCCGTGTCCGCCCGCAAGGATATCTCGCTCGGCGGATAGGCTGCCGGCTAGTGCGACGGCTGCGCGGGAGCGGCGGGCGCCGTGGCGGGGGCGGTTCCCTGGGCGGCGGCGCGAGCGGTACGCAGGGCGTCCTGCAGCCCCTTGACCTCGTCGGTATAGTAGTAGCGCTGCGC
>FSZW01000306.1_pt1 | contig 19140 bp, 14 predicted proteins | sample 1638921 | NCBI WGS metagenome assembly FSZW01 (sample SAMEA3914812, study PRJEB12502) | metagenome | biome: forest; material: soil | place: Canada | collected 2011-07-07 | depth 0.1 m | reverse complement strand
GATTTGATGGTCATCCGCAAACGCGGGCGTCACGAAGCGCCACATGTTCTGGTCGCAACCGAAACCATGGGCAAACATAATTGCGGTTGATCCAGATCCTCGGATCGTCACATTGTTGCGGCTGAGCGCGCTCATCGATTGATCCTTTTGCTATGGGCAATATAGGTGTCGAACGGCGCGATTGAAATATGCAATTCTATCTAGATGGGGTTTTCTCTTGCACAAGTCCTTTTAAAAGTAAGGGCTTACCTGGTTCAAGGCGATGGTCAACGGACATCGTACTCTAACGCTTCCGGCTTCGGAACGCGCAGACGCAATGTGCCACGCGAACGATTCAGTGCATCCGTCGGCACGGCGATACCTTCGCAAACAGGAAAGGATGCCGAGGCTCGAGCGCGACATATCGAAAGCGAAATCGATAACGGCAAGACCCCAGCACGCAAGAATGTGGCGAACACCAAGACGTTCGGAGCTCTGATCGACCTCCACATCGAGGCCATGAAAGAAGTCGGCAAGTCCCTCGGCCGATCTGAGCGGTTCATGGCCTCGCCACTTGTCGTCGTTCCGGCGACAAGCCTAAAACGGCCATCAAAATATCCTAGAACAACCGCCTGTGTTCAACAGTGCCGGCACGGTCATTTTTCGCGGCAGCCCTGAGTACTGATTTGAGCATGATCGGCCGCCATGTTGCAACTTGGCGCGGCGGGTCGAAGCTGCGCAACGCCGTAGGCGATCGCCAGCCAGACAATCAACGAGAAACCGGACAGAAGAAACAGGCCTGTCAGGGACCGCAATCTTAATTGTGGAACGCGATGCTGCATCATCGACCCCGCGACTTCTTTCACGACACTGACCCGAGCGCCGGCAGCGTCTGTCGGGGTTATAGGACCCGCATACGCCACCTTATATTAACGGCGGGTGATTGTCGCGGCGTTTTCGTGGCCCGGTTTGCAAGCCGCGCGAAAAGACCGGTGTCGTCAGCGCGCCTTGGCGAGGGTGCGCAGGCCGGTGATGTCGTTCATGAACAGCTCGCGATCGAACCATAGCTGGCCGGCGACATAGACGAAGACGAAGGCCAGGCCGCTCAGCACGATGATAATAGGATTGGGCGCCGTATGCAGAGCCACGTATACCAGCCCCGAGCCGACGATCGAAAAGAATAGCGGCCAGCGAAGATGGCGGTAAAATTCCCGGGCGGAATGGCCGATGACGTTCCGGGTGAACAGGATCATGCCGACGCCCTGGATCGCCAGCACCAGGCCCAGCCCGACGCAAGTGAAGTTCAGGCCCAACCAGGGCGAGGCCAGCACCACGAGCAGCCGCCCGCCTGCCTGGAAGGCCGTGCCCCAGACGGGGACACGGCTGTAGCCCTTGGCATAGAGAATGGCGGAGGTCAGGCTCCCCAGGACGCTGAAGGGCGTGAAGGCGCAAAGGATGGCGACGGGCCAGGCTGCGCCCGCCCATTTGGCGCCCAGCAGATGCGGCAGGACCGTCGTCGCCGCGGCGGCCGTTATGCCGCACACCGGAAACAGCACCAGGCCCAGCAAGCGCGACAGGCGCATCAGGGCCGTGCGAATACCGGCTTCGTCGCCATGCAGCCCGGCATAGTAGAGATTGGCCCAGATCGAGTTGCTGGCCGACTCGCACAGGAATCGCGACACCTGGTTGGCGAAGCCGAAGCCGCCCAGCGCCACGGCGCCCAGGACGCGCGAGATCTGGGTATTTTCGATGATGCGACCGCCGAAGTCGATCAGCCGCGCGACGGTGATGGCGCCGCCCATCTGGACGTGAGTCTTCAGCCCTGCGATATCGAAATGAAAGCGCGGCAGATAGAATTCGGCGGCGTTGAGCACGACGGTGCGGAAGGCATAGCTGGACAGGTATTGGATGACCATCGACCACACGCCATAGCCCGAAAAGGCGCAATAGATGCCCAAACCCGCCCCGATGACATTACCCAGCATGTCGGCCATCGGCGCGAAGGCCAATCTCCCCTTTTGGGTCAACCGCGCCATCGGCAACACCGCCGAGGCCACCAGCAGGAAGATGGTCGAAAGAGCCATCATCACCAACGGCAGACGCGGCTGATGGGCGATGGCGGCAATGGCGAAACCCGAGCCGGCGACGCCGAGCATCAGCACCACGCCCATGCCTTGAAGCGCCCAGAAGGCGCTCGACCAGATGCGGTGGTTATCGGCCGGCTCGCGCGCCAGGCTGTTGCCCAGGCCAGCGTCAGCCAGCTGGAAAACGAAGGACATGATCGGCACGCTGAGCGCATAGAGCCCCATCTCGGCCGGCCCCAGCAGTCGCGCCATCAGCGGGATCATCACCAACTGGACGCAGACCTTCACGATATTGGCGATCCATCCCACCACCACATTGGTCGCCATTCGTCGCGCGTCGGTCATGCAGGTTCCCCCAAAAGCGTCTAAAGATGCAGAATGCGTTGCGGATCAATCTGGCCGCGGAGCGAGTCCGCGAGCGCCATCAGATTGCCCCGGAAACGGCCCCGCCGGTCCACCCAGGGTTCGGGCGAGACCTGCCTGAACAGATTGGCGGCGATATTGCGCGCGATGCGCGCCGCCCCGACGGGCAGGGTGACGCTGCCCTTGCGCATCATATAGACGATGTTGATGACTTGGGCGTACCCCAGGCGCTTGCCCGGCGTCCGCCCCGACTTCGATCCCATATGCACGCCGCGCAGCCGGTTGGCATGCAGAATGCGGCCGAAGGGCGCCGCCCGGCGGGAGAAATCGACGTCCTCCCACCACCCGTATAGCGGCAGGGTCTCATCGAACAGGACGTCATTGCGGATGATCACGTCGCGACGCACCGCCATGTTGCAGCCATAGCCGTTGTGCACCGGCCGCAATGTTTCGGCCGGCAAGGGCCCCGCCGCGCCGACGATGCCCACCGCCGCGTCGAAATCGATGCCCTGGTTGGTGGCGCCGTCCGCCAGGACCTCGCCGGTGGCTATGACCAGATCGGGCACGCACTCGAACAAACGCTCCAGTTCCGCAAGATAGGTGGTTTCAGGCACGAAGTCGTCGTCGAGGAACAGCAGGATATCCGCCGATGCCGCGGCGCGAACAATGACATTGCGCTGAGTGGTCAAGCCGCGTCCGCCGCGCACGATATGCACCGGCACGGCCAGGCCCCTGCCTACGTCTGAGTCGAAGTCATCATCGCCGGCCGGGCAGATATAGATGGCGTCTGCCGAACGCGTCTGATGGGCGAGCCAGGCGACGGTCTCGTTCAGCCCCTCCCGACGTCCCGCGGTGGCGATGCCGACGGCAATGTTTAACGTCATGCGTTCGTCCCCTATGACACTTCGACTTTGGCTTCGCTGGGCGTCGGCGCCATCACCGGCACAGGCCGATTCTTGCCGGCCAGGGCGCGGCCATAGACCTCGCGCGTCTCACGCTCGACCCGCGCAATGTCGAAATAGGCGACGCCATCGAGCGACGCGGTCTTCGACGCCAGCAGGGCGGCGGGATTTTCGAGCAGGTGGCACAGGCCCTCAGCCAGGGCCAGGCTGTCGCCCGGCGGCACGGTCATGCCCGCTCCGCCGATGCGCAGCATCTCCGGAATGCCGTCGACATGGCTGGCGACGATGGCGCACCCGGCCTCCCGCGCCTCGGGAATGACCAGAGGACACGGGTCCTGCAGCGAAGCCAGGGCAAAGATATCGCTCTCGCGCAGATAGGCCTCGGTGTCGCGCAGTTGGCCGAGGAAATGCACGCGGTCGGCGTGGCGCAGCGCGGCGGCCTGGGCCTGATAGATTTTTTCGCTGGGGCCTTCCCCGATGATGTAGAGGTGCGCGTCGAGATGGCGCTCGGACACGAAGGCAAAGGCTTCGATCAGATGGCGCACGCCCTTGCGGTCGTGCAGGCCGCATACCGTGGTGATCGACGGCCGCTTCAGATTGACCGGCGCGCGCGACGCCCCTTGCCGCCGGGCGACTCCGCGCGTGCCGTTCATCACCGTATTGAGCTTGCGGGAATTGATGCCCCGCGCGCCCATCTGCCCCGACACGGCCTGGCTGACACCGATGACCTGATCGCCCAGCCCCATCAGGATCGAGTGCCCGTCGAAGGCATTGTGGACCGTGGTGACCAGGGGCACGCCCGTCAGCGTACCGGCAATCCGGCCCAGGATCGCGCCCGTCATCATATGCGCGTGGAGAATGTCGGGACGCTGCGCCTTGATATGGCCGATCAGTTGGCGCACCGACCCCGCTACAGCCGGCAGTCGACGGTGATTCTGCGCCAGGACGATGTGCGCGACGTCGTGGCGTTCGAGCAGGTCGACGAAGTCGCCGCCTTCGCTGAGCACGACCGGCTTATGACCGGCCGCCGCCTGGGCGCAGGCCAAGTCGACGGCGGCATGGACATTGCCATTGCCGAAGCGACAGTGATTGATGAGATGGAAAATGCGCATGGGATCCTCATCCGGGAAGCAGTGCGGCCGGTTGCATGGGAGGCGACGTCTCGAGCGGTAGCGCGTTTGCCCGCGCGCGGGCGCGTTCAGCCTGGCTGACGCCGATAATGGCGCCGAACAACGCGGCCACGAGCAGGCCGTAGTCGGGCACGGTGCCGACGAAAAACAGGCCGGTGAAAATGATGATGAGCGCCTGCTTGGCGCCGCGAACCAGCTCCGACGGCTGAGGCTGGGCGGCTGACACCCGAGCCGCGGCGACGCGCAGCAGAAAGAGCGCGAACAGGCTGGCGCCGAACACGCCGGTGCTGGCGATGATATTGACGAAGAAGTTCGAGGTGCGCACCGAGCCGACGCCGACACCTATGCCGCCTGACGCCAGGAACGCTTGCCAGGCCTGATGACTCCAGGCCGAGCGCTCGATATAGGACGACGACTCGGTCTTCTTGAAGACCGCCGAGTCGACAATGCGGACGATGAAGTCCCGTTGCGTCTGGAAGACGGCGAGATAAAGCACGAGGACCAGCACCAGTCCGGCGAGGACCAGAATGGCATTGAGCGCCGCGCGCTTGTCCGCAAAACGCTCGAGAACGAGCCGCGAGCCCAGGTCGGCGCACAGCACGGCGAAGGTCACCGCCAGACATATCATGGCCGCCGAGGAGGTCGACAGGGCCGCGAACGCCAGGCAAGCGATGCCGAGCCCCAGAGCCCATGGCTTGAGACCGGGGCTATAAGCCTCGCGGCAGAACAGCAGGAGGGCGCCTATGGATACGGACAGCGCCCCGAAGGTCGAAGCTTCGGGCATCAGGCCGACGACGCGGGTCACCCCCATGACCTCGACCCCGTTGAGGAAAGTGTACGAGGCGGTGCGGAACAGGTCCAGGACCTTGGTCAGGCCGATATGCGGACCGATCATGTCCGCCAGACCGGTGACGATGACGGCGCCCGCGGCCCATAGCCCGCCGCGCAGGAAGGTCTCCGAAAACCGTGCGCCGCGCGCCATGACGTAAAAACCAAGCGCCACGGCGCAGGAAATGATCTGATAGACCGACTGGTTGAGATTGGCGCTGGTCGGCTGCAGGCGGGCAGGAAACGAAGTGACGCCGACGGCCATCGGATAGACAAAGATGTTCGAGCCGCTGACCCGCGGCACGATCATCGCCCAGACCACCGCCAGGACCATGAACACGACCAGCAGGCCCATGGCGCTGAAGCGCATTGCCCGCGCGGCATCGTGGCCGGCGCCGGGGCGCAGGAAGACCTTGACCATCAAGAGCAGGAAGGCCACCGACGACGCCAGGACCGTCGTGCCGCCAGGGACCACCGAAAACGAGCCGAAGGCCAGAAGCACAAAGGCCAGGTTCAGGAGCGCATTGTCCCGCCGCAGGAAACAGACCGCGATCAAGCCCAGCACGATTAGGGTCGCGATATTCACGAGCAATCCCTCTTGATGAGGAGGTCCCTCTTCGTGATGAGACCCCTCTGGCGACGAGGCAAGACGCAGGCGAAACGAAACGGGAGGCGCGGCGGAATGAGGCAACAAGATACCGCATCGACGGCCAGATTAAACGGTCTGCACCCGCACGCCTTTTCACGGCCAAACAGCGCCGACAGAGCTTTTGTTATGCAGGTGCGAAAATAAGTTTTCGATAGGGTATTGGCCGGTTGCGGCGTGGGGTTAACTACATAATACGTTGAAATTATTGACTTGAATTTGATATAAGCCCGTATATCATTCTTATCGAAAAGATCGAATTGTCATGCGCCAGGCAAAGGCGTTGTTGCAGTGCAATGTTTTCGGCGAACGGAGATCGTTCATGGTCAGAGTGCCTTCGCGACCTACACCCAAGGCCGGCGCGCCGACGCGCCGGGTGCTGCTGTTGAGCGCCGGCGGTTTGGCGGTGGTCGGCGCCGGCGCGGCGGTCGCCCCGCGGCTCGGGCCACCGCTCGACCTCGGCCGTTTCACCCTGGTATTCGAGGACGATTTCCGCACGCTTGACGTCACGCCGCGGGGTCCCGGTTCGAAATGGATAGCCCACACACCGTGGAATGGCGATTTTGGCGACGCCGCCTTCACCGACCCGCAGCCCGGCTTTCCATTCATGGCCACGCCCGACGGCCTGACGATCACCGCGCGCAAGGGGACCGACGGCCGCTGGCAATCGGGGCTGCTGGCCAGTGTCGATCCTGATGGTAACGGCTTTGCCCAGCAGTACGGCTATTTCGAAATGCGCGCCAAACTGCCGGACGGGCCTGGCGTTTGGCCGGCCTTCTGGCTCGACAGCCTCGTCCCCAAGGGCTCGAACGATCCCAGCGTCGAAATCGACGGGCTGGAATATTACGGCAAGTTCACCGACGGCTTCCAGTCGAGCGTTCATATCTGGCCCCACGATCAAACGGCGCCGCGTGTCGTCACCGAGACGATCCACGTGCCCGCCCACACCCTGGGCGACGCGTTCCACACCTATGGCATCAGCGTCGACAAGGACTGGGTCGTCATCTATCTCGATCGCCAGGAAAAATGGCGCACACCGACCCCAACCGAGCACAGGCACAGGCTGATGATCCTGCTCAACCTGGCCTTGGGCGGCGGCTGGCCGATCGACGAGACGCCCTCGCCCAGCGTGCTCCGGGTCGACTATGTCCGCGCCTATGCGTGGAAGGCGTAACGCGACGCGCTGAGTTTGAGCGCATAAAATCCGCGCGTATCAAGCCCACTTCGGCTGCGAGAACGGCAGATGCTTGCGCAGCCATGCCCTCACCGGCTTGTCGTAGACGACATAGGTCAGCGCGGCCGCCCCCAGCGATACGACGATGCAGGCGAAGGCCAGACATAGCGTCTGGGTCTCGTCGAAGGCCAGCTTCTTGCCGAGATTCGCCAGGATGACGACGATCGGAAAATGCAAGGCGTAAAGCGGATAGGACAAGGTCCCGGCCAAGGCGGCGAAGCGGTCGAAGGGCGCCGCCTCGCGCGCGGTCGCCGCCAGCCAGACCAGGAGCGGGATCACGGCGATGACCGCGACAGCATCGTAAAGTCCGCTCGCCGGAAAGGGATTGACCAGGACCAGACCGATCAAGGGTATGGCGATATAGCCGTACGCCGTCCGTTGCGGCGTGAAGGCCGGCAACCTCCGCAGGAAGATGCCCACGAGGAAGGGATAGATGACGCGGGCCAAGGCCGGCCCGAACTCGCCGACGCGAAAGCCGATATCCAGGCCTGGCTTGCCGGCGGCGAGCCAGATGACGCCGCCGGCCGCGACGACCAGCGTGGCGATCATCCGCTTTCCGGTCAGGAAACGGGCGAAGGCCGCGTAACCGACGCACAATATCACTTCGTAGGACAGCGACCAGAAGGCGATATTGACCGGGAAGTCGTAGGGCTTGAACTTGGCCATGGCGTCGGTCGGCAACAGCAAAGCCCCCGACACGACCGCTTCAATCGCGGCCGCAAGGGGTACGCCCGGCGTCACCAGGCAATAGCCGATCAGGCTGACCGCACCGAGGGCGACGCCGGCCAGGATCAATGGATACAGACGCAGAAACCGGTGCAGGGCGAAATCGCGCACGGTCATGCCGGCCTTGAGCTTGTCGTCGAAGGCGTGGGCCATGACGAAACCGCTCATCACAAAAAAGCAGTCGACCGCCAGATAGGCATGCGGCGCGAACCAGGCTTGCGCCCAGTTCGGCGTAAAGAACGTCACGACGTGATAGTTAAGGACGATATAGGCCGCCAGGCCGCGCATGCCGTCAAGCCCCGTCAGATAGGCGACGCCCCGGGCGCGTGGCTCGCGCGTGGCCGCCGGCGGCGTCGCGGCGAGCGCGAGCGGAAGTGTCGTTGTCAAGGGATGTCCCTTTCTCAAACAGGGTGGGCGCCGCCGTCTGGCGCAATTGACACACCGGCTGTCATGTCTGGTAGTACGTCTTGTAGGTGTTGAAATAGTATTCGGTGTCGCCGTAGCCGTAGCGGGTCTGCGCCGTCATATCGACCTGCGTCAGGGCGGCGCCGGCAAAGGTAACGCCGGCTTCCTTCAGCAATTCGGTGGCGCGCTGGGCCGCCTTCAACGGCGTATGGCGCCAGCGTACCAGCAAGGCGACGACGTCGGCCTTTTGCGCCAGCACGCGCGTCTCGGCGACCGGCAGGACCGGCGCCGTGTCGAGGAGAATAATGTCGTAGCGCTTGCGCAGATCGCTAAGCAGACGGTCCAGCGCCTCCATGTCGAACAGGTCCTGTTCATCGGCGCCGTTCGGCGTCAATGGCAAGATATGCAGACCGGCCGGACCATCGGTAACGATCGCCTGGGTCAGCGTCGCCTTGCCGCTCAGGACCTCGCGCAAGCCCATGTCCGGCGTAAGTCCAAAGGCCTCGCTGACGCCCTGACGGCGCAGATCGCAGTCGACGAGGATGATCTTGCTCCCCGTTGCGGCCATGGATACGGCGAGACAGGCGGACGTCGTCGTCTTGCCTTCGCCCGGCAGGGCCGAAGTAATAGCCACCACTTTCGGCTTGCGAGCCCCTCCCGTATGGAACAACGAGACGCGGAGGTTGCGGAAGCTTTCGGAGAAGGCCGACAGGCGCTTTTGCGCCAGGTATTCGTGAGGCTTGGCGGTGATCTTCTCGCCGCCCGGCGTCGACTTGAGCTGCGGAATGCTGGTCAGATAGGTGATTTCGAGCTTCTGTTCGACGTCATTGCCCACGGTCAGGCCGGAGTCGAAGGCGCGGCGCAGGGCGACCCCGCCGCCGCCGCTGAGCGCGCCGGCCGCGACCGCGACCAGCAATGCCAGGGCCAGCTTGGGCGACGATGGCTTCAGCGGGATCGGCGCGTCGACGACGACACGGGCATTGGACGTCTGGGCACCGGCGCCGGTCGCGGTTTGCTTCAGGCGGTCGAGATAGGACTCATAAAGCGCCCGCACGGAATCGGCGTTCAGCTCCAGTTCCTGCAACTGGACATCCGCCTTGGAATTCGTCGCCAGTTCGCCCTGGGCATGCGCCACGCTGGCTGCCAGCGAACCGGCGCGCTGTTCCGAAATCTTGTTCTGGGCGCTGAGATTCGACACGATGCGCTGGATTTCTTCGTCGATCTGGGCGTTGGTTTCGCGCAGTTGCTGCTTGACCTTGAGCACCTCGGGATGCAGAGGCCCGTAGCGCGTCTGCAGGTCGGCCAGCCGGCTGTTGAACTGCGCTGCCTGGGCGCGCAGATTGGTGATGACAGTCGAATCCAGGGTCTCGCCGACATCGTCGCCGTGCGAGCCTGACGCGATCTGATCGCGCACGGTCGCCAAGCGCGCCTGGCTTTCCGCCTCGTCTGTCCGCGCCGTCGCCAGTTTGCTGTTTAGGTCGGATATTTCCTGCTCGGTCAGGGTCGCGCCCTCGGCGCTCAGCAGATTATGGGCGATCTTGTACTGCTGGACCGCGCGTTGCGCCTGATCGACCTGGGCGCGCAGGCCATCGATCCGCGCCGACAGGAAGTTGGTCTGCTTCTGGTTCGCCGCTTCGGCCGTGGCGAACTTCTGTTCAATATATTGCTGTGCCCAGGCATTGGCGATCAGGGCGGCCTTTTCCTTCGAGGTCGAGGTGAAACTGACTTCGATGACGCGCGTCAACCCCACTCGATTGACGCCGAGATCGCCTTCAAGCGAGTCGACGACGTATTGGCGTTCGATCTTGGCGGCGACTTCGGCCGGCGTTCCCGCGGTCTTGTCGCGCATCCATTTCTCGCGCAATGGCTTCAGCGTGACGACGTCCTTGATCGCGCCGAGGGTCGTCGGATGACGCCGTGCCGGATTGAATTCCGGATCGTTCTGCAGGTTCAGTTGATCGATGACACGCTCGGCGACCGTGCGCGACTTGATCAGCTCAACCTCGGATTCGACGGCGGTCTGGTCAGGCGGCTGGTCCACGGTCTGCGCCTGACCCGGCAGGGGCTGGCTATTGTCCTCGCTGATCAGGACCTGTGAGGTCGAGGTATATTTCGGCGTCTGCAGCACCAGGACCGCCAGCACCACGACGAAGACAGCGCCAAAGATCAGGAGGAACAGCACGCTGTACCGCCGCAATTCCGAGACCAATTCGCGAATGTCGAACCTGGACTCGGCGGGGGCTTCGTAAGCCGCCGGCTTGAAAGTCATCGCCTTGGTCATGTTGAGTCCTCGGTCAAATGGAATATGGACATTAGGGACGCGCCGCCGCCGCGCGCAGCGGCGTTACGGCGGCAGGCGCCAGGTCAACGAACGGCCCGGCGACCGTCCCGACGAGCTGAGGCCGGCGCTGCACCGCCTTCGCCCGGCGCGCCGCCAAGGCCTGGTCGAAGAAGGCGCGCAGCTTTGAGCGGAAAACCTGGCGGTCGAAGCCCTCGGCAAAGGCGCGCAGGGCGTAGGGGTCGAAATCGGCATGGGTCTGTTCCATGCGCAGAACCGCCATCGACAGGGCCTCAGGCGTCTGCGCGTCGAACAGCACGCCGGTGCGGCCATCGATGACCGTTTCCAGCGCGCCGCCGCGGCCATAGGCAACCACCGGACGCCCGCTGGCCATGGCTTCAAGCGGCACAATGCCGAAGTCCTCAAGGCCGGGAAACACCAGGGCGCGGCATTCCGCCAGCAGCCGCACGAGGGTGGCGTCGTCGACCGCGCCCAGGAATTCAACGTTCGCCCCGGCAGCCCGGCGCATGGCCTTCGTCGCGCCCGAGCCGGCGATGACGAGGCGCTTGCCCAAGCGGGTAAAGACGTCGATGGCGATCTCGATTTTCTTGTACGGGGTGATCTGGCCGGCGCAGAGATAGAAATCCCCAACCTCTGGCGCGATGGTAAACCGCGCCGTATCGACCGGCGGATGGATCACCGTCGCCTCACGCCGATAGTACTTGTCGATGCGCTCGGCGACGAATTGCGAATTGGCGATGAAATGATCGACACGCGCCGCGGTCGTGACGTCCCAGGTGCGCAGCCAAGGTGACATGATCGTCATGGCCAGCCGCGCCACGCGTCCCGCCCCGGCATAATACTGGGGATAGAGGTCCCAGATGTAGCGCATCGGCGAGTGGCAATAGCAGATGTGCAGGGCATCGGGCGCCGGCACGACGCCCTTGGCCGGTCCGGCCTCGGACGAAATGACGAGGTCATAACCCGTGAGATCGAAGGATTCGAGCGCCATCGGCATCAGCGGCAAAAGCTTCTGATAGGTCTTCACGCCGCCGAGCTTTTGCAGGAATGAGGTGGTGATCTTGTGCTTGCGCAAAGCTGGGCTGAGCTTGGTCTCGTCGGCGACCAGGGTGAAAATGTCGGCGTCCGGATAGAGGGCGCACAATTCCTCGAGCACCTTTTCGCCACCGCGCATGCCGATGAGCCAGTAATGAACGATCGCGACCTTCATTGCGCTTCTCATGCCTCGCTCAGGGTGGACAGGGTGTCGAGCAGTGCGCCCGCGGCGTTGGCCCAACTGAACGGCAAGGCCTGCACTCGGCCGGCCTCGACCTGTGCCTGCCGCGTCTGGGGTTCGCGCGCCAGCCGCGTCACCGCCCGGCCCCAGGCGCCGGCGTCGTGCGGATCGGCATAAAGGACGGCGTCGCGGCAGACTTCAGGCAAGGCGCCGCAGGGCGCCGCGATCGCCGGACATCCGAGCGTCATGGCCTCCAGCGCGGGCAGGCCGAAACCTTCGGTCGTCGACGGACAGACGTAGCAGAGGGCCTGTTCCAGAAGGCTGCGCAATTGGGCGTCGCTGACACGGCCAAGCAGGACGACGGTGTCGGGCAACGGGCCGAAAGCGGCCTCGAACGCCGTCCGGTCGACCTTACCGAACAGGGCCAGACGCACATTGCCGCAAAGGCCTTGCGACCAGGCTTTCAGCAGGACGGCGGTATTCTTGTGCGGCTGCAGGCTGGCCAGGCCGAGCGCATAGTGACCGCGTACCAGCCCGGCGGGGACCATCAGACCGTCGTCGCGATCGAAATCCAGGACGTGATCGACGCCGTTATAGATCACCTTGATCTTGTCGGCGGGGGCGACGCCCCACTTCGTCAACTGCCGTTTGGAATATTCGGAAACGGTGAGGATGAGGCGATGGCGTTTGCCGAGCAGCGGTTGCATGAAGCGATACCACAGCCGGAACGGCTTCGAATAGGATTGCGGCGACGTATAGACTTGGGCGTCGTGGACCATGGTCACCGCCTGGCGCTTCATGACCGGGCCGACATTGCACAGATTAAGGCTTAAGCCGCGCCGCGACTGCCACGGCAGGTCGATCTGCTCCCACAACAGGGGCGGCAATGTCCCGAAGCGCCGGGAGCGAATGTGATCAAGCGCCAGACCGCGCGTCGCACCGGCGGGTTCGAGCAGCTCGAACCTCCCGCCATACTGCTGCGGATCAAGAGCAATGGCGCGGTCCATGGCCTGGATCATCTGTTCACCGACCCGTTGCACGCCCGTCCGGGGCGATGCCAGAAAGCGGCCGTTGATGTAGATGCGGTTGGCCATTATAGGCGCGGCTTTCGCGTTGGAGGCGGTGATGGCCCGCCGGGTTTCAGGGCCGCCGGGATCAGTAGCTGCCACGTCGCAGCAAAACGGCGGGGATGGTAAGGACAAGGATGGCGGCATAGAGCTTGAGCGACAGCTTGCGCGTGAACAGCCGGTCGAGTGCCACGCGGCGCCGGTAGCTGACGTCGTTGCGCCCCATCACCTGCCACAGGCCGGTGATACCGGGCAGTTGCCGGCAGTAATGGCGCATGGACCGGCCGTATTTGGGGACCTCGGCTTCGACGATCGGCCGCGGACCGACGAGGCTCATATCGCCGCGCAACACGTTGAACAGTTGCGGCAGTTCGTCGAGGCTGGTCTTGCGCATGAAGCCGCCGAATGAGGTGACTCGTGGATCGTGACGCAGCTTGTGGTCGGCTTCCCATTCGGCGCGCGCCAGCGGATCGCTATCGAGCAATTTGGCCAGCAACTCGGCCGCATTCGTCCGCATGCTGCGGAACTTCAGGCATTTGAACGTCCGCATGTCCTTGCCGATGCGCGCCTGGGCGAACAGGATCGGGCCGCCGTCCTGCAGCTTGACCAGAATCGCGACGGCCAGCAGGCCCGGCAGAAGGAAAATAATCGCGGCCAGGCTGAGGACGATGTCGGCCAGCCGGATCAGGACTTCGCCGGCGCCGACGCGCCGGCCCGGCGTGGCGGCCTCGGGAAGGGTGGGGTCGATGGGCGGCGGCGACGTGTACTGTGATTGTACACCGACGACACGGGCATATCTGGCCTCAAACGGCATCGCGCACTCTCCTTGACGGAAGCTGCTATGTTGGGCTGTCGGGGCGGGGTAGGCGGAAACGTTTGTTCGCAGTTGCACAATGATTAATGAGGTGTAAAAATTCGATTATGTTCGCGGGTGCAAAAAATAAGGATGGATCACAGGGTCGTAAATATTCAACCTAGCCCCTTGATGTGGAAAGCATTTTTTTAATAAAATAAGTAAAGATGAGATCAACACAAAGTGCACTTATGTACATAGTATCCAAGTATTTCCATATAGATTTTCCCGCACCGCAACATAAGGTGCGAAAAACCTGAGCTTATCCAGACCAGAAGCAGCGACAATTAGCCGCGAGCTTTGGGATAAAGCGCCGTCAGGCGGGAATAAATTCATCGTCATTTTTTGCCGACCATCTATATTATTAATCAGGCGTAAAAGACCGCGGTTCATAATAAACAGCGGTGACGCGGCCGATGGCGCCCGTCCCTCCCTCTCAGTATCGTATAAAGTGTAGAGCCTCCATGATTAGAGCGTATCGGTCCGCCCTGATTCCTTCCCTGGCGATCATTCTTTTGTGTGTCACGATCGGCGGATGCGGCGGGTCGGACGGCGGCGGGACCGCCTCGCCGCAGGCGGTTGCCGCATCGTCACCGTCCAGTGCCGTCTCGTCATCATCTTCGTCATCCGGTTCTTCCGGTGTTTCGTCTTCAGCGCCGGCCGACGCCGCGAAGCCGGGCTATGACCTGGTGTTTGACGAAGAGTTCAACTCGCTCGACGTCTCCGCGTGGGGGCCGGGGACACGCTGGATCGCCCATACGCCATGGAACGGCGATTTCGGCGACGCGGCTTTCGCCGACCCGAGCCCCGGCTTTCCGTTTGTCACCACGAACGGCATATTGAGCATCGAGGCGCGTCAGGACGTTTCGGGGAACTGGCAATCGGGGCTGCTGGCCAGCGTCGACGCCAACGGCAATGGCTTTACCCAGCAATACGGCTACTGGGAAATTCGCGCCAAGCTGCCGCCGGGCTCCGGCGTTTGGCCGGCCTTCTGGCTCGACAGCCTTGTCCCCGCCGGCAGTACCGATCCGAGCTACGAAGTCGATGCCCTCGAATATTATGGTCAGTTCCCGGGGGCATATAACGCCTCTACCCATCTGTGGCCGAAGGACGGTTCGGCAGCGACCACATCGACCCAGACCATATCGGTCACGCCCGGCGCTCTGACCAGCGACTATCACGTCTACGGTGTGAGCGTCGAAGCCGACTGGACCATATTCTATCTGGATGGGACGGAGATGTGGCGCGTGGCGACACCGCCCCAGCATACCCACAAGCTGATGATTCTGGTCGATCTCGCCCTGGGTGGCGGCTGGCCGATCACCGGCACGCCCTCTCCATCCTACATGTATGTCGACTATATCCGGGCCTACACGCTCAGCGGTACCTGACGACCTCTGAGCGGCCGTAGCGATACGGCCGCCGGCTTGTTCGCGGTCGCAAAAACATATTGCGCCGCAGCGCATATCGTGGGTCATATGCCGGCCGCGAGGTCGAAATGAAGCGATACGATACTCTCGATGCCATGCGCGGCGTCGCCGCGTTGCTGATCATTGTGCGGCACACCCCGGCGTTCTGGGGCGGCCTGGCTTTTCAGCACAGCTATCTGGCCGTGGATTTCTTCTTTCTGCTCAGCGGCTTCGTCGTTTGCCACGCCTATGAACACAGGTTGCGGACGGACCTGTCGGCGTTGCAGTTCATGAAGCTGCGGTTGATCCGGCTTTATCCGCTCTATGCCATCGGTCTCGTCGTGTCCTTGGCCGGCCTCGCCTTGAAATTCTATCCTTTGCCATACGAGGGGTGGAAGCTCGCCTGGATCGTCGCGGGCGCGGCATTGCTGGTGCCCTTCCCGAGCCGGGACCAGATCTTTCCCCTAAACGGACCGGCCTGGTCCTTGTGGTGCGAACTGGCCGGCAACCTCGCCTATGCCGCGGTCGTCAAGCATCTCACCGATCGGCGGCTCTTTGCCATTGTCGTTGTCTGCTGCGCCATCGTCATGCTGTCCGCGTTCATCAGCCACAAGGGTGGCATCGATGGCGGCTTTACATTGAAAACGCTGCCGGTCGCCCTGGCCCGGTTCGGCTTTTCGTTCGGCCTGGGCGTGCTGATCTGCCGCGACCGCGTCGCGGCCGCGGCGCGCGGCAAGGTCCGGCTCAGCCTGTCTCTGGCAGCGCTATTGATCCTGTTCGGCCTGCTGGCCTTTCCGGATCTCGATCGCTGGGGGTCGGGTCTATACGCGGCCGCCTGCGCCTGCCTGATCTTTCCCGCCCTGGTGTCGTATGCCGCCGGCTATGAGCCGCCGGATTGGCTTTTGCCGCTCTTCCGTGCGCTGGGGGTCTGTTCCTATCCGGTCTATATCCTGCAGGTCCCCATGGCCGTCCTGGTAAGCGGCCTGCTCAGCCATGCCGGGCATCCGCCCGAGAGCTTCGCGCCCTGGTCGGGCCTTGCCTTCGTCTTGCTCCTGACCGCGCTGTCGTTCATTCTCGTCCACTATGTCGAACAGCCCGTCCGGCAAAGGCTGCGGCAACTGGCGCAAATCACCCGGGCGCATGTCCGTCGGCGATTCTTGGGCACTCGGGCCTGGGACTAAGCCATCCGGCCCGGCGAGTGTCCTGTTTGATATTTGCACGCTCTTGATATCGGCCTCAAGCGTATTTCTGACTCAAAAGGACACTAGCCGGCGCATCGGCTCCATGACCTTGCCGACCGCCCGGTTGAGCGTCGGCACCCACCATTCGTCGAGCCACATCAGCGGCAAGGCGACGACAACCGAGGCCGCCACGACTGCCAGGCTCGTCACGGCCATGGATAGCCAATAGACGTGGACGGCGGCGAACATGGCGGTATAGACTTCGCTGCCGATGGTGACGATGACCAGCGTATGGACGAGATAGAGCGGAAACGAGCCCCGGCCCAGCCAATAACCGACCGGGCCCGACAAGACGCGCTCTATCCCGGGAGAGGTCGTCATGGCGAACAGCAGCAAACCGGCGGCGATCGTGGCCAGGCGGGCATCCTCCGCCGTGACCAGGCAGAGCGCGGCGACGATCATCAGCACGCCCAAGATCGGATGCAGGATGATGCGCCACGACCGGTAGACGATGGCGAGCGCCATGCCGACAGCGAAATCGGCGAAAGCCAGCTGCGTATCGCTGACGATCAGTGCGATCGTGATGCCCAGGATCGCCGCCAGGCAGATCAGCTTTCGCCCGATAAAGCGGCCGACGACATAGGCGGCCAGCAGCACGGCCAGGCTGCATAAATATTCGCTGCGCATGGTCCAGAGATTTGAATTGTAATAGAATTTCCCGCCCTGAATGAAGATCAGGATGCTGTTGCGTGTGGCGTCGAGAAGCGAAGGCGCGAACTTGTCGGGGAACTTGGCATTGCCGAACGTGCCCAGCCACCAGCTTCCCGTCAGGTGCGCCGTTGTGACATAGTGGTGGTAACCGGCCATGAGGATCAAACACCCCGCCACCAGGGTGACGACCACCGGCAGGGCCAGTCGCGGCAACCGCTTGACGACCGATGTCACCAGCCGGCTGCGCGACGGGCTTTGAATGAGCGACCGCGACAGGACGAAGCCCGACAAGACGAAGAAGAAGGCAACGGCGGCGCTGCCGTTTATGACGCCGTATAGCGGCGTGAATTGCAGACCGCGCGGGTAGGCCGCGTCGAGCGACGGCTTGAACGCCAGAACCAGGTGATGCAACAGGACGATGATGGAAGCGATGCCGCGCCCGGCCTCCAGATAGACAAGCCGCCCGTCCCTGGCCACCGCCGGAGCGACTCTCGATATTCGCTGTGTGTCGCCGCTTTCAGATACCATCTCGGTCCCCTTCGCAAGCGCAACTAAACCACAGTTTTTATGACCTATTTATCACAAAGAGAGGCCTGTTTTGTCACGGCTTATCACATATTTGTGCGACGCACACAAATAGCGCTCAATAGAGCCGGTTCTCCTGCCACAGGGCGGCGGTACGGATCAGGGTGTCAAGATCGCTGCGCTGCGCCTTCCAGTCGAGTTCTTCGCGGATTCGCCTGACATCGGCGACCAGGGTTTGCGGATCGCCGGCACGCCGCGGGCCAAAGCTGTGCGGCACGGGTTTGCCGAGCACGCGCGCGGCCGTCGTCAGCATGTCGAGCACCGTCACGCCCTCGCCGGTCCCGACATTGTATATGCGATTGTCGCCGCCATCCAGCAGGCGCCGCACCGCCGCCACGTGAGCCGCGGCCAAGTCGACCACATGGATATAGTCGCGTATGGCGGTGCCATCCTTGGTGTCGTAGTCCGTACCGAACACGGTCAGGGGCTTGCCGTCGCTCAGCGCGGCCTGGCAGATCAGGGGAATGAGGTGGGTTTCCGGGACATGGCTTTCCCCGACTTCACCGTCCGGGTCGGCCCCTGCCGCATTGAAGTAACGCAGGATGGTGTAGCGCAAGGGATGAGCCTGGCTCATCCAGTGCAGGACCTGCTCGAAGGCGATCTTGCTGCCGCCATAGGGATTGATGGGCGCCAGCGGATGGTCTTCGGGGATCGGCGTTTGCCTTGGAATACCGTAGGCGGCGGCGGTCGAGGAAAAGACAATCGCCTCGACGCCGCCCTCGACCAGGGCCGTGGCGAACGCCGTCGCCGCACCGACATTGTTATCGTAATATTTGCCGGGATCGCGCGTGCTCTCGCCCACCAGGCTGAAGGCCGCGAAATGAATCGCGCTTTTGATATCATACCGCCGTATCGCGTCGCGTATGGCTTCGCGATCGCGCAGATCCGCCTCGATGAGCGGCCCCCAATTTACCGCAGCGCGATAGCCGGTCACCAAGCTGTCGAGCGTCACCGGCAAATAGCCGGCCAGAGCCAAGGCCTTGCACGTCTGGGCGCCGATATAGCCCGCGCCACCCGCCACCAGTACCGCCGTCATGGGTCACCTTTTCCGTAATGGAGTGACCGCACAGTGCCACTGCTTATGCTGCACTGCAACATATCGGATTTTTACAATCTGGCGAAACGGTCGCCTTACGCACCGTCTATTCTCAGCCGATGCTTGGACGGAGAATTTTTACGCCTGCCTGGCACGAGCGCTCATCCAAGCGAAGACTCGTGCCAGGGATTCATATGAATGTCCCCCGATTCCCTGTCGCCAGATCGTCAGTTGCGCTGGGCGCGCCCGGGCCATGGCGCAGAACTCTCAGCTTATCGATCTGAATGACCTAGATAGCGGACATCGCTAGGGGCTGAGGCGCCGCGCAATTGCACTACGGCTGGCAGACGGTCGATGGCCTGAACATCTTCTACCGCGAGGGCGGTCCGGTTAATGCGCCGACGATTGTCTTCCTGCACGGCTATCCGTCGTCGTCGATCATGTACGAGAAGGTGATGGAGCGCCTTGTCGAAGCCCGCGGGCTTC
>FSZW01000343.1_pt1 | contig 20046 bp, 15 predicted proteins | sample 1638921 | NCBI WGS metagenome assembly FSZW01 (sample SAMEA3914812, study PRJEB12502) | metagenome | biome: forest; material: soil | place: Canada | collected 2011-07-07 | depth 0.1 m | reverse complement strand
GCGTCTACGAAACTACCTTGCTCAGACATAACCAATCCCTCCGTACAACACGGAGTGAATCATATCTCGAACACCACGTCACTAACGCAGAGCTCTCGTAAACGGGGCGGGCGAGGGGAGTGGAATCTGTCCTGAAAAAGTTCACCCTAAGCTGAAAGTTATGGCCCGCAACCCGTTTCAAATTTCAGGGGTTGCGGGTCTTCGGACTAGTCTCGAACCCGAGGGCTTTCAGCATGTTGGCTGAAACAGACAGGGTAAGAAGACTATGGCGTCGAAATTCGTTGATATCCATCCGCACATCATTTCCGACGACGAGGGCCGCTATCCGCCTGCGCCCCTGTTCGGCCTGCGTTCGGAGTGGTCGCAGGAGCGGCCCAACACGGTCGAAGCCCTGATCGCCGCGATGGATGAAGCCGGTGTCGCCAAGGCCGCGGTGGTTCATTCCTCGACGACCTACGGCTTCGACAACAGCTATGTCGTCGACGGCTGCAATCAGTATCCCGACCGCCTGGTCGCCGTCGGCTCGGTCGATGTGCTGGAGCCCGTCGCGGTCGACACCATCAAAAAGTGGGTCGACAAGGGCTTGAAAGGCTTGCGCCTGTTCACCGGCGGCAGCACCAAGGACTTCGATCCCAGCGAACTCGAAGACCCGCGCGCCATCCCGGCCTGGAAGGCCTGCGGCGATCTGGGCCTGCCGATGTGCATCCAGACCGGCCCGATCGGCCTGCCCCAGGTCACCGCGCTGGCCAAACAGTTTCCGAACGTGGCGATCATCCTCGACCATCTGGGCCGCCCCGACGTGCTCGATGGTCCGCCGTACGCCAATGCCGAGAGCCTGTTCGCCCTGGCCGACCTGTCCAACATCTATCTCAAGCTGACCCCGCGCATCTTCGGCGACGTCAAGAAAGGCGAGGCTTCGGCCGACACCTTCTTCCCCAAGGTGGTGCAAGCCTTCGGCGCCAACCGTCTGGCCTGGGGCTCGAACTTCCCGACCTCGCCCGGCACGATGAGCGAAATCCTGGCGACCGCGCAAAAGGGCCTGTCGAGCCTGTCGGCCGAGGACCAAGCGTGGATTTTCGCCAGGACCGCGCAACATCTCTATCCAAGCCTGGCCGATTGAGTCATCGTCGGCGCAAAAATAACGACAAAAGTAAAACGGGAGACACCTAATGGCCACATCCACACCCTCTGACGCCGGCGCCCCCGAAGGCGCCAGGGCGCCGGGTGCCTTACGATGGGCGATCCTCATCCTGCTGGCTATCGGGGCGATCTTCGCCTTCGTGTCGCGCACCAATATCGCCCAGGCCCTGACCCTGCCGGCCTTCATCCATCAGTTCCATCTGTCGGATGTCGATCGCGGCACCTTGAACTCGGCCTTCTTCTGGTCCTATGCCGCATTGCAGATCCCCATGGGCTGGATCGTCGACCGCTACGGCGTCAAGTGGCCCTATGTCATCAGCCTGGTCATCTGGTGCGTCGCCTCGGCGGCGACGGGCCTGTCGCACACGGTCGGCGCGCTTGTTCTGACGCGCGTTATTACCGGTGCCGGCGAGGCCATCGTCGTGCCGGCTTCCTATCGCTGGATCCGTCAGAACTTCAACGAGACCCAAAGCGGCCTGGCCGTCGGCATCTACATGCTGGGCACCAAGATCGGGCCGGCCATCGGCGGTCCGCTGGCCGCCTGGCTGATCGTCAAGTACGACTGGAGCCTGATGTTCCTAATCGTCGGCCTGGTCGGCCTGCTGTGGCTGTTGCCGTGGATCGGCCTGGTCAAGAACGATCGGCCGGCCAAAGGCGTCAAGCGCGTCAAGTCGGCCATATCGCTGGGCGCCATCCTGTCGAGCCCCCTGGTCTGGGGCACCATCGTTATCAACTTCTGCTATAACTATTTCGTCTTCTACTGCATGACGTGGTTGCCGGCCTATTTCGTTGAGGCCCGGCACCTGCCCCTGACCAAGGAAGGCCTCTACACGGCCTTCAGCTTCAGCGGCATCGCCATCGTCGCCCTGCTGGCCGGCTGGATCGCCGACGTCATGATCAAGCGCGGCTGGAATGCCGTCATCGTGCGCAAGACCTTTGTGGTCGCCGGTTTCGCCATCGCCTGCACCGAACTGTTCGGTGTCTTTGCGCATACGGAGCAAGGGGCCCTGTTCTGGGCCGTCGTATCGTTGTCAGGCCTGGGCCTGGCGACCGCGAACCACCTGGCGCTGTGCCGCCTGACCCTGATCCCGGCGCCGGCCGTCGGCCTGGTCTCGGGTGTGCAGAACGTCTCGACCAGCCTCGCCGGCATCGTCACGCCGCTCCTCTCGGCCTGGCTGAAACAGGTCAGCGGCGGCTATACGGCGCCGATGATCGCCATCCTGTTCTTCCTGGTGATCGGCGGGGTGACCTGCATCGTCCTGCTGCGCGAAAAGTGGGCGCCCAAGCTGCCCGAACCGGCGCGCGAAGAACCGGAAGCGGCCCTGGTCGCCGACTAACATGCAAAGCGCCATTCGATCCGATCGAATGGCGCTTTTTCTTGCCCCTGCAGACGCAATAAAGGCCGGACGTCCGTGACGTCCGGCCTTTTGCCGTGAGGTTTTCGAACCGATCAGGGCGTGGGAACGAAGGTCACATTGACCGGATGCGGCACGCTCAGCGTCTCCGTAGACGGGGTCAGCTTGCCGGACGCCTTGTCGACCTTGAAGGTGGTGATCAGGCTGGACGCCTCATCGGCGACCAGCAGCCATTGGCGGCTGGGATCGAAAGCGAAATGCCACGGGCTGTTGCCCTGGGCGGCGACGCGCTGGACTTCGCTCAACTGGCCGGTTGCGGCGTCGACCGCGTAGACGATGACCTGGCTTTCGCCGCGCTCGGAGACGTAGAGGAAGCGGCCGTCATCCGACAGGGCGATTTCGCCGCCGCTCTTCTTGCCCTGGAAGTCAGGCGCGGCGAGGGGGAGGGTTTGCAATAATTGCAACCGGCCGGCGATCGCGTCCCATTTATAGGAACGCACCTCGGCCGACAGCTCGCTGACCAGGAAGACCAGCTTTTCATTGGGATGGAAGACGAGGTGGCGCGGGCCGCTGCCCGGCGGCGTGGCTTCGTAGGGCGTCGCTGCGGGCGTCAATTGCCGCGTCTTGGCGTCAAATGCGTAGACGAAGACGCGATCGGCGCCGAGATCGCCGACCAGCACATAGTGACCGCTCGGATCGAGCACGGCGCTATGGGCGTGGGGCGAGGCCTGGCGCGGGCTCGGGCCCGTGCCGCTGTCCGACTGGATCGAGCTCATGGCGCCCAGCTGCCCGTCGGCGCCGACCGGCAGGACGCTGACCTGGCCGGTGGCGTAGTTGGCGGTGAACAGGGAATGCGAGGCCGCATCGAGGTCGAGATAGGTGGCGTCGCCGCCGCCCGAGGCCGACCGGCTGGTGACGCTCAGGCTGCCGGTCTTGGCATCGGCGGCCAGGCTGATCAGGTTCTGGCTGCCGGCGGGGCCCGAGGTCACCGAATAAAGGATCGGGCGCTTGGCGTCGGCGGTCAGCCAAGTCGGCGCGGTGATATCGATGACGCGGCCGAGGGGGGTAAAATGACCCGTTTCCGGATCGAACCAGGCGCCGTAGATGCCGGGATCGGGCAAGGCTTGGCCGGCCGGGACCTGGGCGGCGGTCACCGTATGGGTGCCGAAATAGACCAGTTCGGGCTTGGTTTGGGCTTGGCCTTGGGCGGCAAACGCCACCCCACCCAAGGCCATGGCCAGGGCGAAGATCGATGTACGTATCATGTGAACCCTCAGATCTTGCTGTGCTTGTTCCAGATATTGGCCGGGATATAGAGCGGCATCGAATCTTCCCAGATCGTATCGGTGATCTGGCGCTTGTTGCCGCCGTCGGCATCCATGATCCAGATCTGGCCGTAGGGCTGGAAGGTGTTGTCATACAGCGCGCACTCGTCGCGGAAGCCGTAGAAGCCGCTGCTCCACAGGATGCGGCCGTCGGCGGTCCACACAGCGTGGCCGTCGTTGGCGCGCGAGGTCGTCAGGCGCTTCAGGTCGGTGCCGTCCGGGCGGATGGTGCAGATGTCGTAGTTCTCGTAGTCCATCTTGCGCGTGAAGACGATGCGCGAGCCGTCCGGCGACCAGCCGGGCAGGTTGTCGAGCATGGTCGTCAGCACCCGGCTTTGGCGCGTTTCCAGGTTGAGGATGCGCAGGCCCATCTCGCCATTGCTGAAGATGCGGTAGACGATCTCCTTGCCGTCGGCCGAATAGCTGGGGAAGCCGACATTCTGCTTGCCGTCGGTCAGTTCCTCAAGGCCGGTACCGTCGCGGCGGATGCGCATCAGCTTGGCCGTGCCCTGGCCGCGGGTGAAGAACCATTGGCCGACGCCGAAGGCGATCCACTTGCTGTCGGGCGACCAGGCGGGCTGGAAGGCGCCGGCCAGGCCGTGCGCCACCATCTCGGCCGACAGGCCGCCTTGCTTGGTGACGTCGTAGATGGTTTTGCGATTGGAGCCGTCCGGATCCATGATGATGATCGAGGAATCGACGGCCTTGTTGGTGATGACCAGCTTGCCGTCGCGCGACAGGGCCGGGAAGACATCCATGTGGATATAGTCCCATTCCGGATCCCAGCTGTAGAGCTTCTGGTATTCCGGGCGGGGCGTGAAGTCGACTTTTTCGTAGATGATGGTCTTGCCGTCCGGCGACCACGACGGATCGCGCAGGCCGTGGCCTTTGATCGGCGCGGCGTTGGACGAATAGTAAAACCCTTCATTGCCGCCGCCCTTGACGCAATAGCCGACGTCGGTGGCGTTGAGGAATTGCGGTGTAACCTTGCAGCCCGGACCCGAGGCGTGGATGGTGTAGAGGTTGCTCTCCAGCTCGACCGACATGATCTCGTTGGTCATGCCCGGCTGGCCTTCGGGGCGGTGGGCGTTCCAGGTGTCTTCGTTCGACATGGCGTAGAAGACGATGCGCTTGCCGTCCGGCGACCATTTCGGCGAACCCAGCGCATAGTCGGCAACCGAGGCGACTTCGCGGAAACCGGTGCCGTCCGGGCGAATGATGTAGATGCGCAGCTGCTGGGTATGCTCCCAGCCCATGCGGCCGTTGTGGCCGCGCCAGTCGCTGTTGCGGTCCGACGAAAAGGCGATCCACTGGCCGTCCGGCGACCAGGAGGGGCGGAAGAAGCAATCGGGCTTTTCAGGATCGCCCTGGACGCCCGGCTGGATGGTCAGGTTGCTCAGCTTGCCGGTCGGGATGTCGAGCAGCCAGATGTTGTTTTTCCAGGTGTCACGCGTCGAGACGAAGGCGAGCTTGCTGCCATCGGGCGACAAAGCGCCCTGGTCGTCGACATGCGGGCTGTCGGTCAGGCGCTGGATGTCCGTTCCGTCGGCGCGGCAGCGATAGACGTCGGCCTGGCCCAGGCCGTTGCGCTCGGAGGTAAAGGCGATCCACTTGCCGTCGGCCGAGAAGGAAGAATGGTATTCGAGGAAGGATTGGGCCAGCAGCTTGCGCTCGCCGGTGCCGTCGGCATTGGCGATGTAGAGCTCCGAGGTCGACGGGCCGATGCGGTTCATCAGCATCACGCCCTTCTTGCCGGGCGTGACGGCCGGCGCGGCAAAGGCGCCTGGCGCGAACAGGGAGGGCGCCAGCTGGGCGGCGATGACCGCGGCGGGCACGCCCATCAAGAATTTCCTACGGTCCATTATTCCCTCCAACGCTTGTTATTGCCGGCCTGCGCCGACTTTTTGGGCCTAAACCTTTTTCCGGCTATTGCCGAAACCCGCCAATCGAAAACGGGTGTCACGGCATAACATTTTGCTATGAGCCGGAAAACGAAGAGGGCAAAACTTATGGCCCGGCAGCGTTTTTGGATTTCCGATCCTTGCCGGCCGGCCGCAGTTTGGCCGGCGCATGCCGTCTTCCAAAGCCCAGATCTCTCACGCGCCCAGCCCGGCCGCCGAAGCGCCGGCACCGCCCTTGCCGCGCAATGCCTTGCTGCCCTGGCTGATCGCCGTCGCCTTTTTCATGGAATCGCTCGACACGACGATCCTGAACACCGGCGTGCCGGCGATCGCCCGGGCGCTGCATGTCGTGCCCCTGGCCATGAAGTCGGTGTTGTCGAGCTATACGCTGTCGCTTGCCGTCTTCATTCCGATCTCGGGCTGGATGGCCGACCGCTTCGGCACGCGCCACGTCTTCGCCGCCGCTATCGCGGTCTTTACGCTCGGTTCGCTCTTGTGCGGCGTGACCAATAATATCTCCTTCCTGGTCGCCAGCCGCCTGTTGCAAGGGCTGGGCGGCGCCATGATGGTGCCGGTCGGGCGCCTGACCCTGGTGCGCACCTTTCCCAAGGCCGAACTGGTCAAGGCGATGAGCTTCGTCGCGGTGCCCAGCCTGGTGGCGCCGATGCTTGGGCCGCTGGTCGGCGGCTTTATCGTCGCCTATTTCAACTGGCGGGTCATCTTCTTCGTCAATATCCCGATCGGCCTGCTGGGGCTCGGTTGCGTGCTGTGGAAATTTCCGGATTTCCGGCAATCTCACAAGACGCCGCTCGACATCATCGGCCTAATCCTGTTCGGCGCCGGTATCGCGCTCTTGTCCTACGTGCTGGAAGTGTTCGGCGAGCATGTGATGGGGCTGACGGAAATCCTGTGCCTGCTGGCGGTCGCCTTGCTGCTTCTGCTCGGCTACGCCTTGAATAGCCGTCGCGTGCGCCATCCCCTGCTGCGCACCGATTTGTTTCGGCTACGCACCTTTTCGGTGGCGGCGAGCGCGCAATTCGTCACGCGCCTGGCGCTGGGTGGGGTGCCGTTCCTGCTGCCGCTGCTCTATCAGGTCGGGCTTGGCCTGTCGCCGATCGTCTCGGGCCTGCTGATCATGCCGCAGGCCGCCGGTGCCATCGCCACCAAGTTCTTCCTGCCGCGGCTACTCAAGCATTTCGGCCACCGCGTCATCCTGCTGTCGAACACGATGATGGTCGGCCTGTGGATCCTGGGCTTTGCTACGGTCGGCGCCACCACGCCGTTGTGGCTGATCCTGATCCAGGCCTTCTGCTTCGGGGCACAGATTTCGATCCAGTATGCCAGCATGAACACCCTGGTCTATGCCGACGTGCCGGCGCGCAAGACCAGCGGTGCGGCCTCGATCGCCTCGACCCTGCAGCAATTGTCGGTGTCGTTCGGCGTCGCCTCGGCGGGCCTGTTGACGGCCTTTTTCCTGCCGGCCGCCGGTCTTGCCGATCATGCGGCGATGCTGAAGGGTCTGCACGACAGCTTCCTGATCCTGGGAACCTACACCATCCTGACGACCGGTATATTCCTGCGCTTGAAGCCCGGAGACGGCGCCAGCCGAAAGGTTAAAACGGCTGCGTAGAATATTATAGGGGCGGGCATGAAACCTATTAGTCGCCTGTCGCGCGATCGGGCATGGTGTCCTCCGACGCGAATAAAGTGAAGCGTATTCGCGGACTTTCCGTGGGGTCCCCCTTTCTCTGCCGGTTTTGTTTCCTGGCATTTGAGCGCCTACATCCTCCCAGGTGCTTTTGACCACTTCCCACTCGCCTTCCTTCGGGAAGGCGGTTTTGTTTTGCCCGTAAGACAACGAAAAAGCGCGCCACCTTGTGGGAGGTGGCGCGCTCTATAGCGGTTGCGCGGTCATCCGGCGGGGAGGGCCGCGTTTCCGGTTTTCGGGAATTTCCGGTCAGCTCGCGGCGGAATAGCGCTGGCTGGACAGGCCCTCGACCTTTTCCGGGTCGACGAACAGCTCTTCGATCGACATGCGGCGCGGGGTCAGGCCCTGCTTGAAGGCCGTCGATTCCAGCGCTTCGATGGTCTTGATATTGGCCGCGATGCCGTAGGGCAGGGGGTCGTGGCCGACGATCTGGCGCAGGCCGAGATACTTCTTGTCGGACGCCGTCGTCGCTTCGCCGGCGTCGAGCTTGGCCAGCCAGTCGGCCTTGGCCTTGGCAAAGACGTCGTAGAGCGAACGCGCCACCCACGGGTGTTCGGCCAGGATCGAATCCTTGACGACGATGGTGCCGTGCATCGGATAGATGCCGGTGCGCTCATAATAGTCGGCTTCCAGTTCGGCGGCATTGGGGAAAAGGTCGGGATAGTCGGCCTCGACCTCTTTCCAGCCGCCGGTCGGCGCGCCGGTGCGGCCGATGCCGGCATTGGCCGCAAAGCCGGCCTGCAGGGCGCCGGACGCCATCATGTCGGCCAGCGACACGCCTTCCGGCGTAGGGGTGACAAACGACGGCAGCTTCAGCGCCTGGACGTGTTCTTCGTCGTCGACGACCCAGTTGATCTTGGAATTGTCGACGCCGAATTCGTCGATCAGCACCTGGCGTGTCCATACGCCGGTGGTCACCGAATAGGCGCGGACGCCGACCGTCTTGCCTTCCAGGTCCTTCGGCGTCTTGATGCCGGAGTCGGGACGAACCAACAGGCCGGCATGGTGGAAGCGGCGCAGCACGAAGATCGGCAGGGCGACGAACGGTGCGCCATAGGCCCGGGCGATGATATAGGTGGTCGGCGCCAGCTCGCAGACGTCGAATTCGACATCACGCACCATCCGGCGGAAGGCCGCGATCTGCGGCGTGACGGTAACGATCTCGGCCTCGACGCCCTCGATCTCGATCGAGCCGTTGCGGATGGCCGCGGTGTGCGGGGCTTCCGCCACCGCGATCTTCAGGTGAACTTTCTTGGTCAAACGACGCCTCCATTGCGCGCGGTTATCAGCCTTCGGACGGTCGCGCTGTGCATCTGCCGTGGCGGCCGGCGCGTCTTCAGGGGGTGAGTTTCGTCCGTTAGAATGCCCGCAACACGCGCCTGCGCCTTCATCAAAAAAGCAGGGGCGGCAATAAGTTTAGCATCATGTCCGACCCGGCTGACCAAGACTTATGAGCAGGGGCATAAAATCAATGACCAAGGCCGGCATCAATCGGGCCATTATTTTTCGAGCCTCATGCCAAAAAGCGGCGCGAAGTGTCGATCGCACTTTTCGGACAAACATGAGGCGTCAATGATAGAATTCGGCCGGCTTACGGAGACGCCATGATTATCGACTGCCACGGGCATTTCACCACGGTGCCCTCATCCTTCCGCGAATGGCGCGCCAAGCAGGTGGATTTCGCCAACGATCCCGTCAACGCGCCCAAGATGTCGGAAGCCCTGGTGACGGACGACCAGATCCGCGACGCCATCGAAGGCGGCCAGCTCAAGCTGCAGCAGGAACGCGGCTACGACCTGACGGTGTTTTCGCCGATCGCCGGCCTGATGAGCCACCATCTCGGCAATGAGCGCACCAGCCTGGAATGGGCGGAAATCTCCAATACCCTGGTCCACCGCGTCACCGAAATGTACCCGGAGAATTTCGCGCCGGTCTGCATGCTGCCGCAGTCGCCGGGCGTGCCGATCGCCAACTCGATCCCGGAGCTGAAGCGTTGCGTCGAGGAGTTGGGCTTTGTCGGTTGCAATCTTAATCCCGATCCGTCGGGCGGCTACTGGACCGGCACGCCGGTCACCGACCGCGAATGGTATCCGTTCTTCGAGGCCCTGGTCGAGCTCGACGTGCCGGCGATGATCCACGTCGCCGCCTCGTGCAATCCGTGCTTCCACGGCACCGGCGCTCACTATCTGAACGCCGATACCTCGGTGTTCATGCAGATCCTGCAATCGGACCTGTTCAAGGACTTCCCGACGCTGCGCCTCATCATCCCGCACGGCGGTGGCGCGGTGCCTTACCACTGGGGCCGTTATCGCGGCATGTCGCTGGAAATGGTCAAGCGTCCGGTCGAGGAGCTGCTCAACAACATCTACTTCGACACCTGCGTCTATCACCGGCCGGGCGTCGAGCTGCTGACCAAGGTCATCCCGGCCGACAACGTCCTGTTCGGCTCGGAAATGATCGGCGCCGTGCGTGGCAAGGATCCGAATACCGGCGACTATTTCGACGACACCCGCAAATATGTCGACGCCATCGTGACCTTGACCGAGGCCGACAAGGCGAAGATCTATGAAGGCAATGCCCGCCGCGTCTATCCGCGTCTCGACAAGCGCCTGAAGGCGCAAGGCAAGTAGGAGGAAACCATGACCGCACAACGCTTGAACGGTGTCATCCGCGCCTGGGAACAGGGCCGTCCGGCCTTCGCCGCCTTTTCGCAGCTCGACCGCCGCGCCGCCATCGAGTTCTCGACCTCGCCCTACGACGCCATCATCTACGAGATGGAGCACAATCCGTGGGACATCAACGGTCTGTCGGATTCGCTGCAATACCTGCTGAGCCGCAAGCAGATCCTCGACACCGGCTCGCTGGCGCCGACCGTGACGCCGATCTGCCGCATCCCGCCGAACGGCAACGAGATGGACCAGGCCTTCGCCAAGCAGGCGCTGGACCGCGGCGTCTACGGCATCGTCTGGCCGCACATCACCAATGTCGCCGAAGCGCGCAACGCCGTCTCGGCCTGCCGCTATCCGCGTCCGGAAACCGCGCCCTTCTACCAGCCGGCCGGCATTCGCGGCGACGCGCCGACGGCGGCCTGCCGCTACTGGGGCCTGGGCCAGCAGGAATATTACAAGCGCGCCGATGTCTGGCCGCTCAATCCCGACGGCGAGATCCTGGTCTTCCTGATGATCGAGTCGGTCGCCGGCATGAACAATCTCGACGAAATCCTGCGCGAAGTCCCGGGCATAGGCTGCGTGCTGATCGGCGAGGGCGACCTCAGCCAGAACCTCGGCTTCCCGCGCCAGTACGACCATCCGGTCGTCCACGAAGCGATGGCCAGGATCGTTGCCACCTGTAAAAAGCACGGCGTTCCCGTCGGCCATCCGCACGTCACCACGAAAAATGTCGAGCAGGTGCTGGAGGAGGGCTACAGCTTCCTCATGTCGGCGCCGGTGCGCACGTTCAAGGCGATCGACATGGCCCGCGAAATCGTCGGCGCCAAGATCGAATCCGCCGGACCCGGCAGCGCGTATTAGTCTCCGGTTCTGGGGAAATCCGGCCCCTCTCGAATATTTCCGGAAACGGGTTTATGGTTTCGTCCAAAGCGGACGGTCAAAGCCCGCGGACATATTCGGGAGGACAGGATGAGGGTGATTGCGCCGCTTTGCGGAGCCGTGGTTTGGGCGGCCGCCGCGTCCGTCCAGGCCCCCGCGTCTGCTCAGGCACAAGTGCCGGACATCTACCATATCACCGGAGGCACCTTCGGCTCGCACGCCGACTATCATGATGTGACCATTGCGCCGGGCCAGGAAATGACCCTGGCCGACGTCACCGGCGCCGGAAAGATCACCTATTTCTACTTCACCGACTTCAAGATGACCTCGATCTATCCGGGCCTGGTCCTGAAGATCTATTGGGACGACGCCACCTTTCCCAGCGTCGACGTCCCGCTGTCCGATTTCTTCGGCGCCATGCAAAGCCGCGAGGTGGATTTTGCGTCCCTGCCGATGCAGACCAACCACCACAACTATATGAGCTACCTGCCGATGCCGTTCTCGAAACACGCGCGCATCGTCATTGCCAATGATGGCGACCAGACCTATCACGAGCTCGCCGCCTGGGGCATCGATTACGAAACCGACAAGGCCTACGCCACCGAGACCAGCCGTCTGCACGTTGCCTGGCACCGCTCGAACCCGACCGTCGACGGTCTGCATGTCCTGCTCGATATCAAGGGCCACGGCCAGTATGTCGGCAATTTTTATCAGCTGAACACCAAGTACAAGGGCTGGTGGGGCGAGGGCGACTCGATCTTCGAAGTCGATGGCCAAAAGATCACCCATACGGGCGGCACTGAGGACGAGTACGGCTCGACCTGGGGCTTCGACAAGACCTTCGCCTCGCCCTATGTCGGCTATATCGAGGACGACCAGGGTCGCAACCGCATGTACCGCTGGTACCTGGTCAATCCGGTGCGCTTTACGTCGTCGCTGAAGGTCGAGCTGCAGGACCAGCGCTTCGACAACAACCAGCAGGTCAAGAGTGCCGACGACGTCACGTCGATTGCCTACTGGTACCAGGACGGCGCCCATCCGGTCAGCCTGCAGCCGTTCGCCGAGCGCACGGCGGCAAGCAAAGCCGCCGACTATCCACCGCCCACCAAATAGGGCTTAAACCCAGAGCACCAGCCGATCGTCCGAAGGCGCCCGAATGTGGATCCAGGCCTCGATCCGCGCCTGGATCGCCTCGAAGTCGGCGCCGCGGCCGCGCATATCTTCGAGCGTCGAGCGAATACTGGCGTCGAGTTGCGTCATCGGCTTGCGCACATGGGTGGAGATCAGCTGCTCGATCGCGCTGACGGCGACGTCGAGGCTGACGAGGCCGTTGTTCAGCCGGGCGAATATCCGGTCGATTTCCTGGTCCAATTGCATCGCATAGCTCCGTGGCCTTTTCAGTCCTGGGTATCCAAGGCCGGATAAGATCACCATGCGTGCACTGCGGTAAACGCGGGCCTAACCTAAGATAGCCATGCCGCTCACGTCTTCGTGCGCGTGTTCGCGAGACGTGACTTCGTCTTTTTTGTTAATGATCAAGTAACCACAAAGACTGTTTTCGCCACTATAGCTTGTTATTATGCCGATATTCACCCTTTTGCCATATACAAAAGGTTGCGGTGCAGGCAGCGCCGAGTATTTCCGTGGCGCGTTATGATCTCCGTCTTATCCCGTCTCAAAAATTTTCTGATCCGGCGAAAAGAAAATGTCGTGGAGGCGATCGTCTTCGTCGTCCTGACGGCGGCCGCCACGATTTTCGCCTACAAGGTCGATATTTTCGCCAATCCGGACCGGGCCACCATTCGCGAGAACACGATCGAATGGGACGAGGCCCTGGTGCTGGGCGCCGCCATCGCTTTGGTCATGTTCGCCATGCGCCGCTACCTCATCCAGCGTCGCGAAACCGCCAAGCGGATCGAGGCCGAACGCGCCGCGCGCGCCCTGGCTTTTGAAGACACGCTGACCGGCTTGCCCAACCGCCGCCAGTTCGACGATGCCTTGAAGGCGGCCATCGATGCGCCGGCCGGCGGCGAGGCCGCGCACGCAGTCTTCCTGATCGACCTGAACGGTTTCAAGCAAATCAACGATGTCTATGGCCACGGTGTCGGTGACCGGGTCCTGGTGGCCGTCGGCCAACGGCTCAAGGCGGCGGTGCGCGAGCGCGACCTGGTCGCCCGCTTCGGTGGCGACGAATTCGCCGTGCTGGCGCGCCACCTGGCCGGGCCCGAGGCGGCCACCAATATTGCCCTGCGCATCATCCAGTCGCTCGAGACGCCGATCGAGATCGATCACCGCGTCTATAATGTCGGCGCCGGCGTCGGCATTGCCTTGCTGCCGCCGACCCACGCCGTCGCCGAGGAGACGATGCGGCAGGCCGATGTCGCGCTCTATCGCGCCAAGGCCGAGAAACGTTCGGCCCTGCGTTTCTTCGAAGAAGAGATGGACCAGCACGTGCGTGACCGGGCCCGCATCGAAGGCGACCTGCGCATGGCCATGCAACGCGGCGAGATCAACCCGGTCTACAAGCCCGTCTACGATCTCAGGAGCCAGCAGATCCTGGGCTTCGAAGCCGCGCCGCAGTGGATCCACCCCGACGACGGTGAGATCGAGCCGTCGCGCTTCCTGGCGATCGCCGAGGAGTGCGGGCTGATCCATGAACTGGCCAGCCGGCTGTTTTTCGCCGCCTGTTCGACGGCGGCGCAATGGCCCGAGCCTGTGTGGCTGTCGGTCGACATCTTCCCGTTGCAGCTCAAGGATCGCGACCTGCCGGTCCGGATGATGGACACGCTGAGAAAGACGGGGCTCGATGCCGCCAGGCTCCAGGTCGAACTGACCGAAAGCGCCCTGGTCGCCGACCTGGACGCGGCGCGCGCCGTCATCGAAGCCTTGCACGATTGCGGCGTGAAGGTCGCGTTGGACCATTTCGGCGCCGGCTATTCGAGCCTCTATCACCTGCGCAATATCAAGGTCGACAAGATCAAGATCGATCGCAGCTTTATCGGCACCATCGCCTCGGAGAAGGAAAGCGCGGCCATCGTCAGCGCCCTGGTCGGCCTGGGGCACGGCCTGGGCCTGACCATCGCCGCCGACGGGATCGAAGACCTGCGCCAGGGGGTGTCGCTGCTGGAGACCGGCTGTGAGCAAGGGCAGGGCGACCTTTACGGCAAGAGCCTGACGGCATCGCGCACCCAGGCTCTCTTCCAGGACGCCGCCGACCTGTACCAGGCGAATGCCTGACGCGTTTCAATTTTGGTATTTTTGTATATTTTTTCATAGCGCGTTGAGATGACCGACACTTTCAACATCGATATCATCCAGGACGATGCCCGCGGTATCTTGCGCATCGTCGCGGCGGGACCGATGGAGTCGGTCCGTTTCGTCGATGCCCAGATCGCAAAGCTCAGCGCGCTCGACGCACCTTGGGCCTATAACCGGATTATGGAGCTGAGCGAGGTCAACGGCGCCTGTGCCTACGAAGAACTGGCGCGCTTTGCCGCCTGGTGGACCTCCATCCGGTTCGACATCGATCGCACGATCCGCATGGCCATGCTGTCGAGGAACGGCCTGACCGTCGCCCGCCTGCCGACCATGGAATTGATGTTCCCGCGTCACGAAATGCGCGCCTTCGACGACCTGGCCGAGGCGGAAGCCTGGGTATCCCGTGACGACTGGCAAAAGCCCAAAAAATAGAAACGGCCGGCGAAGGATCGCCGACCGCACCCTTGTCACAATTAGAATCCGCCCGGAGGGCCGCCGAAACCGCCGCCCCCGCCCGGAGGTCCACCGTAGCCGCCGGGACCGCCCGGTCCCCCCGGGCCACCCGGTCCGCCCGGAGGGCCACCGGGGCCGCGGGGCGGGCCGTCGCCCCAATGGTGCTCGACCGGTTGGCCAAAGGTATAGCGCAGGCTCATCATGAAGGTCGCGCCCTCGTCATAGCGCCGGCTGAAGCCGCGCTCGACATCGGTATCGGTGAAGGTCTCGCTGGGCCGGGTCAGCAAAAGGTTCGAGACATTGGCGGTCAGGATCATCTTGTTGCGGATGATCTGGTGGATCCACGAGGCGTTCAGCGAGGTCTGCGCCGTCGAATAGCCCTGCACACGGACGGTCTTGCCCCGGTAGAGCAGCCCCAGGACGAAGGTGTCCGTCGCGCTCTCGCGATAAAAGCTGCGCAGGTTGACGCTGGAATTGGGGCCCTTGGCCTGGGCCATTTTGTGAGTGTTGGGGTCGATATAGTTGGTGACCGTATAGCCGTAGTTCGGGCTGAACATCAGGTTCAGCTTGCGGTCGGCCGTATGGTACATCAGGTTGCCGCTGAAGCCTTCATTGTGCGTCGAACCGGTATTTTCATAGGTGGTCAGCAGGACGTCGGGCTGGTTGGGCAGGAAGCTCGAGACCGTTTCGATATCGCCGGTCGTGGCGTTGTAATAGAGGCTGCCGCTGAGATTGAACTGCGTGCCGTCGTGATAATAGTCGAGATCGTACTTGTCGGTCTGCGAGTCCTTCAGCGACGCATTGCCCGAGGTCGCCGTCAGGCCGTCGGCGCTCAGCACGACCAGGGGGTCAAGCTGCTGGCCGGTCGGGCGCTGGATCTTGCGCGAATAGATGAACTTCAGCTGGTCCTGGGCGTCGAGCTTGTAAGTGATGAAGGTGCTGGGGCTATAGTCCATCGTGTCGCGCGACACGCTGGAAGCCGAGCCGGGCTCGGTCGGATTGAAGGCGTCGAACTTTTCGTGCAGGTCCTCGACGCGCAGCCCGGCCTGGACGCCGAGCGGGCCCCATTGGCGCTGATAGGTGGCGTAGGCGGCGCTTAGGACCTGATCGTCGTTGAACTGGTCGACCGACGCGTCCTGGGGCGAGGCGGGCGGCGTGACTGCGGTCGCGGAGGGGAGCGATGCGTAATTGTAGTTGTCGCTGGTCGTGTGCTGGATCGACCAGCCCATCTGCACCTGCTGCTGCGTCTTGTCGTAATCGCCCAGCGGATGCGACCAGTCGCCGGTGAATTCGTCGATGACGTTCAGCGACTTGCTGGTCTGGGTGATGTAGGTGTTGGGCACGTTCGGGAAATGCGAAATGTCTTCCGTCACCGTCTCGCCGTCGTTGAGGCTGGTCGAGTGCGACAGGGCGATCTTGAAATCCTCGGTCGATCCGACCTGGCCGCGATGGTCGTAGGTCAGGCGGAAATCGCCGCTGTCGGACGGGGCGGAGGATTGCGACAGCCGGGCAATATCGCTGATCAGGTTATGGCTGCCGTCATAGGTCAGGGTTTCGGCGGCGCCGTCACTCAAGCTGCGGCGATGGGTGTAGTCGAGGTCGGCGGTCAGGTCGTCGAAGTCGCTGAAGTCGTATTCGGCGCTGAGATTGGCCGAGATCGTGGTGTTGTTCGACTTGGAAACCGAGTTGGTCTGTTCGTCCTGGGTGACCGCGCCGGTGGTCGGATCCAGCGTCTCGCGATCGCTGGTGCTCGACACCTTGGGACTGGCGCCGCCCGAGGCCTGGCCGCCACCGCCGCGGCCATTGCTGCCGTTGCCATGGTTGATATTGAGCCCGCCGTTGAGCTTGAGCTTGCCGAAGTTCTGGTTGGTGCGGAGGCCGATGCCGGCGCGGCCCTGGTCGCCGACCGTGACATTGACCGAGGTCTGCGGCTTCAGCGTCTTGCCACGCTTCATGACGATATTGATGATGCCGCCCGACGTGTCGGCGCCGAAGGCTGCGCCCGGATTGGGGATGACCTCGATGGTGTCGATGTCGTCGGCCGACAGGCTTTGCAAGGTGGCGGCGCGATTGTCGCCTTGCATCTGCGCCGACTTCTTGCCGTTGACATAGACCTGGGCGTTGGAATTGCCGCGCAGCGACACGGTGCCGTCATTGTCGACGGTGACGCCCGGCACGTTGTTGAGCACATCCGAGGCTGCCCCCGTAGCCGCCTGCGGGTCCTGTTTGACGTCGTAGACGTCGCGATCGATCTTGTGCTCGATCAGCGGCTTTTGGGCCGTCACGGTGACGACCGTGGTACCGGTCGAAGAGGTCGAGTTGGTTTGCGCCGATCCGCTTTGTGTTGCCCCGCCTTGTGTCGCCGGTGCGGGCGTCGCCGCGCTGCTGCCCGCCGCGCTCGACTGGGACGCGCCTGCCTGATCCTGGCTTGGCGTGGTTTGCGCCCATGCGCCGGCCGGAAGGGCGGCGAGCATCGCCAACAGGCTTATGCGCCACTTCAGGCGCGATCGTGAATTCTTCATCGTCAATTTCCCCGGTGTCTCAAATCCACTAAACACATATTGAAGTCTATGTGAACACTTGATGAATGTTATTTATGGTTTCAAAGTTGAAATATTTCTCGATATCAACAATGTTTCGTCATTGCGTCAATGTGTATAAATCTACGTATAAATATAGGTGGGCTTTTTTTGAATATATATCACCATATTGTGCGATGTTGATCATCATATCGTGCAGATCTTGGCAATACGCCTGTAGCGTTCTCCATTGTTGTTTCCAGGCAGGATTGATTTCGGGTGGATGTAGCCAGGTCCGCTTTAAGTCGCGGCGGTTGGGGGGCGCGAAGCCGACCGCTCAAATAATGAAACGAGGCCTTGCGCCGCCCCTTGGGTCATAGCCTAGACCGCCGTGACGAGGAGATTTTCGTGAACGACAGACCCCCATTCGAGTCCTGGCTGACCGCGGCGGAATGCGCCCGACGCACCGGCCTGACCGTCCGTGCGCTGCGCGTCTATGAGGCCCGCGGATTAATCGAGCCCCGCCGGACGCACAAGGCCTGGCGGCTTTACGGGCCCGACCAGATCGCCCGCCTGCATGCCCTGGTGGCGCTCAAGAGCCTGGGCTTCAGCCTGTCGCGGATCGCCGTGCTTCTCAACGACCAGCCGGCCGACCTCGACCGGACCCTGGCGCTTCAGCAATCGACCCTGCTGGATTTGCGGGCCCGTATCGATCGCAGCCTCGGCCTGGTCGGGGCGGCGCGCGCCAAACAGGCGGCGGGCCAACCCCTCTCAACCGACGACCTCATCACCCTTGTCAAGGAGACAAGCATGGACACCTCGACCACCGACCTCATCGCCCAGCGCCGCTACGACCAGGCCCGCCCACGCAGCGAAATCAGCCTCGATCCGGCGCTTCATACCCCTTGCCTCGGGCACTACCAAATGGAGAGCGGTTCAACCCTCGCCATCTCCCGGGATGGAGACCAGTTGTTCATGCAGCTGTCGGGCCAGCCGCCCATCCCCATCTATCCGGAAAGCGCGAACGCCTTCTTCCTCAAGATCCAGCCGGCGCAGATCACCTTCACGACCGACGATGCGGGCGAGGTCAGCGGGCTGGTATTGCATCAAAGCGGTTTCGACCATTCGGCCGTGCGCATCGACGAGCGCGAGGCCCAGGCGGCAGCCAAAATGCTTCAGGAGCGTATCGCCAGCGGCAGCCCCATGCCCGGCAGCGAGGCGGCGTTGCGGCGTATCCTGGAAGAGCAGCGCACGGGGCAGCCGGATTACGATCAAATGTCGGACGCGCTGGCCATGACGATCCGCCAGCAATTGCCGATCCTCCAGGCGGAACTGAACAGGCTGGGCGCGGTGACATCGATGGCGTTCAAACAGGTCAGTCCGCGTGGCGCGGATGCTTTCCTTGTGACGTTCGACAAGGGCGAGGCGGAGTGGCGCATTCGCCTGGGGCCGGACGGCAAGGTCAACGGCCTGGCGCTGGTCAATACGCTGGGCTGATCAGGCGCCCTTGTCCTACGCCTTTGGGGCCGGAAGCAGCTTGCGCGCCATGTAGATGACGAGGCCCAGCAGAAAGGCCGGCGACATCAGCACCGCGACGGCGAGGGGGATGACCAGGTCCGTCCACGAACCGTCGCGGGCCGGCTTTATGCCGGCTGCTGACGCCTGTGGCAGACGCTCTTCGTCCGATATCTCGGCAAACATGTCAAAACGCCCCGGAAAGGCCCCGCCGGGCCATAGGTTATTAACCAGACTAAAAGCTCTACTCGCTTTGTCCGGTTACCGCAATTGACATTTCTTGCGCGCAGCCTGAAGGGCGGCTTATCTGAATCGCTATGCGGCCGTTAGGGCGCGGTCCATCACCTGGGCGGCGAAGCGCTGCATCTCTTCCTTTTGCGGGCTCATCTGCAGCAGCAGGAGGTCGAGGCCGACCGCTTCGTATTCGGCGATGCGTTCGCGCAGCTGTTCCGGCGTGCCGACCAGGTTCGGTCGCAAGCCGCGGTTGGAGACCGAGTATTCCTGGATCTTCAATTCGCGTTCGAGCTGGGTCCCCGAGAGCCACTGGTCGAAATTGGCGTAGCCGGATGGCAGTTCGCTAACGGTCAGGATGCGTTCGAGCTCCCGCTTGGCCTCGGCTTCCGTGTCGCGGACGATGGCGTAGGCGGCCATGCCGAAGGTCATCGGCGGCCCGCCGGCGGCTTCGCGACGGCGGCGCATGTCGGCGATCTTGGGGGCGATGACCGAGGCCGGGTCGCCGTGCATGACATAGGCGTCGCACTTGCCGGTGATCATGGTCTTGGCGGCTTCGCTTTCGCCGCCGGCATAGAGGATCGGTGCGCGCAACGGCTTGGGCGAGCAGATGGCGTCCTCGGTGCGGTAGAACTTGCCTTCGAAGTCGAAGCGCGGCTCGCGCCACAGGCCCTTGACGACCTCGAGCCATTCGGTGGTCCGCGCATAGCGGTCGTCATGGACATCGAACTGCAGGCCATATTGCTTGGCTTCGTCCGCCCACCACGACGAGACGACGTTCAGCGACAACCGGCCGCCGGAGATGCGGTCGATGTTCGCCGCCGCCTTGGCGAACAGGGCGGGCTGGTGGAAGTTCGGCCGCACCGCGACCATCAGTTCCTGTGTTTTGGTGACGGCAGCGATCGCCGCGGCGGTCGACCAGGCGTCAAGCGCCGGCGCGTCGATGCCCTTGATGTCGTTGAGATTGAGCTCGGCGATCAGGGTCAGGTCGTAACCGACCTGTTCGGCCATGATGGCCAGGTCGCGGGCATATTCCCAGGTCGCTTCCATGCCTTCGTCGGGGACGTTGCGCAGCCAGCCGCCGAACACCGGC
>FSZW01000319.1_pt1 | contig 20794 bp, 17 predicted proteins | sample 1638921 | NCBI WGS metagenome assembly FSZW01 (sample SAMEA3914812, study PRJEB12502) | metagenome | biome: forest; material: soil | place: Canada | collected 2011-07-07 | depth 0.1 m | reverse complement strand
CGTCAAATACGCCATTCCCAACGACGCCACGCAGTTCGTCAAGCTGTCGATCGAGGACGTGATCAAGACGCTGATCGAAGCCATCGCGCTGGTCTTCGTGGTCATGTTCATCTTCCTGCAGAACTGGCGCGCCACCCTGATCCCGGCGATCGCCGTCCCCGTCGTGCTGCTCGGCACCTTCGGCATCCTGGCGGCCTTCGGCTATTCCATCAACACCCTGACCATGTTCGGTCTCGTGCTCGCCATCGGCCTGCTGGTCGACGATGCCATCGTCGTCGTCGAAAACGTCGAACGCGTGATGCACGAGGAAGGGCTCGATCCGCTGGAAGCGACGCGCAAGTCGATGGACGAAATCACCGGCGCCCTGGTCGGCGTCGCCTCGGTTCTGGCAGCGATGTTCCTGCCCATGGCCTTCTTCGGCGGCACCCAGGGCATCATCTATCGCCAGTTCTCGGTGACCCTGGTCTCGGCCATGGTACTCTCCGTCATCGTTGCCCTGGTCCTGACGCCGCCACTGTGCGCCACCCTGCTGAAAAAGCCCAGGGAAGGCGAAGGCGCCGCGGTCGAAAAGGAAGGCGAAGAACACGAGATCAAGGTCAAAGGCTTCTTTTCGGGCTTCAACCGCGGCTTCCAGATCTTCTCGACCCGTTACCAGAAGACGGTCAAAACCATCATCGCCACCCCCACCCTGTTCATGCTGGCCTATGCCGGCATCATCGCCTGCGTGGTCGGCCTGGCGATATTCCTGCCAACCTCCTTCATGCCGGACGAAGACCAGGGCGTGCTGCAAACCCTTGTGCAATTGCCCGTCGGCTCGACGACGGCCCAGACCAGCGCCGTGCTGAACCAGGTGCAGGACGTCTTCGCCAAGGACAAGGCGGTGCAGTACATCTTCACCATCGCCGGCTACAACTTCGCCGGCCAGGGTGAAAACCAGGGCATGGTCATCTGCCGGATGAAGGATTTCTCGCTGCGCTCGGCCGACGACATGAAGGTGTTCGCCGTCGTCGACCGCGCCCGGGCCCCCTTCGCCAAGATCCACAATGCCCAGATCATCCCGACCGTGCCGCCGGCGGTACGCGAACTCGGCAACGCCACCGGCTTCGATCTGGAAATCAAGGACACGTCTGGCGCCGGCCATGACACCCTGCTGGCCGCGCAACAGCAGTTGATCGGGCTGGCCAACCACGACCCCCTGCTGACCGGCGTCCGCTATAACGGCCAGGACGATACACAACAGCTGCATATCGACGTCGACACGACCGCGGCCGGCGCCGAAGGCATCGCCGTCGGCGACATCAATTCTCTGCTGCAAACGGCGCTTGGCGGCTTCTACGTCAACGACTTCGTCGATCGCGGCCGCGTCAAGCACGTCTATGTCGAGGGCGACGCGCCGTTCCGTACCCGTCCGGAGGACCTCAACCGCTGGTTCGTTCGCAACAGCTCGGGCGCCATGGTGCCGTTCTCGACCTTCGGCAAGTCGAGCTGGACGTTCGGTCCGCCCCAGCTTCAGCGCTATAATGGCCTGGGCGCGATGGAAATCATGGGCAATGCCGCCAAGGGCAAGTCCAACGGCGTCGCCATGGCGGAAATGGAAAAACTGGTCAAGCAGCTGCCGGGCCAGATCGGCATGGAATGGACCGGCATCAGCCTCCAGGAAGAGGAAGCGGGCGCCCAGGCGCCGGCGCTCTACGCCCTGTCGCTGCTGGTCGTCTTCCTGCTGCTGGCGGCACTGTACGAAAGCTGGGCCATTCCGTTCGCCATCATCCTGGTCGTGCCGCTCGGCATTTTCGGCGCCCTGCTGGCGACCATGCTGCGCGGCCTGGATAACGACATCTACTTCCAGGTCGGCCTGCTGGCCACCATGGGGCTGTCGGCGAAGAACGCCATCCTGATCGTCGAGTTCGCCAAGCAACTGCACGAGGAAGGACGCACGCTCGTCGACGCCACCCTGGAAGCCGTGCGTATCCGTCTGCGGCCGATCATCATGACGTCACTGGCCTTCACCTTCGGCATCCTGCCGCTGGTCATCGCCAACAGCGCCGGTTCCGGCGCCCAGCACGCCATCGGCACCGGCCTGATCGGCGGGGTCCTGTCCGCCACCTTCCTCGCCATCTTCTTCGTGCCGCTTTTCTTCATCATTGTGTCGCGCATCTTCCGTCTCGACAAGCTGCCCCAGGATATTGAAGCCAGGAAGGACATCGAGGCCAGAAAAAAGGACGGCAAGCAACCGAAGGGCGCGAAATGATTAGGAACTTCAAAAGCTTCGCCCTTCTCATGCCGTCGCTTCTGGTGATCGGCGCCTGTAGCCTGGCGCCGAAATACCAACGCAGCGACCTGCCCGTGGCCGACGCCTGGCCGGTCACCGCGGCCACGGCGCCGGTCGCCGCCACGACGACCCAAGTGTCGTGGAAGGCTTTGTTCCTCGATCCGAAGCTGCAGGCGACGATCGACCTGGCGCTGAAGAACAACCGCGACCTGCGCATCGCCGCGCTCGACATCACCAAGGCGCGCGCCGATTACGGCGTCGCCCGCGCGCCCCTGTTCCCCAGCGTCGACGGCACGTTCTCAGGGACCCGCACCCACATCAGCGATGTCGCTGCGGCAGCCGACGGCGTTCCCGCCACCTCGACCAGCTATACCCCGGATCTCGGCCTCACCTGGCAGCTCGACCTCTTCGGCAAGATCCGCTCACTGACCAAGGCGGCGCAGGAAGACTTCTTTGCCGCCCAGGCCAATCGCGACGCCGTCGAAATCACCCTGATCGGCGAGACCGCCTCGGCCTGGCTGACCTATGCCGGCGACGCCGACGCCCTGCGCATGGCGCAACAAACCGAAAAGACCACCAAGGACACCTTCGATATCGCCAGCGCCCAGGCGCGCATCGGCACGGTCTCAGACCTCGATCTCGCCACCTTCAAGACCGAATACGAGACGGCGCGCGAAGCCACCGCAGCGGCCGAAACCCAGCTCGACAAGGACAAGGACGCGCTTGTCCTGCTGGTCGGGGCCCCCGTCAGCGACGATATGCTGCCGCAGGGCCTGAAGACCGGCCAGGTCGCCGACAGCCTGCCGGTCGGTCTGCCGTCCAAGGTCCTGCTCGATCGCCCTGATGTATTGAGCTCCGAACACGACCTGAAGGCCGCCAATGCCGATATCGGCGCGGCCCGCGCTGCCTTCTTTCCGACAATCAGCCTGACGGGCGCGGCTGGCTCCGCCAGCAGCCAGTTAGGCCAACTGTTCAAATCCGGCAACACCACCTGGTCCTACGGCGGCACGGCGACGGAATCGATCTTCGCCGGCGGCGCCAACGTCTTCGGCCTCCGCTCAGCGAAGGCTGGCCGCGACATCGCGCTGGCCCAATACCAAAAAGCCATCCAGTCGGCCTTCAAGGACGTCAGCGACGCCCTGGCCGTGCGCTCGCGCATCGACGAGCGGCTCGATGCCCAGAGCCAGGCGACCGATGCGGCGACGACCGCTTTCAAGCTGTCGCAGGCGCGCTACCAGAACGGCACGGACAGCTACCTGACCCTGCTCACCGCCGAGCGCACACTGTTCTCCGCCCAACAATCGCTGATCACCTTGCAGGCCCTGCGTGCGACCAACCTGTCCGACCTCTATCAGGCGATCGGTAACGACGGGAGTTTGAAGTAGCGCTCAAAGGCCGCGCGGGCTCGCCGCACGAGCAGCGGCGGGCAATGTAGGTGTTTGGCGATCAGTCTCCGGGCTCGTCTTCCGCCAGGCCGCCCTGGGTCAGCTTCAGCATTACGGTGGCCGCCATGGCCAGCAGCACCTGATCGTCGGCCTCGAGCCTCCGCGCCATCTCGTCACGCAGCCAGCGGTGCCGCGCGGCGATGTCGTAGCGAAAGGCTTCGACGCCCTTGTCTGTCAGGCTGAGCATCAGGGTGCGCCGATCCGGCCCCGGCCCGCGGGCAATCAAGCCCTTCTCTTCCAGATCCTGGATCAGCCGGGTCAGCGACTGCGGCTGCAGGCGCTGGATCTCGGCCAGGCGCGCCGCCGGCATCGGCCCGTGTTCGTTCAACGTCGCCATCAGGGACAAGGCCGATAGCGACACGCTGTCGGCCGGGCGCTGGGCGCGCAGGCGGCGGCCCAGCCGCAACACGCCGGCGACGATATGGGAGATCTGCTCTTGCGACAGCACCGAATCGGAGTTTGACATTTAATACGCATAGCTTAGTATGTGGCCGGAAGCAATCCCGGAGATGCCGATGCGCACCCTCGTCCTGCTGTTCGCCGCCATCCTGTGCGCGACCTCAGCCTGCGCGGCCGAAAAGGCCCGCGTCGTCACCCCATCAGGTCCGATATCGGGTGTGCGCGGCGACGGCTTCGACAGCTTCAAGGGCATTCCCTATGCCGCCCCGCCTATCGGCGCCCTGCGCTGGCGAAAGCCGCAACCGGCAGCGACATGGACGGGCGATCTCGACGCCGCCGACGTCGGTCCGTCGTGCATGCAGCCGGCGCCGCCGGCCCACGTCGTGCCGGGCAGCCCGGGCCTGGCGTTGAGCGAAGACTGCCTGAAGCTGAACATCTGGGCGCCCCTCAATGCCAGGAAGGCACCCGTCATGGTGTGGATCCACGGCGGCGGCAACCAGAATGGCTCGCCCGCCGACTTCTTCTCCGACGGCCAGGCCTTCGCCAAGGACGGCGTCATCCTGGTCTCGGTCAATTATCGCCTGGGCCTGCTTGGCTTCTTCGCCTTTCCCGGCTTGACCGAGGACGGCAAGGCGGTGGCCAATTTCGGCCTGTGGGACCAGGTCGCCGCACTGAAATGGATAAAAGCCAATATCGCGGCCTTCGGCGGCGATCCCGACAATGTCACCCTGTCCGGCGAGTCGGCCGGCGGCGAGGACATTATCGCCCTTCTGGCGGCGCCGGCCGCGCGCGGCCTGTTTACCCGCGCTATCGTCGAATCCGGCGGCGGCGGCTGGGGGCCGGCGGCGGACATCTCTGATGAGCAAAAGACGCTGGCGGCGAAATTCACCGGCAAGACCCTGGCCGACCTGCGCGCCCTGCCGGCCGCCGATATTGTCAAGCAGAACGGCGACCTGACCGACCCGATCGTCGACCACGACCTGCTGCCGCAAACCCCGCTGGCCGCCTTTGCAGACGGCAGCGCCGCCCACAACATCCCGCTGGTCATCGGCACCAATAGCCAGGAAGGGTCTCTGCTTGGCAACGGCCCGATCGACCCGGCCAAGGTCTGGGATCAACTGACACCTGCCGATCTTGCGGCATTGCGTGCCGCCTACGGCGACGCCGCCCGCGACGACACGGCCTTTGCCCGCTTGCTTTTCCGCGACGGCTACTTTACCGGTCCGGCGCGCTTCATCGCCCGCCATAGCCGAGACGCCTATCTCTACCGTTTCAGCTACGTCCTGGCACCGTTGCAAAAGCGCCGCGACGGCGCCTGGCACGGCTCGGAAGTGCCCTTCGTCTTCGAACGCTGGCCGATCGATCCCGCTGATCCGACCGACCGGGCGGTCCAGGCCGCCATCCACAACGACTGGGTCGCCTTCGCCAAGACCGGTCGACCCGGCTGGGCGGCGTTCAGCGCCTCGGGGCTGGAGATGCACTTCGATGCCCCGCCGTCGGTGCGCGCGCCGGACGACAAGGCCGCGCTCGATGCCCTCGACGTTCGGCTTTCGCCGTTTCACCAGCCGTAATCACGGATTAGACATTTTATAGAAAAATGCTTTGCTAAACAATATATTAAGCAGTATATTTCCGGCGAAACGGAACCCTGTCCATGTATATTCCCTCCCAATTCCGAGAAGAGGATACCGCCGCCATTCACGAGGTGATGCGCGCGGCAAAACTTTGCCAATTCGTCACGGCGACGTCTGATGGGCTAATGGCCACACCCATGCCGATGCTTTTCGAGCCGGGTGAAGGCGACCATGGCGTGCTCTACGGCCATCTCGCCCGGGCGAACCCACAATGGGGCGCGACGACGACCGGCGACGCCATGGTCATATTTACAGGACCCGACGCTTACGTCACACCATCCTGGTACGAGACCAAGGCCATTAGTGGCAAGGTCGTGCCGACCTGGAACTATGTCGCCATCCATGCCTACGGACCGGCAGAGTTCTTCGACGATGCCGGGCGGCTTCTCGACGTCGTTACGCGTCTGACGCAACAGCAAGAACATGATCGCCCGTCGCCCTGGGCGGTCAGCGACGCGCCGGAGACTTTTGTTGCTTCCCAGTTGCGCGGCATTGTCGGCGTCCGGATACCGATCAGCCGCATCGATGCAAAAACAAAGATGAGCCAGAATCGCAATTTGGCCGATCGAAAAGGTGTCGCGGAAGGCCTGCAAGACAGTCGACTGGAAGCGGATCGCATCGTCGGCAGTCTCGTTGCCGAGAAAATAGGCACACAGACAGAGTAAGCTCCGCGGCCTTGATGCGATCCGACCCAGCCGGCTCGCGGTCAGGCAGGTTGAACGACCGCGCAGACGAGCTTGAGCTGGAGATAGTCGTCCATGCCGTGCGCCGACCCCTCACGGCCCAGCCCGGATTCCTTGATCCCGCCGAACGGCGCGACTTCGGTCGAAATGAGCCCCGTATTGAGCCCGACCATGCCGTATTCGAGCGCTTCGGGGACGCGCCAGGCGCGGTCGATATCCCGCGTATACACATAGGCGGCAAGGCCGGCGTCCGTGCCATTGGCCATGGCGATGGCCTCCCCTTCCGTCTCGAAACGGACGAGGCCGGCGACCGGACCAAAGGTCTCCTCGCGGCATAGCAGCGCGTCGGCGGGGACATCGATGATCACGGTCGGCGCGAAGAAATGCCCCTCCCCCCTCATCGGCGCGCCGCCCACGAGCACTTGGCCGCCGCGCGCGACCGCATCTTCGACATGGGCCTGGGCTTTCGACACGGCCCGCTTGTCGATGAGCGGCCCCTGATCGGTCGACCCCTGCAGCCCGGGCCCGACGACGAGCTTCGCCGCCCGAGCCGCCAATTGCGAAGCGAACGCATCGTAGATGCCCCCCTGAACCAGAATGCGATTGGCGCAGACGCAGGTCTGTCCGGCGTTGCGGAACTTCGAGGCCATCGCGCCATCGACCGCCGCCCCAAGGTCCGCATCGTCAAAGACAATGAAGGGGGCATTGCCGCCGAGTTCCAGCGAAACGCGCTTCACCGTGTTCATGCATCGCGCCGCCAGCATCTTGCCAACGGCGGTCGAGCCGGTGAAGGTGAACTTGCGAACGCGCCTGTCGCTTGTCAGGACATTGCCGATGGCGGCCGCTTCGCCGGTAACGACATTGAACACCCCCGCCGGGACCCCCGCCTTCTCGGCCAGACGCGCCAGCGCCAATGCCGACAGAGGCGTCAAGTCCGACGGCTTCAGCACGAACGTACAGCCTGCCGCCAGCGCCGGGCCGGCCTTGCGCGTGATCATGGCCAGTGGAAAGTTCCATGGCGTCACGGCAGCCACGACGCCGACCGGCGCCTTGCGCACCATCAGGCGGGCATTGGCGGCGTGCGGGGTCAGCATCTCGCCGTTGATGCGACGGGCTTCCGCGGCAAACCATTCGAGGTAACTGGCGGCATAGGCGACTTCACCCTTTGCCTCGGCCAGAGGCTTGCCCTGTTCCGCCGTCATTATGCGTGCGAGCGTTTCGATATCGGCCCTCATCAGGTCCGCCCAGCGGTTCAGGATCGCACCGCGCGTCTTGCCGAGTTCATTCGCCCAGGCCGCCTGAGCCCGATCCGCCGCCTCAACGGCGCGGGTCGTCTCGGCCTCGCCGAGATTGGGAACCGTACCGACCAGCGAGCCGTCCGCCGGGTTCGTCACCTCAAGCACCTTTGGGCTCGTGATCCAGCGGCCACCGATGAACGCGGCCTCGCGCAGCAGATCAGGTGCGTCCAGCGCCAGCCCGCGCCTTTCCAATGTAGCCGTCATGCGATGGCTTCCTCGCGAACAAGAGCCTTCCCCAGAATCGCCAGGCCCTCGTCCAGCAATTCGTCACTGGCCGTCAATGGCGTGAGAATGCGTATCCCGGCGCCTTCCGGGCCGCAGGTCAATACCAGCAGCCCCTCGGCCAGGGCACGCGTGATAACGGCTTTTGCGGTAACGGGATCGGGCAGGCCCGCATCATCGACAACATCAAAGGCGATCATGGCGCCGGGCCCGCGCAGGCGCGCGATGCCGACGGTGTCGTTGCGGGCCGAAAGGACCGAGATGGCGGCGCGGACCCGTTGCCCCATGGCGTTCGCACGCTCAAGCAGGTTTTCTTCCTTGATGATATCGAGGACGGCCAGGGCTGCGGCCACGGCAATCGGCGAGCCGGCATAGGTCCCGCCCAGGCCACCCGGCTCGATCGCATCCATGACCGCCGCGCGGCCGATCACGCCCGACAGCGGAAAGCCGCCCGCCAGAGACTTGGCGATGCAGAGGAGGTCGGGCTTTACCGACTGCAGCTCGATGCCAAAGAGCTTGCCGGTCCGGCCGAACCCAGATTGAACCTCGTCGGCGATGATGAGGATGCCATGCTGTTCGCGCAGCGTCTCGAGCGCCTTGAACAGTTCGGGATCGGGCGTGTGGAACCCGCCCTCGCCCTGGACGGGCTCGATGATAAAGGCGGCCACGCGTTCGGGCTCGATATCGGCCGCGAACAGGAAGTTCAGAGCCTTCAGGGTGTCGGCCACGGTAATGCCGGTCGTTTCGGACGGCAGAGGGAGGTGGTATATTTCCGGCGGAAACGGGCCGAGCCCCTTCTTGTAGGGCTTCACCTTGCCCGTCAGGGCCGAAGACAAAAGCGTACGACCGTGGAAACCGCCGACAAAGGCGATGACGCCGGGCCGTCCCGTCGCCGCGCGGGCGATCTTGACGGCGTTTTCCGTTGCTTCGGCGCCGGTTGTGAAAAAGATCGTCTTGGCGTCGCCTTCGACCGGCGCCAGAGCATTCAACTTCTCCGCCAACTCGATATAGGGCTCATAGGCCATGACCTGGAAGGCCGTATGCGTAAAGGCCTCAAGCTGCCGACGCACCGCCTCCATAACCTTGGGATGGCGATGGCCGACATTGAGCACGGCGATACCGCCGGCAAAATCGATATATCGCTTGCCCTCAACATCCCAGATCTCGGCATTTTCGGCGCGCTGGGCATAGACCGAGGTGGCTGTGGCGACGCCGCGAGGAATGGCCCGCATCCGGCGAGCGACAAGGGTTGTGTTGTCCATGTGAGTGAACTCCATACTGAAGGTGTTTAAGGGGACGGCGCCGGCCACGGAGGTGATCCCTGGCGCCGCCGGCCTGTCCGAACAAGGCGTATGAGGATGGCTCGCGACCATATGCGCCAAGCCACAGATTGATCTGCAACCGCGGCTTTAGACGTCCTCGACGTGAAGCGCCGGCGGCGCGCGACGAAAGCCGCGGGTCAGCCACGCCAATATGACGATCCCGACGGCGAGCCAGATCAGCCCCAGCTTGATGGCCTGGGGCTCAAGCTGGGTCAGCAACCAGATATCGATCGCAGCTCCGGCAAGCGGAGCAAAATACCAACCGATGAAGGTCCCTGTCGTCATGGGACGGCGTTCGCGCAGCGCGGTCGCGACTACGGACAGGTTGACGGCCGCAAACGCCGAAAAGGCGCCAAAATTGATGAACGAGGTTGAACTCTCGACGGTAAGCGCCAATGCCAGCAGACCAATGAGGCCCGTGAGGATCACGGCGCCGACGGGGGTGCCGAACCTGGGGTGCAGACGACCGAGCAGTTGGCGCGGCAGAACGCCGTCGCGCGCCATGGCGTAGATCAGCCGGGCGCCGGCGGCCTGAGAGGCAACGCCGGAAGCGACCTGGGCAACGATCAGTCCCGCGAGGAAGACGGCGCCAAACCACTGCCCGCCGATCTGAAAGGCGATCTCGTTGCCGGCCGCCGACGCATCGTGAAAAGCGAAGCCCGGATGGACCAGCTGCGCGACATATGACGCCACGATAAAGATGATCCCGCCGGCGAGCGCTGTAAGCCAGATGGCGCGCGGCATGGTCCGTTTCGGTTCGCGGGTCTCCTCCGCCAAGGTGGTGACGGCGTCAAAGCCCAGAAACGAATAGGCGGCCACCGCTGCCCCGGCAGCGATCGCGCTGATCCCGGTGGCCGGATTGACAAGCGGCGCCATGAGCGCCGCCGGTGTCTGGTAGCCGAGGAAGCCGATCGCCAGCTTGACGAAGAGGACGAGCACGACCCCCTGAACCAGCATCAACAACACGTTGATGCCATTGGCCAAACGAAAGCCGACGATATTGAGCGTCGTCGTGATCGCGATGAACCCCAGCACCAGCGCCGGCATGGGCAGAATCGGGAAGGTGTCGTGAAGATAGGCGGCGCCGATCAGCCAGGTCACCATGGGCAGGAAGAGATAATCCAGCGTCACCGCCCAGCCGATCAGGAAGCCGATTCGCCGCCCCATGGCGTGGCTGACATAGGCGTAGGCGGACCCCGCGACCGGATGGAGCGCGGCCATCTTGGCGTAACTTGCCGCGGTGAAAAGCAAGGCCACCAGGGCCAGGACGTAACTCGAGGCGGTCGCGCCATGAGAGGCCTGCGCGACGATGCCGAACGTCCCCAGCACGATCAATGGCGCCATGTAGGCGAGACCGAAGAGCACCAGGGTAAAGGGGCCCAAATGGCGGCGCGTGGCCGGGACGGACGCGGTCATGGGTGTTTCACTCCAGTGCCAGGCCACCATGTGGCGGGATCGATTTGCCCACCGTAAGCGGGCAGCGAAATGGGCGTGTCGCCCGTCCGAAACTGTGCCCATGGGCGGTTCTCACCACAGGTGCCTTCCCTGCGGACTCGAGCGACCTGGTCGAGGTCTATGGTGTGATAGAGACTGCCGGGGGCTGTGCCTGCGCACTCGGCCATGACCTCGCCCTCGGGGTCGACCAACAGGCTTTGTCCCCTACCGACGGGGCCGGCGCAATTGAGCGACAGCATATAGACCTGATTGACGATCGCATTGGCCCGGGCTAGCACCAGTTCCTGCGCCCGGTCGGACGTGGTGGTTTTCACGAGGTTCAGCACCACTTCCGCGCCCAGCCAGGCCACTTGGCGCGTAGCTTCGGGGAACCAGGCATCATAACAAATCGTCAGTCCGAACCTGCCCTTGCCGGGCAGGTCGAACGCCACCCAGTCGCATCCGGGGTCATAGGGTTCGCTGGGCCGCCAGGGAAAGACCTTGCGATAGGTGGCCAGCACCCGACCGTCCGCGCCATAGACACGCGCCGTATTGAACAGCTCGCCTCGCGGCCCGGCCTCGACCAGGGTGCCGGGCACAAGACACACGCCCAGGCGCCCTGCAAGAGCGGCCAGGGCTTGATCCAGCGCGCCGTCCAACGGCACGGCCGAGGCCCTTATGGCCGCGTTGGTCTCGGCAAGGCCGGCGGCTTCCGCATGAAAAAGGTGCAGCTCAGGAAAGACGATCATGTCGACGCCCTGACGCCCAGCCATGAGCCCGCGGATCTCTTCCTCGAAGAGGCCAAGATCAGTCCCTGTACCATTTGGTTTGGCCTGGACGGCCAGAATTGTCAGTTTGCGGACCACGATATGCTCGAGACTGCGCGAAAAGGAAAAGACTGTCCGTTGCGAACGACGCTCAGGGAATGGAAGATCGTTCGCAACGGACAGACATCCACTACATGTGGAAGCTGAGGTCGACGCCGATCGTCCGCGGCTGGTTCGTCACGACCCGGTTATAGGACGCGTTCGGCAAGCCAAGCTCGGCCGCATTTTCCAGATAGGCGCGCTTGTCGGTCAGGTTGTTGACGAACAAGGAAACGGTCCATCCCTTCTGCGATGTCACGCCGGCGCGCAGGTTGATCAGGCTATAGGCCGGCAGGGGCGCATTGGAGCTGTTGACGATGCCTTGATAGGTCGCAAGGCCCACACGATCGCCGACAAAGGTATCGTCGGCACGGATATTGAACGTGTAGCCGTGATCAAGCTCATGGCTATAGGCGATATACCCGCCGCCCGACCATTCAGGCACGTCGGGCAGGCGTTCGCCGGCGGTGAAACCGTGCGAGCTGTCGGCAAGGGTCGCGTGGGAATAGCCAACCGACGTTCCCAGTGTCAGGTGGGTGGTCAGAACCGCCTGGACCTCCAATTCACCGCCGTAGATCCTGGCGCTGTCGACATTGTCGAACAGGGGATAGCCATCGGGCAGTTCCTCCAGCTGGATATTGCTCCAGTCCTCATAATAGAGGCTCGTATTGATGCGCAGGTGCTTGTCGAAGAGCTTGACCTTATTGCCGATCTCGTAGCTCCACAGGTGGTCGGGACCGTAGCTCAAAGGCGCGACGCCATTGGCGTAGCCAAGTCCGACGAGCGCTGCGTACATGCTCGGCGCGATTGGGCTGGAGCCGCTGGAGGGGAGCGGCTGATTGCCGCCACCGGGACGGAAGCCCCGCGAGATCGTGGCGTAGAACAGGGTATTGGCATCCGCCTGGTACGAAATATCCAGCTTGGGATTTACACCTGAACTGGATTGCCCGACATGTTGCGTGATGGCCGAAGCGTCTCCGGTCGGCGAACCATAGCCGGAAGTTACCATGTCGAGCGTCGTGTCGTAATGGTAGGCGCGAAGGCCCAGGGTTACGGAAAGACTGTCCGTCACGGCATAGCCGGTTTCACCAAACACCGCATATTGCTTGATGTCCGTTGGCTGAGTCAGATCGAAAATCTGAGGGGTCGACGAGCCGAACGAACTGGGATTTTGTATTTCCGTTTCCAGCTGCCAGCTGGACTTGAAGCTGGCATAATAGGCGCCGACCAGCCATTTCAGCTTGCCCTCACCATTCGAGGTGAGACGCAGCTCCTCGCTAAACTGACGCGAAGGGTCGATTTCGTCGGCGTAAATCGGTCCCGTCCCGGTTGGTCCATAGTAGGACGCGCTATCGGTCGTCACCCCGAACCCGCCGCCAACCGAGGGCAGGTTCTCGGAATTGTCCTGGATCATCGTCGATCGCCGCCACCAGGCAGACGTCGCCGAAGTCAGGTCAAAGGCGGGAAGGTGATAATTGACGTCGAGCGAGGCGATTTTGATATCGTCCGTATAGGGTTCGGCGATGTCGAACGGCTGATAGTGCGCCATCGTTCCCGGATCGCTGTCATAGTCGCTTGGACCGTCCTGATGGGTGCGCTGGTAAAAGAAGGTCGGCGTGACGGTCAATTCCTCCACCGGCCGCCACAGCAGGACGATGCGCGCACCCTGCGTGCTTTCCGCGTTAGACCCCTTGTGATCGGCCAGGACAGGCGCATCCGCCACATCGCCGCGGACGGTGCCGCCGTCCGTCGCCACCGGGAAATTACCGACGACGACGCGATCGATCCAGCCGGACGTGTTCGACTCGCTGGCCACCACGCGCAACGCGACCTTGTCACCAAGGGGCACGTTTATCATGACGTTTTCGGCATTATTGCCGGCGGCGTGTTCCGTGCTCGACCCGGTGATCTCATCGCTGAAGTCGAACACGCCGAGCTTGGGCTTGTTGGTGACGAGCTTCACCGTGCCGCCCATCGAAGACGAGCCATAGAGCGTGCCTTGCGGTCCGCGCAGCACTTCGACCTGGGAAAGGTCATACAGCGACGGATCGATCACGACCTTGCCGTTTTGCGCCGCCGCCGGCGAGGTCAGGGGGATATCGTCCAGATAAAAGCCGACCGTCGGCGAATTGCCGCCCGACGAGGTCATGCCCCGCATTTCAAATTCCGTCTGACCCGGTCCCATCTCCTTGATCGAAACACCCGGTGTGCCGGCCGCGAGATCGGCGAAACTGGTCACGCCGCGCGCTAAAATGTCCGCGCCGGACAAGGCCGTGATGCTGACCGGGGTCTTGTCGGCGAAGGTCGAGCGTTTTTGCGCCGTCACGACGACTTCCGTGACCCCGCTGCTGGATTTGGCGGCCGCCTGTTGCGCACTCGCAGGGGTTGTGGCGAGTGCTGCCGACAGGGCCAGCAGACTCACCGTGGCACATGCGAAGGCGCGGCTGAAAACTAAAGCATTGTTCTTCATGAATCCCCACAAATGAAAAGGCCGCACAAATTCGAAATCCGAACCACTTAAGCGCGATCCGGAAGGGTTAATGGCGCTCGTCGCCGCCGAAATAAAACTGACATAATGCCAAAAACCGGTCAAGCGCCCAATATTGTCGACGTGCTCATTTTTGTGCGTGTGCTCTGTAAGCCACACACATCGGGCGGCCCTGGATTTGCGCTAGCGGCGGCGGCGCCAGGACTGGAAAAGCGGCAAGTGGACACGTCTTCACAGCGACGGTCGTTGCGGCGACGGCAACAGTGGGTTCGCCTGCCGAGACGGTCGCCCGTCCCCTTTATTCCGCGCCGACCTAGACGTGACGACCATCGCCACGTAATAAGACGCGCAAAGCCTGCGCAAATCGCAGCGCGATTCATAATCGCATTAAGATGCAGGGCTTATATACAAGAATAACAGTCTAAAGTTAGCGACGACCCATCCATGTTCTACATTCCAAGCCTCAAGATAAAAGCTCACAGCGGCGTATATGCCACTGGGCAGGAACGAGTCGTGAGGATCCTGGAAACAGCGCTTGAAATCCTAATTCAGGATGGCTTTCCGTCGCTTACGCTCCGCGAAATCGCCCGACGGATGGGAATTCGCGTCAGCGCCATCAATCATTACTACTCGACGCGAGAAGATCTTGTTCTCGACGTCCTTTCGGGCGTGCTCAATTCTTACGAAGCGCTTTTTGAGCCCTTTCGCCTGCCTTCCGAAGAGCCCGCCGAGGTGCGTCTGCGCGCTTTCATCAGCACCATTCTGGATGACATTCTTACGCTGAAGACGACGCGCCTGTTCCCGGAGCTTTGGGCACTGGCTGGGCGCGACGAACGCGTCGCGCAAATGGTCGATGCCATCTATATTCGATCTCGCCTGCTGGTGACGCGCTTCATCGGCCAGATCAATCCGTCCCTTGATGCGCGAACACGCGAGAATCTCGCCCTGTTTCTCACGGCATCGCTGGAGGGACTGACCGTATTCGCCGGGCACGGCAAACCGTGGGCGCAAGAGATGGAACAGCAAAAGGCGATCGCGTGCGATTGCCTGATTGCCATGGTGAAAAACGCCCGGCCGGCCGCCGGTCAGGATCCCCATTGGACTCCGCCCACCATGTTGGATCCGAATGACTATGTCGACTTGACCAAGGCGGAAGAGGATTGACCTCGAAGCTATCCGGGATTCGCTTTGCGCCGCCGGGCTTGAATCGCATATCCACCCGTCACCGTTTGGCCAGCCGTAAGACTCGGGTTAAACTTTTGGTCTATGCTTGACTCTGTAACGGCTTGCGCGTCACAACATGCGTAATACGGCGGAGGCACCATGGAACTGAAAGTCACCAAGATCGGCAATTCACTCGGCGTCATCCTACCGCGCGACCTGCTCGGCAAGCTGCAGCTCGACAAGGGCGACAGCATCTTCCTGGTCGATACGCCCGAGGGTCTTCGCATCACCTCTTACGACCCGGGCTTCGCCGAACAGATGGAACAGGCGCGGACCTTGATGAAAAAGCGCCGTAACGTCATCAACGAACTGAGCAAGTCCTGACGCCATGGCTTACAAGCTGCTGCGCGAAGGCGTCATCCAGGCGATTCAGGGCGAAATCGTCACCCGCTACGGCGGGCGCACCGGCACGCGGGAACTGAGCATGCTGAAAATGCTCTATGCTCGCGCCGAGGTGCTGAGTGAAAGCTCGTCGACCGACCTGGCCAGCCTGGCGGCCATCTACGGCTACGGCCTCGCCCACGACGCGCTGTTTAACGACGCCAATACGCCGACAGCGGTGCTGGCGGTCGAGCTGTTCCTGTCGCTGAACGGCTATCGCCTGGTCGCCGACGACACCACCTGCTTCCTGGGTTTCAGCGTCGTCGCCAACGGCGAACTGTCCCCCGAAGCCTTCGCCTCGTGGATCCGCACTCACATCGCCCCGCTCGAATAGCAGCGCCAGGCAGCGATAAAGGGGCGATCAGGCGGCGATCAGCCGCCGGCCGGCCAGCATCGTCACCAGAGCCAGGACGAGACCGGCCAGAAGGTGCATCACAAAGTCGACCACGCTCATCTCGGGCGGATGGCAGAAGGCCAGGAGACCGAAAGCCAGAAACCCTACGGCCACGCCGGCGGCGCCCAGGGTTCGCATCGGCTGCAAGGAGCCGGTGCGCCGCAATGCAAAGAGCGCCACGGCGATCATCGGCGCGCCGGCCAGGGCGACGAAGCGGAAGCAATATCGCCCCTCTCCAAGCTTGCCCACAGGATCGGCCGAGGCGAGAATGCTGCCGCCATTGATCAACAGCCAGAGCGCGACGATCGCCGCGATCCAGATGACTCCGTGCGTTTTTCGCCCGGGGATGCTCATGTTGAAGGCCTGGGCCAGCGCCAAAAATCCGATGAAAAGCGAAACGCCGGCATTGGCCAGGAACAGGTAGGCGTCCGGCGCCGACCAGTCCGGGGTCGCCGTCGGCATCAGCCGGGTCGCCACCAGGCCCAAGGCGACGGTGAGGACGGCCCAGACCCCGGCGCGCAGCGCCACGGGCAGGGGGCGCGAGACGGCGGGGACGTCGTTAGCCAGCCGCTGAATGAGGGTTTCGTGATCAGCCATGGTCCTGGTCTTCAAGTTGCGGGCTCTTGTGTTTGCGGAGCGTTTCAAAGGCACGATGCAGCAGGGCCTTGATCGCGGGGACGGAGGTACGGTTAAGGGTAGCGGCCTCATCGAGGCTCATCTCGCGAAGCTTGACCGCCTCAACCACGGCGCGTTGCCGGGCCGGCAGGAAGGCGAGCAGGCGGTTGACCTCCTGCTCGACGCCGAGCTTGTCGGCCGCCTTGGAGGATCTGATGTCGACCGCCCGGGCGACGGCATCGTCGTCGGACACTTCGCGCCATTGCGAGCGGCCGCGCTTGCGCAGCATGTCGATCGATCGCGCCGCCACGATGGCGTTGATCCACGGCATCATGGGAAGCGCCGGATCGTAGGTGTGCCGCAGGCGGTGAACCGTCAGCAAGGTGTCCTGGATGACGTCGTCGACCAGGGTTTCGTCGTAGATCCGGCGCCGCACGCGAAGGCGCAGCGTCGGCAGCAAGGCCCGCAACACCAGGGCGTAAGCGTCCGCATCACCCGCCTGCGCCCGGCGCATGAGGGCCGGCCACGCGTCGGCCTCCGGAAGGGCGCCTTCGTCCACCTGGATGTCACGGCTTGCGATCAGGACGCCACTCCCTTGTGCGCTGCGGCCTGCAATGCGTCGACCACGATCTGCCTGGTCAGGACCTGGGGCAGGACGACCGGCGGGCGGCCATCGGCAGGGTAGACCACATAAAGCGGCAGCCCGCTGGCGCCGAACCCCGCCATGGCCTGGTTGATCTCGGCATTGTAGTTGGTCGAATCGGCGATCATGAAGGTCGTCCCGGTCGTCTGCAGCGCCGTCTTCACCGCATCGGTCGACAGCGCCACCTTTTCGTTGACCTGACAGGTTATGCACCAGGACGCGCTAAAATCCACCAGTATCGGCCGCCCCCTGGCGCGCAGGTCGGCGACCTTCTTCGGCGACCAGGCGACGGGACCTGCCGCCACCGCAAGGGTCGCGGCGGGGGAATCCTGTGTTTTCGCCGCCGTTGAGGTCAGCGAATAGGAGGTACCGAGCAATACGGTAATCCCGGCCGCAATGACACCGACCGCCGCCATGGGAACCAGAGCCCCCTGCCCTGCCAGCCGCCGGCGCTGGGCGATGCCATAGATCCAGGCGGCGAAGCTCAGCACGACGGCGCAGATCAGGATCAGGCCCAGGCCCGTCGAGCCCGACTGCTGTTCCAGCACCCAGACCAGCCAGGCGGCGGCGGCAAACATCGGAAAGGCCAGGACCTTCTTGACCACGGCCATCCAGGCGCCCGGCCGCGGCAGCTTGCGCGCCAGGGCCGGAAACAGCGAGACCAGGGTAAACGGCGCGGCAAAGCCGATCGCCAGGGCAGCAAAGATCAACAGGCTGGGCAAGGGCGGTTGCACCAGGGCGTAGCCCAGGGCGCCGGCCATCAGCGGCGCCGTGCACGGCGTCGCCACGATGATGGCCAGGGCGCCGGTGGCGGCGGCGCCCCAAAAGCCGTCCTTGGGCATTATCCCGCCGGCAGCGCTTTGCAGGGACGCGCCGACCTCGAACAGGCCGGCCAGGTTCAGGGCCGAGGCCAGCATGACCAGGGCCAGTACAGCGACGACCAGGGGCGATTGCAACTGGAACCCCCAGCCGACCGCCGCACCGCCGGCGCGGACGGCGATCAGCAGGCCGGCCAGGGCCAGCATGGTCGCCATCACGCCGGCGAAAAAGCCCAATCCTTCGCGACGCAGGCGTGCCGGATCCCCGTTGTGGTGGACCAGGCCCAACGCCTTGAGCGAAATGACCGGGAACACGCACGGCATCACATTGAGGATCAAGCCGCCCAGGAAGGCGGACAAAAGCGCGACAAGCATGACTTTAGGACGATCCTAGTGCGACGCCGCCCAGGCCTGGGTTGCCGCCAGGGTCTTTTCGATATGGGCGTGCGGATCCTTGTCGGTGTAGCTCAGGAGGATCTTGCCGTCCGGCGCGATGACGTAGGAGGTGCGGTCGGACAGCAACGGGTTGCCCTGCATCTGCGACTCGTACTGCGCCGCGATCTTGGCGCCCGGATCGGCGGCGACGCGGAACTTGTTGCGGCATTCGACCTTGGAGAATTCCGCCACCCGATCGACATTGCCCGCCGTCACGCCGATGATGGTCGCGTGCACCTTGGCGAACTCTTCGGAAGCTTCGGCGAACTCGTGGGCCTCCTGCGTGCAGCCCGAGGTAAAGGCGGCCGGGAAGAAGTAGAGGACGACGGGGCCGTTCTTCAAGGCTTCCTTCAGCGAGAAGGTCGAGGTGTCGCCCGCCAGGGCGGCCTGGGCTTTGAAGTCGGGCGCCTGGGCGCCGACCGGCAGGGCGGCGAACGCCGGGGCGGACGCCCCCAGGAGCATGGCGGCGGCTAAGCCTGCCGCCGCGCGCGTGACGCCGATGGACTTTGCAAGATTGAGTATCGCCTTCATTTCAGCCTCCAGCTTGATTGGACCAGGGCCTTGACCCTGGCGTTCAATCGACAATACGCCGGTAGAGGTGGAAAAGTTGTGGCGGCATGAATTTTTTTCGCGGGTTCAGGCGGCCAGTTTGTGGTCGAGCCCGGTCAGGGTACGCAGCATCCGCCCGCGCAGCGGCAGGTTCAGCATGGCGGGCAGGATGAGGTCGCGCACGCCGCGCAGCCAGGGCTGCTCGCCGATGACCATCGTCGTCAGCGCTTCGATCCGCTTGACGACATCGTGGTCGACGTGGCGGCGCAGGGCCCCGTACTGACCAAGACGGCCGCGAGCCGCCAGTTCGGCGAAGACCCAGGCGTCCTCGATGCCGAGATTCATGCCGCGCGCCCCGATCGGCGAATGGATATGCGCCGCGTCGCCGGCCAGGTAGGCGTGGCCGCGGCACAGGACATCGGCGATGCGGTGGGAGATATGAAAGCTCGACGACCACACGGCCGGCCCGGCCGGGCGGGCGTCTGTCAGCCGGGCGAACAGGTCGGGGACATTGCCGATCAGCCGCCACAGATAGGGTGGCTTTTCCACCCGGGCATCGGCGACGGTGCGCAGCAGGAAAAGAAAGCCGCCGCCGTCGAACAGGCGGATATGGGCGGCGTGCGGATCTATATCGCCCTCCAGCGGCACGTCCATCAGCAACCAGGGTTCGGCGAGCGTATGGCCATTGAAGCCTATATGCAGGCTTTCGCGCACCTGGCTGTGCGCGCCGTCGCAGCCCAGGACCCACTCGGGACGGACGATTTCGGTCTGTCCTCCGCCCTTATTGCCTCCAATGGCCAGGACCACGTCCAGACCGTCATGTTCGGCGCAAGCCACGAGCTCGACGCCGCGCTCGATCGTACCGGCGTGTTCCGCCAAGGCCTCGGTCAGCAGGCCTTGCGACGTCGCCTGCGACAGGGCCAGCATGAAGGGATAGGTCCCGCCGAGTTCGCTCAATGCAATGCGGGCGATGACCTGGTCGTTGCGGGACAGGCGCGCCTCGGTGATCTTCAACCCGCGCTCCAGCATTCTCGCCGTGACGCCGGTCGCCTCGAGCAGGCGCAGGGTCCTGGGATTGACGGCCAGGGCGCGCGACGTCGCGGCGCGCTCGTTTGACCGTTCGATCAGCCGGGTGGGGATGTTGTGCCGGGCCAGGAACAGGGCCGCGGCCAGTCCGACCGGTCCGGCGCCGACGATGAGGGGTGTACGCATGACGATCTCCTACCCCGGGCTATGGCTCCTGTACTAAGGCCTCGCGCCATCAAAAATCACCGCTTTTTGCCGTCTCGACAAACGCCGCGGCCCAGCCTAGTCTCGCCGCACCCGGCGCTTAAGAGCCGGTTAATTGTTGTGATATTTCAGGGGGTTAATCATGGCCATCACGCGCCAGGTCATCACGTCGCTGCAGCGCGACGGCACCGATATGCTGGGCACCAAGAGCCTGGCGGTCAAGATCGCCGACGAGAGCATCGTCTCGGGCTCCCTGCTGACCGTTGAAAGCAATCACTTTTGCGTGCTGAAATCGCGCGGCGCCGTGCTCGACGTCTACGACACCGGCCAATACGCCATCACCACGCCCGACAAGCCGATCCTGGGCAGCATCGCCCAGGGCTTCTTCGGTGGCGCCTCGCCCTGGGTCTACGAGGTCATCTACATCAATCGCTCGAAGCTGCTG
>FSZW01000182.1_pt1 | contig 22051 bp, 18 predicted proteins | sample 1638921 | NCBI WGS metagenome assembly FSZW01 (sample SAMEA3914812, study PRJEB12502) | metagenome | biome: forest; material: soil | place: Canada | collected 2011-07-07 | depth 0.1 m | reverse complement strand
TGACCTTGGCCTCATCGTCATCGATCTGTTCGACGTCCGCAGTATAGGGGATGGGATTGACCATGGTTTGGATCCTTGCCTTTGACGCCCCCGCTGCAACGACAGGCTGCGATCCGGGGTAAAAAAGCGATGGCGTTTGGAAATGCGCGCCAGGATGAAATATCCTTCACGGCCATTCGTCCGTTTCATTTAATAGGCTTTGCCGCTACAGCAGCGATTGCTGAGAGGACCGAACCAAGTGCCAGCCGTGACAGTGGACGAAGCGCTCGCGCGCCTAAAGGCGGCGGCTGACTTGACCGATGGGCATCCGATGGCATTGCACTATGCGGGCGGCAGGATTCTCGCCCGCCCCGTGACAGCGTCCCGCAACCAACCGCCAACTGCCGTTTCGGCAATGGACGGATATGCGGTAGCAAGCGAGGCCAAGGTTCTAAAATTGGTCGGCGAAAGCCGCGCCGGCGCCATGTTTGCAGGCGCCATTGCCGGCGATCAGGCCGTGCGCGTGTTCACCGGTGCGGTCGTGCCTCAGGGAACGATCGCGGTCGTGCTGCAGGAAAATGCCACCAATGAACAGGGTTGGGTCGCCGTTCATGCGACATCGGCAAAGTCGCATCTGCGCTCGACCGGTGAGGACTTTAAAAAGTCGGATCAATTGCTGTCGGCGGGCGCGCGGCTCGATGCCTTGAACCTCGCCCTGGCCGCCAGCGCCGGCGAAGCCGAAGTTTGGGTGCGAAAATGCCCGAAAGTCGCGATCATCGCTTCTGGAACAGAATTGGTGCGGTCGGGCGTCATTATTCGCGACGATCAGGCTTACGAAGCTGCACTCGCGCCCCTGTCGAGGCTGGTGGCGCTGTGGGGCGGGGAGATCACGGGCACCCACTTGGTCGGCGACGATCCGCGATCCCTTGCCTCGATGATTGCCAATGCCGGCGCCGATATCGTCGTAACCGTTGGTGGGGCCTCAGTCGGCGATTACGATTTTGTCCACCCGGCGCTGGCGGAACTGGGCGTGACCTATGTTTTTGACGGGATCGCTATGCGGCCGGGACGGCCAACGCTATTTGGAAAGCTCAAGGATGGGGCAAGTCTGCTGGGCCTGCCGGGAAATCCTGGAACCGCGCTGATGGTGGCGCATCTATTCCTGAAGCCGTACCTGGCCGCCTGCCAAGGCGCACGTGCTCCAAGGGCAATTCCCCTTCCAACTTTCGATCCTCTGCCGCCTAACCTGCTTGGCCAAGATCTCTTCTCGCGCGCCACCTACTGGGATGACGAGCGAAGGGGCCGCGGGGTAGTGCTTTCGCCGGATCAGGACGCCTCGTTGATCGGCGGGCTTGCGCGCGCCGACGGCGTGATCCGACGGCCGGCGGGGAGTGCTTCGTGCGAGCCCGGCGAGATCGTACCTTTTTATGCTTTCGATCGCGCATAACCCGCCGAAGCTGTCCCTTTAAGGAAAAGCTATAAATCTATCGGTCGCTATTCGGCCGCGGCCGCCACTTCGGAATCGCGTTCCATACGCACCGGCACGGATTTGGAGGCCGGGGTCTTGGAGAGCTCGTCGTGGTGGTCGACCGGGACGAGGACATTACATTCCGGATAGTAACCGCCGATGGTGCCTCGCGGGATATTGTAGGGTGTCAGGGTCAGCCCGCCGAGTTCGCGCATGTGCCCATCATCGACATCCGTCGTCAGACGGACGATATCGCCCGGGCTAAAACCCGCCGCCTCGATGTCGTCGGCATTCATCAGGACGACGTCGCGCGTGCCCTTGATGCCGCGGAAGCGATCCTCGTAGCCGTAGATCGTTGTGTTGAACTGGTCGTTCGACCGCATCGTTATTAGCCGATAGCGGCCGGGTGCGTCGTCGAAGCCGTTGGCGTGCAGAACGTGCGGCGTCGTGAACATGGCCTTCTTGACCTCGGTGTTCCACACCCGTTCGTGGGCGGCATTACCGCGGTAGAAGCCGCCTGGGGTGAAGAGGCGCCCATTATAGTCACGGAAGTCCTTGGGGTACGTCTTTTCTATAAGGTCGCGGACGAGGCTGTAATCCCCCAGCCAGTCGTCCCATTTGACCTTCGGGTTGGCGGGGACGAGGGCCTTGGCGATCCCGGCAATGATGGCGAGCTCGCTTTTGCAGAATTCGGACGGCGGCTTGGCCTTGCCCATGGAAGCGCTGATATTGGAAAAGCTGTCCTCGGACGTCACCCATTGCGGGCCCGTAGCCTGCTCATCCTTATCCGTTCGCCCGATGCACGGGAGAATATAGGCGGCCTTGCCGGGATAGAGGTGCGAGCGGTTCAGTTTGGTCGAGATAATGACGGTCAGGTCCTGCCTCGGCCACGCCTCTTCCATGCGTTTCTGATCGGGCACAGCGCGCAGCAGATTGCCGCCAAGGCAAAGGAAGGCCTTGACCTTGCCTTCGAAGAGCGCCGTCGTGGCGGCGACGATGTTCATGCCATCCTCGGTCGGCGGGTCGAAACCGAAGAGTTCCTTGAGCTTGTCGAGGGGGACGAGGGACGTCTTTTCGGCGATGCCGACGGTGCGCTGGCCTTGGACGTTGGAGTGGCCCCGAACCGGGCAGCAACCCGCACCAAGCTTGCCGATATTGCCGCGCAGGAGCAGCAGGTTGACGACCATGGCGACATTTAAGTGTCCATGCGCCTGCTGGGTCAGGCCCATGCCATAGACGCCGATTACCTTTTCGGCCTTGATGTAGATCTCCGCCGCGGCGCGCAGGTCCGCTTGCGACAATCCACTCTCGCGTTCGATGTCTTCCCAGGATGTCAGCCGTACATTGACGATGAAGTCGTCATAACCATGGGTATGCTGTTCGACAAAAGCTGTGTCGATGACACGTGCCTTTTCCTGACGCTGAGCTTCGTCGTCGGCTTCGAGCACGACCTTGCAGAGCCCCATGATGGCGGCGATGTCGCCGCCCGAGCGAACCTGCAGGTAGAGATCGGAAATCTGCGTCTCATGGCCGGTCAACATGGCGACCGGGTCCTGCGGATTGACGAACGAGACCAGGCCCTGTTCGCGCAATGGATTGAAGGTAACGATCTTGGCGCCGCGCTTCTTGGCCTCTTGGAGGGGATGGAGGAAACGAGGGCTGTTGGAGCCCGGGTTCTGGCCGAAGAAGAAATAGGCGTCGGTCGCGTCGAGATCAGCCCAATTGACGGTACCGACCGGGGAGCCGATGACCTTCTTCAGGCCGACCGAGGTCGTCTCATGACACATGTTGGAGCTCTGCGGCAGATTGTTGTTGCCGTAGAGACGGGCCATCAGGGCCCAGAGGTAGGACGGCTCCAAACCGGCGTGTCCGGAGGAATAGAAGATGACCGACTTGGGATCGAGGGGCTTTAAGACGGCTCCGATTTGCTGGAACGCTTCGTCCCACGAAACTTCGACATAGCGGTCGCTTGCGGCGTCGTAGCGCATCGGATGGGTCAACCGGCCGGTCATTTCCAGGTCGTGGTCGTTCCAGCTTCGCAGTTCCGAGACCGTATGATCCGAAAAGAACTCCGGCTTGCAGCGACCGCTGGTCAGCTCCCAGATCGTCGCCTTGGCGCCGTTCTCGCAAAATTCGAATGGATGGTAGTTGGCGGGCTTCGGCCAGGCGCAGGACGTGCACATGAAGCCCTTGGTCTTGTTTTGCCGGCTGAGCGTATCGATCGTCTCGGGCGTCGACCACTCCTCACCGAAGACCTCGGCGATGCCTTTCAGCGAGCCCCATCCGCCAGCGGGACCGTCGTAATGGGGTTCCTTGGTCTTTTCGGACATGGCGAAGCTCCTGGCTGAAGCCTAAGCCTACCAATCGAAAAATAAGTTCGGCGTAAGTTTTTGGAAGGTAAGGGCGCAACGACTTCAACATGTGTCGCATCGGTCGCCACCTATCGGAAATGCAAACGTTTGCGTTAACGCATTGGTAATTTTAACATATCAATGTTCTTTCCGCAGTTCATTTCATTGATGGCTTAAATAGGCCGGAGTACGAGTATGCCAACCAAGCGTGATCAGACCGTCGAAGCGATCTTCAGCCAGCTGGAGCTTTTGAGCGAATTGGCAACCACTGTAGGCGAGGCAAATCTTGCCCAGAGGTTGAGAGCGCTCTTCGAGCATGAGCTTGCCACTTATTGCGAAGCGAAGCGGAGCGAGTTGCATGCCGCGTTGGCGCTCGACGAACTGTCGAACGAAAGAAGGTGTGCCTAAGGCAAACCAAAGGTCGAGGGAGGAAAGCGGTCAGAATATTTTGCCGCCCTTATGCCAACGGTGACTTTTGAATGCTTGTCGCGGCGGGCGCCGATGTGGGCGACGCGTTCAGAGTTCCACTGGCAGGTGCCAATCCCTTGGCGCGATCGCCGACGTCGGTACCGGCGGCGACCGAAACGATCTCCTGGCCTGCACCATCGTCAGGCGTTGTAAGGCGCGGCCAACGCGTGAATTCCATCGCTCTCACTTCGCCTCTATTTTCAGGGCCTGAAGGAATTCCGGCCGGATGCCCTGCTCGATCTCGAAGTAGTCGGCCCAGGGATCGGCCTTCAGCTTGGCCAGTCGGTCCGGAACCGTGTGGATATCGAATGCCGCGGGCTTCAGTCCGGGGCGAAGCTCGCTCCATAGCAGAGGCGTCGATACGGTCGCACCGGGCCGGGCGCGAACGGAGAAGGCTGAAACGGCGGTCGAGGTGATGTCGTTACGCAGATAGTCGACGAAGATCTTTCCCTTTCGCTTCTCCTTGCTCATGGTGGCGATGTAACGCGTCGGATCGTCATGAGCCATCGACTCGGCGATGGCGCGCGTGAACGCCTTGATCGTCGCAAACCCGAATTTCCGTTCGATCGGCACGACGACATGCAGCCCCTTGCCGCCCGTGGTCTTCAGGAAGCTCTCCAGGCCGAGCTCGCGCATCCGCTCACGCACTTCCGAGGCGCCATCGATGACGTTTTGCCAGGGCGCCTCCGGATCGGGATCCAGGTCGAAGATCATACGGTCGGGCAGTGTGGGCTGGTCGGTCCGGCATTGCCAGGGATGGAATTCGATCACGCCCCACTGTGATAGTGACAACAGCCCAAGTTCGTCGTCGATCGCCATATAGTGCTCGGTGCGGCTCTTCACCGGCACGTCCACTTCATCGACATTGTGCAGGCCGCCGTTGGCGGGAAGGTGGCGCTGAAAGAACTGCTCGTCCTTTATGGTCTCGGGTATGCGCAGGACCGACAGGGGACGATTGCCGACGTGGGGGAGCATATGGGCTGCAACCGCGTGATAATATTCGACCAGGTCGATCTTTTGCTCGCCGGTGTCGGGAAAGACGACGCGGTCGGGATGGGAGACCGAGACGCCACCGACGTCGACGCGTTCGTCGTCCCCCTTTGCAGGTCGTGCGGACCGGCGCGACGGCTTCGGTGCCGGCGTCTTTGCGGGTTTGGCCGCGACTTCGCTCTCAGCGTCTTTCTGCGCCTGATCGACCGGAACCTCCTGGTCTCGGTGCACGTCCGTTGCCGGCTTGTCCTCGCGTAGTCCCTGGAACGACGGGTGGCGCAGGCGGCCTTCGTCCGTCCATTCGGTGAATTCGACCTCGCAAACGAGCTTCGGTTCGATCCAGGTGCCGCGGCCGACATCGGGTGGCAATTTGCTGAATGGCTTCGGCACGACCGGGACCGCGTCCAGCTTTTTGCGGATGTCAGCGAGGCTCTGGCTGTTGAAGCCCGTGCCGACCTTGCCGGCGAACTTCAACTCGGTGCCGTCGTAATAGCCGAGCAAGAGAGACCGGAAGCCGCGGCCTGCGTGGGTCGATTCCGTGAAGCCCACGATGATGAACTCCTGGCGCTTGTGGCACTTGACCTTGAGCCAGGCCTCGGTGCGGCGCCCGGCATAGATGGAATCGACGCGCTTGGAGATGATGCCTTCCATTTCCAGAGAGCAGACGCGCGGCAAGAAGTCGCCGTTCTCGGCAAAGTGCTCGCTGTAGATGACCCGGTTATGGAGGTCCTGCGCGTCGACGAGGCTTTTAAGCCGTGCTTTCCGGTCGAGGAGGGGAAGGCGCGTCAGGGTCTCGCCGTCCAGGACCAGAAGGTCGAAGACGTAGTATTGCAGGTTTTCGCTGCGCTCGGCGCCCAACTCGTCCTTCAACTTCTGAAAGCTGGAGGCGCCGTTTTCATTCTGGGCAACGATCTCGCCATCCAGGATCGCCTGGTCGACGCCCAGCGCCTGGAGTTCGTCGGCGATCGCCTGATATTTGGGCGTCCAGTCCAGGCCGGACCGCGTCATAAGATGGACTTCGCCGTTCTCGATCATGGCGAGCGTCCGATAGCCGTCGAACTTCACTTCATGAACCCAATTCGGCCCCTCGGGCACGGCGTCGGCCAAGGTCGCCAGTTCCGGCGTCATGAACTTCAGGGGCTTGTAGGCTTTGTTGGCTTTGGCGCGTTTAGGCTTGGCGGCGGTCTTCGGCGGTTTCGCCGGCTCGGGCCCACCGTCCATCCGGCTGTCCTCGGCCTTGCCGGAATGCCAGACCTTGTCGCCGTCGGCGGCGATCTCATCCATGGTGCGATTACTGACGACGCTCGTAGCATTCTCGTTCAGCCAGGTTTCGCCGTCCTCATCGAAGGCGTCCGCGTCGCGGTGCTTGATCAGAAGCCAGTTGTTGCGGCCATGATCCTGGGGGCGCTGGCGCATCCGGGCCAGAACCCAGGATCCGTGCAGACGCTCGCCGTGGAGGATGAATTTGAGGTCGCCTTTTGCCAGGCCCTCGTGGGGATCGCCGATCGGCTCCCAGGTGCCTTCGTCCCACAACATGACGGTTCCGCCGCCATACTCGCCTTTCGGAATGGTTCCCTCGAAGTGACCGTAGTCGACGGGGTGGTCCTCGACCTCCACTGCCAGGCGCTTGTCGTCGGCATTCAAGCTGGGACCACGTGTCACCGCCCAAGACTTCAGCACACCGTCCAGTTCGAGGCGGAAGTCGTAATGTAGCCGCGTCGCAGCATGTTTCTGGATCAGGTAGCGGTTGCCGCCGGCCGCCGCGACCGTGCCGCCTGGCTCCTGGGTCTTCGTGAAGTCGCGTTTCTCCCGGTATTTGGCCAGGCTATCGCTTCGTTCATCCATGGTCAGCCGGCCTTCCTGCGCGCGGGCGCCTTGGCCTTTTCGGACTTGGATGCGGGGGGCTTCTTGGACTTTGCCTCAGAGTCCGGGGTCGAGCTATCGTTAGCGGCGGCAGCCCCTGCCGGGTCCTTCAGGCTGGCGCGCAAGGCATCCATCAGGTTCACGACCTTGGCCATCGGCCGTTCCTCGGGCATGACCGGTTCGCGCTTTTCGATGCGGGCTTCGACCAGTTCCTTGAGGGCATCGCTATAGCGGTCGTGGAAGCTCTCGGGCTCGAAATCGCCGACCTTGCGCTTGATCAATTCCTTTGCCAGGTCCTTTTCATCACTGGCCATCTTCGCGTCCTTGATATCTCCGAAGACGTAGCCGCTCTTCTTGATCTCATCGGAATAGTGCAGGGTCTCCACCAAAAGGCCGGGGCCGCACGGCTTGACGGCGCATAGGCGCTCGCTGCCCGAGATGACGATCTGGCCCAGCCCCATCACCTTCATCTCGCGCATTGAGTCGCGGATGACGGCGAAGGTCGCCAGATCGCCCTTGGCCGTCGGCGCCAGGTAATAGGGGGTGTCGAAATAGACGGCGTCGATAGCGTCATAGGGCACGAAGCGCACCAGTTCCATCGCCTTGCTGGACTGAATCTTCAGTTCCTTGATCTCCTCGGGATCGAACAGGACGTATTCGCCCTTATCGACCTCGTAGCCCTTGACGATGTCGGCGCGATCCACCTCGACCTCACCCGCGACCAGCTTTTGCCGGACGCGTTCGCCGGTCGGCTTGTAGATTTGGTGAAAGGCGATCTTTTGCCCGGCATCGATCGCCGTGAACATCTCGACCGATAGCGAGACCAGCGACACGCGAATGGTGCCGCTCCAATAGGGACGTACTGCCATGTGAGCCTCGAATTTTGCGAGGTGGAAAACGACTCAAGGGCTAGCGCAATAACCGTAAGGAAGCAGTCGGATTCAGACATGCCTCGACTTGCGGGCCGCTTATGCGTCGCCGCCGAACCCCAGCCGGAATTTTACGTCGCAAAAGGTAAGATCGTCGTCTTCGAGCAGACACCTCCATCCTTAAAAATCCGCGACGCCATGCGCCGGGACTTTTAAGTTTCCTTTCCGGCCAAGAGATAATCTTGTCAGACACCGAGCCCAGCTAGCTAAGCATGCCGATCTCCAAGTCGACCTGCAGCGCAAAGTTGTTCGTCAGGAAGGCGAGGGACCATCATAGCCGGTACCGGTGAGGGACGCCACCGGCTAAAGCGACGCTTTGATCTTTTCCAAGACGTCGTAGACGACGTAGGGCTTGGGAATGAACGGGTTCGGGGCGGTCGGCGAGGCCGACGTATTTCCGGAATTGACAACGACCTTTATCTCCGGAAAATTCTCGTTTACCGCGTGCGCCAGCTCCAGCGCGTCCATAGAACCCGGCATGTTCACGTCCGTAAAGATCAGGTCGATGCTGTCCTTGGTCTTAAGGTAGTGCAGCGTAGCATCTGCGTTGGCGACCTCGACGACCTCCAGGTACCCATCGCGAAGAACCTCGCAGATGACCAAGCGCAGCAAGGGGTCGTCTTCGACAACGAGAATTCGGGCAGGTGAATGCATTGGACGTGTCCTTCGTTGAGCCGTTAGCGGGTTATGTGAAGGGTCGCCAAGATGTGCGCGAATGACGAATGTGAGACGGTGTTTATGCCGGACACCCAAGGTGCTTGAAAACCCGTAAGTTTCCTATGTCAGCCTAGGTGAGGGGATATCGCGACATGAGAAGGGATCAGGCGCCTAAGCCCGGACCTCGGGGAGCGCGAACGTCAGCTGGCGAGTGATTTCAGCAGATGGTCGATGACGGCAGTGCCGACCTTGTCGGGCGCCTCGCGTGTCGGAAAATGCCCGACGCCGGCCAGAACCAAGCGCGAATATCCCGCCTCAAAATATCGGTCCTGTCCTTCCGATTCCCTCGGCGGATCGCAGAGGTCTGAGCCGCCTTGAAGCATCAGGGTCGGGACGTGAATCTTTTCGGCGGCTTTCAGCTTTTTGCGCAACGGGTCGTAGGCGGGATCGAGCGGTTCAGCTCTCCATCGACTACGATAGCCGTTCAAGGTGACGTCGGCCCAATCCGGGTTGCGAAAGCTTTCTGCCACGGCGTCGAACGTGGTTTGGTCAAACCATCCGGATGGACTCCAGGTGTCCCACTGGATACGGGCGAAGCCGACCGGGTCGGCGCGCACGGCCGCCGCCCCGCCATCGGTCGTCATGAACCATTGGTACCACCAGCGCCGGCTTTGCTCGAAAGACGGTGTCGGAAACTGACCCCGCGGCGAATAGCCGATGGCGATCGACGTGATCGACACAATCCGTTCTGGTATGGCCGCGGCCAGGGTGTAAGCCGTGCGTCCGCCCCAATCGTGGCCGACGACGGCAAACCGATCCCAGTGCAGCGCATCGGCCAAATCCAGTGCATCATGCGCCAATGCAGCCGCGGTTCCGTCCCGGGGTGTTTGGTCCACCAAGAACCGGGTAGCACCGAACCCCCGCAGGAATGGCGCGACCCATCGCAAGCCCGCGGCCTCTAAACGCGGCGTGATCTCGCGCCATGTCGTCGCATCGTCGGGCCAGCCGTGCAGCAGCATGACAGGTCGGCCCTCTTCAGGGCCGCCTGCCTCAAACGCAATGCGAAGGGTCGGGGTTTGGAGATATTGCATACCAGTGTCCGATGCCAGGACCGCGATTGCTACGGTTGGCCGGAGCCGCCGGACGAGCCATAGACCTGGCCGTTTGCGTAGCTGGCGTCGGCTGCCGCCAATTGGACGTAGATCGAGGCCAGTTCCGCGGGCTGGCCGGCGCGGCCCAGCGGCGTGTTGCCGCCGAATTTTTCGATCTTCTCCTGAGTGGCGCCGCCGGTGACCTGCAGCGCGGTCCAGATCGGACCAGGCGCCACGCCGTTGACGCGGATGCCCTTTGGCCCCAGTTGCTTGGCCAGTGACTTGACGTAATTCATCGTCGCCGCCTTGGTCTGGGCGTAGTCGTAGAGATCGGGCGAGGGGTCGTAGGCCTGTTCGGAGGTCGTGGCGACGATCGCCGATCCGGGTTTCAGGTGGGGCAGGGCGGCCTTGATGATCCAGAATGGGGCATAGATGTTCGTCTTCATCGTCCAGTCGAACTGCTCGGTCGAGATATCGGCGATCGAAGCGTGGCTCTGCTGGCGGCCCGCATTGCTGACGATGATGTCGAGCCCGCCAAGCCCGTCGACGGCCTGCTGGACCAGATGTTGGCAAAACGCCTCGTCGCGGATGTCGCCGGGAATGGCCACGCCTTTGCGCCCGGCTTCGCGGATCAACGCAATGACCTCCTGGGCATCCGGCTCCTCGGCCGGCAGGTAACCAATGGCGATGTCCGCCCCCTCGCGCGCATAGGCAATGGCGGCGGCACGGCCCATGCCGCTGTCGCCGCCGGTGATCAGGGCCTTGCGGCCGAGCAGACGGCCTGAGCCCTTGTAGCTTTGTTCGCCATGGTCGGGGCGCGGGGTCATTTTTGAGGTGAGGCCGGGCCAGGGCTGTTCCTGACGTGGGAAGGGAGGTTTGGGATATTTGGTCGTTGGGTCTTGCATCGGTTGTCCAGTCGGGGTTTGGGCTTTGGCTGCGGCAGGGGCAAGCGCCGCGGCAGTGGCGAGACCGGCGCCGGTCAAGGCGTCGCGACGCGAAACATGGTTTTGATCGGCCGGCATGGCGCGCTCCTTTGAAAGTTCGCTAATGGGTGGGCATGGAAAAGGCGCCGGACGGCGCCTTCTCTCAGTGTTGGGCGTGCGACCCCTTATGGGATCCCTTTTTCGGGACGTGTGCCTCGTGCATGGCGATGGCCACCGCCTGCTTGTGCGAGGTCACCTTCTTGCCGGATCCACTCTTCAGTTCGCCATGCTTGGCTTCGTGCATGACCTTGCTGACTTTCGACTTTTGTCCTGACGATTCTTTGGGCATAACAGTCTCCATTGAACGTCCCACACCCAATTGAAACCGATCGCCGATAAGTAGGCGATCCGGCGCGCGGCCTCACCCGCAAGAATGCGGTTAATGGTCGCAGGTATGTCCCAGTCGGCGGTCGCTCGGCCGGATAGGCGGACCGTCATTGTCGGGATTTTGCCGGTCGAACGAGCCGAACGGGGACTGATCAATTCGTCCGTTGGCTGGCACCGCGGCGCCGCTCGTAGCCGAGGTCGGTCAATCGTTCCGGCAAGCCGAGGTGGGGAAGCCAGTCTTCCCGATGGACGATCCAGTTCTCGTACATCGGCGAGAACAGATTGGCATCGTCGAAGCTGCCCAGATGCAGTTCGATTTCGCCGCCTTCGTCTTCCTGTTGGCAGATCGGCGAACTGCAGATTTCGCAGCTCAAACGACTGGAATGATCGGAACTGCGCCAAGTCTTCAGACTGCCTGCAAGCAGGACCTGCTCGAATTTGAAAACGACGAACGGATTGAAAGCAGATCCGTGGTATTTTCGACAAATCATGCAGTGGCAGAGACCGATGCGCAAGGGCTCACCGTGGGCCTCGAAGCGAACCGCGCCGCAGGCGCAGCCTCCTTTTGATATTGCCATGATCGACCTCGACATCGGGACGGGCGCCGCCGGCGGAGCGCCGCAGCTTTCCGTAGGCCCAAGGGCTCGACGGGCGGTGTTTGCAGTCGATCGAGCCGCATCCGAAGGTTAACCCGGCGCCATAAAATAGCAATTCGGGCGGACCGTAGCGTCCTCGCGGTCCTACCTATGGGAGGCTTCTCATTGCCTCCTTACGCGTTCGGATCGATGCTGAAGCTTCAGAGCAAGGGAGGCGCTTGTGACCGATGACACTTCGCATTCATTTCAAGACGGCGATCGCGTAACCCATCCGGTCAAGGGACTGGGAACGGTCAAGCATGAGCCACAGGCACAAGACCTTGTGGTCCCGGCGCACGAGGAGGCCAAGACAGGCGGCGATCTGGTCTATGTTGTCTGGGACGACGATCGTTTTCCCGTCGGAAAGGTTTCGGCGGGAGAGCTTGAGTCATTGCCACCCGCGGCCGAGGCGATCTCCTCCGGCGTCTGAGTGGAGCGTGCGCACAGTGCGCCGAGCGGACACGCGGTGATAGGCCCGGGCAGAGCCCGTCGGGCTTCTGCTATGCGCAATGGTCGAGCGACGTTCGCCTGATCCGTCGGCGGATCCAATCATATCGTATCGCAAATTGATCGCCCCGAAGCTTTATTGCCCACATTCAAAAATGACCGGAGATATCGCCATGGATACGGCCGCGCCGCTCGTGCTTCAATCTCAACCGCAATCCCTCTCCACTGCGCATGTTGAACCCGTCACGAAGACGCCGGGGCCGGATGACACGGCGGCAGACATCCTGGTCGATCGCCTGATTGCCTGGGGTGTGGATACGATTTTTGGAGTGATCGGCGATGGCGTCAATTCGGTCATCGAGGCGCTCAGAAAGAAGAGCGACCGCATTCGCCTGATTACCACACGTCATGAGCAGGCCGCCGCGCTGATGGCGTCGGGCTATGCCAAATATACCGGCCGGCTGGGCGCGTGCGTGGCCACCGGGGCGCCGGGTGCGGCGAACCTGGTGAACGGGCTTTATGACGCCGCGCATGACGGAACGCCCGTGATCGCCATCACCGGCGGAACCTATCATGACCTGGTCGGCACGCATTTCCTGCAGGATTTCGATGCTGTCAAACTCATGAACGACCTGGCGGTCTTCAATGTGACGGTCAGCGGACCGCAACATGCCAGCATGGTGGCCGACATGGCGTGTCGGGCCGCCCTGGGCCGGCCGGGCGTCGCCCATTTGACCATCGCCCAGGACACCCAGCAAAAGAAATTCTCGGAAGATACGCCCTCCATGATGCGAGGCTCGATCGTCGGCTCCGCCTCGTGGCAACCGCAATTGCCGGTGCCGCCGGATGAGCAGATCGCGAAGGCAGCCGAATTGCTCAATGCCGGGAAGAAGATCGCTATTCTCGTCGGCCGCGGCGCAAACGGCGCCGGGGACGAAGTGGAGGCGCTCGCGGAGCGGCTGGGCGCACCGGTGGCGAAGTCCCTGCTCGGACGCAATGTCATTGACGATGACTCGCCCTATTCGACCGGCGGGATCGGGCAGTTGGGAACGGCGCCTTCCGAGCAGATGATGAAATCTTGCGATACGGTGCTCATTCTCGGCTGCACCATGCCCTATTACAAATTCTATCCCGAGCTCGGCCAGGCGCGCTGCGTACAGGTCGACATGAGGCCCGAGCATATCAGCCTGCGTTATCCGGCGGAAATTGGCCTGATCGGCGATGTGCGCGGCACGCTGCAAAAGCTGTTGCCGCTTCTGCAGCCGAAGTCCGACAAATCTTTCCTTGACGAGATTCAGAACGCGATGGGGACCTGGCGCGAGGCATTGACGCGCGACCTGGCCAAGCCTTCGGAGCAAATCCGGCCGCAGCAGGCCGCGGCGGCGATCGGCAAGCAGATTTCAGCCGATGCGTTGATCGCGCTCGATACGGGCGCCAACACCGTCTTCTCGGCGCGCTATATCGAGATGCACAAGGCACAGAAGATCGCCGTCTCCGGCAATCTCGCGACCATGGCCCCGGCCTTGCCCTATGCGATCGCAGGCCAACTGGCCTATCCGGATCGCCAGTCCATCGCCGTTGCGGGCGACGGCGGGGTCACCATGTTGATCGGCGAGTTGGCCACGGCAGCGCGGTACAAGGCGCCCATCAAGGTTTTCGTTCTGAAGAACAACACCTTGGAGCTGGAAGTGCCCGAGCAGAAGCAGATCGGGTCCACGCCCTTTGGCTACGACCTGCAGCCGATCGATTTCGTCAAGGTGGCGCAGGGCCTGGGCGTTACCGCCATGGGCTGCGATCGCCCCGATCAGCTAGATGACACCGTCCGCGCCGCGCTCGCGCACGAAGGGCCGGTCCTTGTCGAAATCACCATCGCGGCCGAAGAGCCTGTCATCAAACCCGCCGAATTGCTGTCCAACTAAGAGCGGAATCTACCTTTACGGCTCATAAGGGCGAGCCGGGCTCGGCGAACCTTCTGAAAATTGAACGGCGCCTGCGCTCGATCTGTCAGGCGCCGCCGGCGAAGTCGATCACCGTGCGCAGGTCTATGACAACGGCGTTGGGTATGGCGGCCTGACCATAGGGATGCTCGACATATTGCAAATCGGGCTGGATGGTGATCCCGTGATGAACCGGGCCGGCGTAGGTCAGTTCGTAGGTCGTCTCGTAAGGGCCTTGGGCCGCGGTGATCGCTCGATAGGGCATTCCGAAATGGGCCTGCGCGATGGCGAAGCCCAACTGATCGGTGTCGCGATTCTTGAACGGACCGACATAATAGAGGCCGAAGCCCCGATACTGGTCGATCTCTTCGAGGTTCTTGTTGGCGACGCCGTAACGGAGCCAGGTCTTCAGGCCCTGGTTGGGGTCCTGCCTTTCGTGCGTCAAGGTCACGGCAAGCTGTGCGAAGGTGCCGTCGTTCTTCCTTTGCAGGCCCTGGCCATCAAGCCGGGGCGAGGGCGCGGTATAGCCCCAATGGTCGAGCTTGAAGGAACCTCCGTCGAAGGTCCGTTTGTATTCGGACAGGTAGTTGTAGCCAAAGGCCTTGCGGAACTTCACGCTGACAAAGACCGTGCGATGATCGGGATCTCCCGAAACCCCGTCAAATAGGCCGACCTTGATCGTGTTCTTGTCGTCGATGATCCAGCTCGTCATCGTGCCAAGTCCGCTGATCGGAAAGACCGACGGCCGGGTTTGCGAGAATTCCGGCCCGATGCCCTGGGACGCGTTGATGAAGAGCTTGGCATATTTCTGGACGTCGAAGACGTTGTTCAGGTTCATGATCCCGAAGCTCGAAACCAGGTGGCCGTTGTCGTAGAAGCGCCGGACATAGGCTTCGTATAGGCGCCAGGCCGGGGTGGTATCGATATTGGACACACCCTGAACGTCTCCGACGCGTCTTAGCGAGAAGGGGCCGCCGGCGTCGCCGATGATATTGCCGTGCGCATCCCAGCCGTCGGGCCCGGTCCACACGCTCGTCAGTTCCAGGTCGTTCAGCACGGTGCCACCGGGTCTCAGGCCGCCGCTCGCCAGATCTTCGAAGTCGGTTGTCAGGACCGCGTCATTCTTTACGCCTTGCGGCGTGGTGCTCTGCGCCATAGCCGATCCCGGCAGAGCGGCAAGCCCAATGAGGCCATACAGGCCGAAAACTTTGATTTGCCGCATCTTGGCTTCCCCGGTGCGCCGCGGCTTGCACTTCAACTTGCCAGCGGCGGCTGCGAAAAGGTTTTGCCGAGGGACCATAAGGAATCAATGGCGTCCTCCGGGTTGAGTTCGTGCGTGATTAAAATTTAAGGAAGCCGCGTTTTTTTGTGCAGTTTCTCGCCATGCCTCTGAATTCAAGGCTGGTCGAGATTAACTTGGTCTTGGGTTTGGCAAGGTAATGTCCGACCCTATTTCACTGCATTCGACTTAAAATATGAGCAATTTCAATTCAAATGCCGGCGATTCTATTGCCGATACTCAGCCTGATCGATTTTCTTGAAACCGGTCGGCGCAAGATCGGAAGGCTGGTGACAGAGCGCGGAGGTTGCCGGTTCTTGATGGATGGCTGGCCCTTCCGGCTTACGACATTACGGAGGGCTCGGTACTGGTTGCGGGCCGAAGGGCCAACCCCAATCAGGAGACCAATCATGGTCGAAGACTTCAATCACGCTCCCGACAATCAAGACCCCGCAACCAAGTCGTTCGAATCGGTCCGCGACGCGTCGAACCAATTCGCCGATCAAACCCGCACGGCCCTCGATCGGACGGCCGACACGACCGCCCAGATGGGTGACGCCGCCAAGGCGACCGCCTCAGATACCCAAAAGACGATCAGCGATGTCTGCGGCCGCTCGCTGCAGGAATGGCAGGGCCTGTCGCAGCGCGCCCTGGGCCTGAGGTCGCCGCAAGACTTCGCCGCCTGGCAGATGGATCTGATCCAGCACTTCCAGAACAATGCCAAGGCGGCTTTCACGATCTATCAGGTCGCGCTGACGTCGGCCATGCAGAACGTGTTGCCGGCTGCGAAACAAGCGGCTGCGCTTTAATACGGCGGCCTCACCAGATAAGTCTTGAATATGCCCGGCGCCTTTGGCGCCGGGCATATTTCGTGTGACTGCCGACGACGGTGCCCGGTCTGGCCTCAATTGTGATGCAGGTCCGCGTGGCGGATTTCGCTATTGCCGTCGTCAGCCTTAAGCCAGGTGAAAACGAAGGCTGTGATGACGGTGAGACCGCCGAGGAAAAGGAAAGCATTGTGGACACCGGCGACCAGCAGGGTCGACCCGGCTGCGGGCGCCGCGAGAAAGATCGCTGCGGTCAGGCCGGCGCCGGCGACGCCGAAGCTCACCGACAGCTGCTGCAGCGTGCTGGCGAGCGCAGAGGCATGGCTCATACGGGCGGGTTCGATGTCGGCGTAGACCAGCGTATTCATGCTCGTATATTGCAGCGAGGTCAGCCCGCCATAGACCAGGGCCAGCACGACGATCAGCCAGATCGGCGTCCCCGGGCCGATCAGGGTGAAGGCGAAGAGGGCCAAGGCCACCAGCAGCGTATTGCCGATCAGGACCGTGCGATAGCCCAGCCGGTCGAGCACATGGGGCAGCATGAACTTCGTCGTCATGGCGGCGATGGCCTGCGGCATGATCAGCAGGCCGGACTGGATGGGCGTCAGGCCGAGGCCGACCTGGTAGAGCAGGGGCAGCAGGAACGGGATGCCGCCGACGCTGAGCCGGGTCAAAAAGCCGCCGGCGACGGCGCCACGGAAGCTGCTCACCTTGAAGATCGACAGGTCGAGGAGGGGATATTCGGCGCGGAGGGCATAGATGCCGTAGCCGATGATCAGGGCGATGGCGCCGATCAGCAGGGCAGTGTCGGCGAGGGTGCCGAGCCTGTGCTGACCGAAGATTTCCAGGACGTAGGAGAGAAGGCCGACGCCCGAACCGAACAGGACCAGGCCGATGAGATCAAGCGGCCCGACCTGGACCTCGCGATAATTGGGCAGCAGGCGGAACACCAGGATCATGCCGATCAGGCCGACAGGGATATTGATGAAGAAGATGAAGCGCCAATTCAGGTAGGCGACGATGCTGCCGCCAATAAGGGGGCCTATCATCGGACCGATGAGCGAGGGGATGGCGACAAAGCTCATCGCCTTGACCAGCTCGGACTTTTCCAGGGTGCGCACCAGGGTCAGCCGGCCGACCGGCACCATCATGGCGCCGCCGCAGCCCTGCAGGACGCGGCAGACGATCAAGCCGTTGATGTCATGCGACAGGCCGCTGAGAAACGAGGCCAGGGTGAAGACGCCGATCGCGGAGCCGAACACTGTGCGCGTGCCGAAGCGATCGGCCATCCAGCCGCTGACCGGGATGAAGATCGCCAGGCTGAGCGTATAGCTCGACAGGACAGACTTCATGCTGAGCGGCGTAACGGCCAGCGCCTTGGAGATCACCGGGACGGCGGTGTTGAGGACGGTCGTGTCCATGGATTCGAGGAAAAAGGCGATCGCCACCAGCCACGGCAGGAGGGCTTTCACCGACTCGGGGGCGGCCGTCGGTTTGCTCATTTCTTGGCGCGGGTCGTCGCCGGCGGGTCGATCGGGCACATCCGCTCATGCACTTCGCTCGTCAATGCGGCGACCCTTTCGGTCAGCTCCTTCACCGTGCCGGTCAGGGCCGTGTTCTGCTTGACCATGTCGAGCAGGAGCTCGGTCTGCTGCGCGGCGATCGCCTGGCGGTCGGCGGTGGCCTGGGCCAGGTCTTCGCGATGCTGGGCGTCGGCCTCAGTCAAGGCCTTGTCACGGTCGGCCTGGCGTGTTTGGGCCAGCAGGATCAGCGGCGCCGCATAGGCGGCCTGCAGGCTGAAGGCCAGGTTGAGCAGGATGAACGGATAGATGTCGAACTTGGCAAGGCCGGTGACATTGAGCAGGATCCATACGGCGACAATGACCGTCTGGCCGATGAGAAAGGTCGGCGTGCCGAAAAAGCGGGCAAAGGCCTCGGCCTTTAGCGCAAACCAGTCATTGCCGAAGGTTGTGTGCAGATGGCTGTGCTTGGCGTGGAAACGAAGATGGTGCGGATGAGGATGGGCTACAGGGGCTTTCGCCGGAGTGGGTGTTTTAGACACGTCTTTTGCCTTTCTGGGCCGCCGAAAAGGTCGGCCGGCCTTGAACTATTTGGCGGCGACAAGAACAACGCCGACCAGCACAGCGGCGTAATGCGTCGCCGCGCCGGCCAGGACGTGACCATGCCAGATGGCGCGCCGGAACTTAAGCCGCTTAACCATGAACAGTAGCGCGCCGATGGAATAGACGGCGCCGCCGACCGCGAGCAAAATTAGCGTCGCTAGCGGGGCGGTGGCGACGAGGGGCTTGATGGCGAACAGAACGACCCAGCCAAGCGCCAGGTAGAGGCCGATCGTCACGGCGTCGTTCAAAGCGGGCAGGAAGAGCTTACCGAGGATTCCGAGGATGGCCAGACCCCATACCACGCTTGTCATGGCCCAGCCCCAGGCGCCGTGCAACAATTGGGTGGTGAACGGCGTGTAGCTGGCGGCGATCATCAGGAAAATGCCGACGTGATCGAGACGATAGAGGAAGGGTTGCCATTTCGGCTTAGCGAAATTGTAGGCCATCGAGAAGGCGAACATGGCGATGAAGCCGAGCGCGTAGACGCTCACAGCGGCGGCGCGTCCGATCAGCCCGTGGCTGACCGCCAGGCCCAAGGCTATGCCGCCGCCGACAACAGCCAGGATGACGCCGATAACGTGGACGATAAGATCTGCAAGCCAGGCGGCGCGATGCGGATAATGAGCGGCTGGGTCTTCAAGCATTGCCAAAAGGATCATGGTCGGTGAAAGAAAGCGATGCGGAACATTCATTGGCGAAAGCCGGCCGATCGCCCGAGAGTGTGGCCAGCTTTTTCCTAACGAACGGCATCGACCGTTTACAGAGGTTTGATCGACATCGGGACATGGCCACTACTGACACCCCATCCATTCCCGCCGGCTTTGTCGAAGTGCGCGGCGCGCGTGAGCACAATCTCAAGAATGTCGATGTCCGCATTCCACGCGACCAACTCGTGGTCTTCACAGGCGTATCCGGCTCGGGTAAATCGTCCCTAGCCTTCGGCACGCTCTATGCCGAAGCCCAGCGCCGCTATTTCGAATCCGTTTCGCCCTATGCGCGTCGCCTGATCGACCAGGTCGGCGTCCCCGACGTCGACGCCATCGACGGCCTGCCGCCGGCCGTGGCGCTGCAGCAGCAAAGGGGCACGCCCAGTACGCGGTCCTCGGTCGGCAGCCTGACCTCCCTGTCGAGCTTGATCCGCATGCTGTACTCGCGCGCCGGCAGCTATCCGGCGCACCAGCCCATGCTGTACGCCGAGGATTTTTCGCCGAATACGCCGCAGGGCGCCTGTCCGCGGTGCCACGGCATCGGGCGAGTCTATACCATGACCGAAGAGACCATGGTGCCCGACCCGACCCTGACCATCCGGCAGCGCGCGGTCGCCGCCTGGCCCACGGCGTGGGGCGGCCAGAACCTGCGCGATATCCTGGTCTCCCTGGGCTACGACGTCGACCTTCCGTGGAAAGACCTGCCGAAAGCCCAGCGCGACTGGATCCTGTTTACCGAGGACCAGCCCCGCGTCCCGGTCTATGCCGGCCTGACGCCCGAGCAGACGCGCCACGCGCTCAGGCGCAAGGCGGAGCCCAGCTACGAAGGCACGTTCAGCAGCGCCAAGCGCCATCTCGAATATACGCTGGCTCATACCGAAAGCGCCCAGATGCGCAAACGCGTCCTGCAATATATGCGGGCCGGCAACTGCCCGCTGTGCGACGGCAAACGCCTGAAACGCGAGGCCCTGTCGGTGACCTTTGCCGGTTACGATATCGCCGAACTGTCGGAAAAGACCCTGTCGCAACTGGCCGATATCGTGCGTCCGGCCGCGGAAGGGCGGTTGAGCGCAGGTGATGCCGAGCGCAGCGAACTGCCGAGCCGTGAAGCCGCGAAAGCGGCGCTCGAAGACCGCGTCAAGGCCGGCGGGTCCGCCCACGCCCAGGCGCCGGACGTGCGACGCACGGAAAACCTGTCGATCGAAAAGCGCATGGCCGCCGAGCGATTGTGTTCCAATCTGCTGGGCAGGCTTCAAGCGTTGACTGAGCTCGGCCTGGGTTACCTGTCGCTGGATCGCAGCACGCCGACCTGTTCGCCTGGCGAATTGCAACGCCTGCGTCTGGCGACCCAGTTGGCGTCGAACCTGTTCGGTGTCGTCTATGTGCTGGATGAACCGACCGCCGGCCTGCACCCGGCCGACGGGCAGGCTTTGTTCGACGCCTTGCACCGGCTCAAATCGTCAGGAAACTCGGTCTTCGTCGTTGAACACGATGTCGAGATGATGCGCCGCGCTGACTGGCTGGTCGATGTGGGTCCCGAAGCCGGCAGCGAGGGCGGATGTATTCTTTACAGCGGCCGGCCCGAGGGCCTGGCACGGGTCGAGGCGTCGCGGACCCGGCAATACCTTTTCGACGAGATTGCCAGGCCCGCATCGTCCGATCGTCAACCGCAGGGCAAGTTGCGGCTGGAACAGATCAGCCGCAACAATCTGCGCTCGGTCGACGTCGAAATCCCGCTCGGCTGCTTTACCGCGGTGACCGGCGTCTCCGGCTCCGGCAAGTCTAGCCTGATCAGCCAGGCCTTGCTGGAGCTGATGAGCGCGCACCTGAAACAGGCGGGGCCCGCCGTCGACGAGGTGGATGCGCTCGAAGACGCGCCCTTGGCGACAACCACTGGCCGTCTCGCCGGGGACCTGGCCGCAATCAGACGCGTGGTCGAGGTCAACCAAAAGCCGATCGGCCGCACGCCGCGCTCCAACCTGGCCACCTATACCGGTCTGTTCGATCATGTCCGCAAGCTGTTCGCGGCGACGCCCGAGGCGCACAAGCAGCGCTTCGATGCCGGCCGGTTCTCGTTCAACGTCGCCAAGGGCCGTTGTGCGGTGTGCGAAGGCGAGGGCTTCGTCAGCGTTGAGCTTCTGTTCATGCCCAGCGTCTATGCGCCTTGCCCTGAATGCCACGGCACCCGCTACAATCCCGAAACCTTAAGCGTGACGTGGCGCGGCCGGACGATTGCCGACGTCCTGGGCCTGACCGTCGCCGAGGCGTGCGATGTCTTTGCCGATGAGCCACCGGTGATGCGCGCCCTGACGGTGCTAAGCGATATCGGCCTCGGCTATCTCAAGTTGGGCCAGCCGGCAACCGAACTGTCCGGCGGCGAAGCGCAGCGCATCAAGCTGGCGACGGAACTGCAGCGTGTGCAGCGCGGGGCGACGCTGTACATCCTCGATGAGCCAACGACCGGATTGCATCCGCGCGATATCGACCGGTTGCTGGTCCAGCTTAACCGCCTCGCCGATGCCGGCCATACTGTGGTGGTTGTCGAACACGATATGCGCACGGTCGCCCAATGTGACTGGGTTATCGACATGGGGCCCGGCGCTGGTGATGCCGGAGGTGAACTTGTCGTGGCTGGGACGCCGGCGGTCGTGGCATCTCATGCCGCGAGCCGCACCGCGCCATTCCTGAAGGCGGCGTTGGTACAATAGGCGTGTGTCGACGCGCCCTTTTCGGGGCGCTTCTGCTCTGCGAACGATGGCTGCAACCAGGCCCTATTCGCTCAAGGGGCGCCTGACCGTTCGCGTCCGGCATCTGACGCTGACGTGGGCGACGATCGTCGGCGTTATTTCGCGGCGACCAGGACAACGCCGACCAGGACAGCGGCGTAATGTGTGGCGGCGCCGGCAAGGACATGGCCGTGCCAGATGGCGCGCCGGTATTTCAGTCGCTTGCGCATGAAAAGAACGGCGCCGACCGAGTAGACCGCGCCC
>FSZW01000049.1_pt1 | contig 24131 bp, 15 predicted proteins | sample 1638921 | NCBI WGS metagenome assembly FSZW01 (sample SAMEA3914812, study PRJEB12502) | metagenome | biome: forest; material: soil | place: Canada | collected 2011-07-07 | depth 0.1 m | reverse complement strand
GACGGAAGCCTGATCCGGCTGAGCTGGAGAGCCAGAAAAGACAAGGCCTCGGGCTTGGTCTATTCGCGTCGACATCACGTCCCGCAAGAAGGCTGAAGCCGAGCTTAGGCATCTATTTGATGTCGCGAGCGATATCCTGATCGTTTCGAATGCTGACGGCCCATTTACCCGTCCAAACCCGGCTTGCGAGCGGGTTCTTGGCTGGACGGGCGAGGAGATGGCCGCCAAGCCGTGGGACTATTTTGTCCATCCTGACGATATTGAACGGACCCGGCGTGAGACGACCGCCCTCTATTCCGGGCAGGACGTCATCAATTTTGAAAATCGCTACCGGCACAAGGACGGGACCTGTCGCTGGCTAGGCTGGCGCGCCAAATTCGACCGCGAAAGTGGCCATATCTATGCGGGGGCTGTCGATATCACAGGACGCGAGGACGTCGAGGAGGAGAAGGAGCGCTTCTTCGATATTGCGAGCGATATTTTGGTGACTGCGTCCCAGGACTCCCGGTTCGTGAAGGTCAACTCGGCCGTTACACCTCGGCCTATCCATTCGGCGCGATTTGTCCGGCGCGCGCCGTGGGCGCCACATGGGTGGTTCCCAAGGCCGATGCGTGGTCCATGAACCTACACCTTCAAGAAATCAGCCGGCAGGTCGCGCCCGGGGGCCGCGCCGTAATCGTGCTCGATGGCGCTGGATGGCATCAGACCGGAGGACAACTCCGCATTCCCGACAACATCAGCTTGCTTCACCTGCCGCCCTATTCCCTCGAACTCAACCCACAGGAAAACGTTTGGCAGCATCTCCGCCAAAACTATCTGGCAAACCGCGTCTACGAAAACTACGAGGCTATAGTCGATGCCTGCTGCCAAGCCTGGACCGCCTTAATGGCCCAGCCAGATCAAATACGATCCATTGGAATAAGAGATTACGCAGAGGTCATAATCTAATGCCGTTGGTATTAGACCTGTTTCTGAACGCAAATCCAAAGATCGAGATCACGCGGATGGGCCGTGAGCAGCACCCTGTGCTTGTCATCGATAACGCCTTGGAAAATCCCGATACATTGCGGCAATGGGCCTCAAGTCTGCCGTTCGTGGCCAATCCCGCAACGGCCTATCCCGGGCTGAATGCGCCCGCACCGGAAGCCTATGTCCACCTGATTGCCCACGCCGTTCGAGACCTGGTCAAAAACGTCTTCGGCCTGCCGGACGACAAGGACCTGACCTATCTGGCCTTCTTTGGATTATCCACCCAATCGGCCCAAACCTTGAAGGACACGCAGCGAATCCCGCACGTCGATTCGGCAAATCCTTTTCGCATAGCCTTGGTTCATTATCTCTGCGACGAGGCGTACGGGGGGACAGGCTTTTTCCGACAAAGATCAACTGGCCTCGAATCCCTTCGACCGCATCAGATCGAGGCGTTCAACGTGATTGCCCGCAGAGAACTTGACGCCTGCGCGCATCTCGCGCCGGGGTACGTGGATGCGGACACGCCCAATTTTGAAATGATCGGCCACGTTCCCTTAAGGTATAACCGGCTAATCGCCTATAGAAGCAATGTATTCCATGCCCCGTTGTTACGCGGTCCAGAATTAATAAATGACAGTCTAAATGGAAGGTTGACAGTCAATAGTTTTGTAGAAGTAAAAAATTAGAGTGCTTATAGGGTATTTTTGCATATCGCAAATTATTCGGTGAGTTTTCGAAGTTCATCGACGCGAATAGCCTGCTGTTACGCCACCAAGCTGCGATACCCGTCCAATACCGGCTTCAAAACGGGGCCGACATGCCAAGCCTTTTCATCGGTATAGAGGGTTGGACAGCAAGCATAGGTCTGTTTCAGCCGACGCCATTCAACCCACAAGGCGTCGTAGGACGTCAATGCCGCGCGCATGGCGGTCTTATCAATCGGCCGGCCGACGGCCTCTGCCTGAGCCGCCAGGATTTGCATGATCCAGATATGTTCGATGATGGCAAACTTAATGCGCCCGTAGGTCGAGGAAACTTCCAGGAATTCCTGATCTTCAGGGCGGTGAAGTTGAATTTTATGCGCAAGTGTCTCGATCTGTCTCCAGTCGTCGACGGCTTTCGCCTTTTCCGCCAGCACCGGCTTTACAATGTCGCGCGCCACAACAGCCTTGAGGTCGACCGCGGTCAGGTATTCGTCCCGACACCACCAGACGTTTACGTCGAAAAGAGAGGACTGCTGACCGTGGTATGTGGCCGATGTGGCCAGCAGACACAGGTCACGCAGAAGCGCCGTGTTCACGTCGTCGAGTCCCAACTGCGCTTGCGCATAGGCGGCGAAAAGGTCCGGCTCGGTCCTGGATGTGTCCTGGCCGAAATGGCTGATGACCCAGGCGTTCAGGTTTACCCAGAACTCATTGGTGATATAGGGGCCGGCCCAACCGTCGCCGCGAGTCCAGGTCCAGACGCCGGCGAGCAGGGGAGAACTCGCCAGATTTCGCAGTCCCTTTTTGTCGACCGTCATCTCCTCCCAGCCGTCAATGACCCCCTGACCGATATAATAGGGATGGGCATTCTTTCCGTAGACCCCAGCCTGCATGCAGGACACTTCGACGATTTGCCTGTGCCGGCCGATACCGAGGGTCCTATTGAACGGCACGCCCCTCAAGAAATCGGCATTGCTGTGCTTGATCGAGAAGACAAGGTTGGGGTGCGGCGCTATGGCCTCGGTCACTTCGAGATAGCTTTCAGGGTTGGTGTGCAGCTGGATATCGCTGAAGGACCAGGTCCTGTAGAATAAGCGCTTGCCGCGTTTGACGCAGACCTCTTCGCGCAAAAGCCTTATCAGGGCCTGATGTTCCGAAACGGACGCGACTGGGGTGCTTCCCGTGTGAAACGGCGTGTCTTGCAGATAGGTTTCGCCAAACCGGATGGTTATGCCCGCCAGACTGGGAAAACGATCAAAAATTTCATTGATCTGCGCCCGCATAACCCGTTCGGTCATAGGCTGCAGAATGCTGAGATTTTCACCGACCCGCATGTCCGCGCCGTATTTGTCCATCAGCGCCTTCGGCACCACAAGGACGTCGGTGAACGGAAACAAGGGCATGTCATTGGCCTGGGCGGCGGCCAGGTGGGCATCTATGTCTGCGGCCATTGTCTCAGACCACCTGCGCGCGTCTGAGTCCGCCGGCAAAAGCGCGCGATCGAACGCGTCATAGGTGATGGCGGCTTGCAGGAAAAATTTCGGAATTTGGCCGTCATAGCCCCATGTCTTCAGGAAGCCCGTATCATTGAACTTGGTGACGAACGGCGCTTCACCCGGATTGTTGTGCACCATGTCCAGGACGAATGGCAGGCCATGCGAACTGGCGGTTTCGGCGATGTTCGCAAAAACGCGTGTCGCGAGGCTCGTGCCCGCGCCGGTCGCGGCGAAGCCTGCCAGGATTGTCCGACGTGAGATCATTTTTTCAGCCTAAAGTCTCGTTTAATTCGGCCTCGGCGCCCGCACACCGACATTATGCCGGGCCTCGCCGGCGGGTCTTCAACGCGGTACCGTAGTTATCGCTTGCGATGGGAATCGGGCCGGCGCCCGCGACAAGAACGCTATCGGCTTGGGTAACATTTCCCCGCCGTATCGCCTGGCGACCGATCGAGAGGATTCAACAATTGCGACTTGCTCCCGGCTAAGCTCGTCGGCGGCAGTGACGGCATATTCCGGCACGCACACAAATTCCGCCATCCCGTCATCGATATCAGCCCCCATAACGCGCGAATATTCGCTATTGTGTCGAAGGGAAGGCGCCCAGTTCAATCGAAATCTTGCTCGCGGCGTTACGAAGCTTTTCAAGGCAAACCTCCATCGGGCTGCTTATGCGCGTCTTGATTGTCGGCATTGTCAGGGCAGACACTCGGGTGGTGCTCGAAAATACGGGGCAAGAAATATCCGTAATGCCCTCGGTGAATGCGCTGCATTCCTGGAAGTAGCCCTGATCGAATGCTTGAATGGCCTTCGCTTCAAATGCGCGCCATGTCTCCGAATCCGTTTCTTGGAGCAGGCGCTCTCTCATCAAGGCCTTAAATCTTGGCTTTTCGAACGCATAGAGTATCAAGCCCGAGGTAGAATGAACCAGCTTTTGCCGAAACCCAACTCGGACGCTGAAGCTTAGATTTCCGGGGGCCTCGACGCTTGCAACTACGACCATCTGATCTTCAGACGCTACCACCAGGTGGCAGGCCTGAAAGGTACTTTCTGCAAGCGCCTGCATTACAGGTAACGCGGTAGCAACGAGATTTTGATTGGTCGGTGTGCCAATGCCCAAGGAAAAAAGCTTGTTGGTCAGCTTGTATGCCTGACCGCGCTCCCCGGATACAACATAGCCATGCGCTTCGAGACTGCGCACGATTCGAAACATCTCGTTGACGGATCGTCCTAGTCGCACCGAGATCTGCGAAAGGGTGAGCGGATTGGGACATTGCGCAAGCAATTCAATAACATCGAAGCCTTTCTCTAATGCAGGGACCGCATATCTCTCAGGGGTCTTGCGTGGATGCAACGAAGCGGGTGTTTGCGGCGATGGCATTTATGCGTATCCATTTCCTCTCAACTCGATCGCCTGAAGCGGCCAAGAATCGAGACCCTGCGAGTGTCTGTTGGTCTTCGTTTTCACATTAAGGGAAGACGACTAAAAATTTCCGCACCCGCTGGGCCAGTCCTTAACATGGGGCCAGTCCTTAACATGGGAATGACCAGATGCCCCACGGCTCGATCCTATCGACGTCGCGCAGTCGACGATGAATGTCTTCGCCGGAGTACCCGATCCATAGGGAATTGGCGAAATTGTACCCTCCTCTTGAACCAAGAGGAGGGCAAAGTTTGGGGAGAAGATAGTAAGGTCTTGAAAGTGTATAGGGTTCGCAAAACCGGAGACTCGAAACCTGGCCGTTCTGAAATTCTGTTGGGAGAGGAGAAATTCAGACACGCCGTTTCAAGGCATAAAAAGCCGGTTGGCATTTCCAGATACACCTCCGTTAACGCACAAGATGGCCTAACCATGAGGGGCATAGACCATCTTGTACTATTGTAGTATAAATAAATGACAGGGCTGTCAATTGTTCAGGGGAATTTTCCGTATGTATGGCCCAGGCGAAATTGTGGAGTGAATGGGATGTCTGCCTGGCGCCCGATGTCGGCGGGGAGTCCGATCAGTGCCCGTATGCGTTTTCAAAGAGCCTTGACGCGTCGTAGGAGGGCGCCTGCGTGAATCTGGTTTATGCCCTTCATCCGCTTTTCAAGGCGCATGTCGATGTGATCGGTCGCGACCGAGCGCCGGTTTTGGTGATCGATAATTTTTGCAGTGAGCCGGGGCGCCTGGTGGAGGCCGCCGAATTGGCTTTCGCACGCGAAACGCGCCGGCGTGCTGGATTCCCCGGCCTTGTCGCGGCGGCTGATCAGACATTTGCCCGTTCGACGGTGGCGCATCTCATGCCAATCTTGTGCAAGACGTTCGGGGTCAGTGGAAGGGTCCAAAATGGCGGATTTGACTTTCAACTGATGACGTCGCTCCCAGAGGACCTGTCGCCCGCTCAAATGAGGCCGCATTATGATGTGCCGGACACAGATGTTATCGCCTCCGTCCTCTTCCTTTGCCGGCCGCCGTTTTTGGGAAGCGCCTTCTACAGACATAACGCGTCTGGTTTTGAAGTGATCTCGCCGGAGCGGGTCGCGACTTACGAAGCCGCATTGGCGCTCGAAAGCATTGGGGCTCTCGAAGGCACTGGGCCTCTCGAAGGCATTGGCGCTCTTGAAGGCAACGGGGCGAAGACAGGCTATATGACCGGCGACACAGCTGAGTTCACGCAGATTGCCAATTACGGCGCGTCTTTCAATCGCATGATCTTGTTCTCGGCGGCCAATCTGCATTCGGGTTGCGCGGTCCGCGATCACGGTTTTAGCTGCGACCCCAAGGTAGGGCGGCTGACCGCGAACCTGTTCCTCAAGTTCGCGAAATAGTCGAGGTCATTGCGGCCAAAGGGTGTTCAGCTCGAACGCACGGGAGGAATGCTTCGTGCCGCGGGAGGGTCTCTGCTGATCTCAGGATTCCCGTTTTAAGGAGAGCCAGGTTTTTTTGGATGTCGCCCAGGGGCAACTTATCTACGAGAGGGTCGTAGCCGCGGGGCATGATGTCCTGACCAACCATGACGGCGAGCCAGCTATCTTCCCCGAACAATTCATCCTGAAAGCGAAACAGCCGGCCTTTGGATTTGAAAAGCTCCAGGCGATGCTGCAAAGTTTCCGGAATGTCCATGTCACGGCATCGCTGCCAGAAGGGCGTGTCGTCGCGACGCGTGGCCTTATAGTGAAGGACAATGAAATCGCGGATATTTTGAAAGTCCCGCGTACTGCCTAAATTATATTCATCGATGTCGGCTTGCGAAAAATCCATATCCGGAAATAGCAAGATGAGACGAACGATGCCCATCTGGATGAGGTGAATGCTCGTCGATTCCAAAGGTTCGATAAAGCCGCTCGACAGACCGATGGAAACGCAGTTCTTCACCCAGGGTTTGGGCCTGTGGCCGGTTTTGAAGTGTATTAGTCTGGGGTCTGCGCGTGGTGCGCCTTCGAGCGTCGAAAGGAGCCTGAGCCGTGCCATCTCTTCGTCGATAAATTCACTGCAAAAGACGTAGCCGTTGCCCATTCTGTGCTGCAAGGGAATGCGCCAGCGCCAGCCACTGCCGTCCGCGGTCGAGCGGGTGAAAGGCGGCGGCGGTCCCGTCAACTCTGACGGCACGGCCCAGGCCCTGTCGCACGGCAGATATCTCGACCAGTCCTCGAAGGGCGAACCGAGCGCCTTGTCGATCAAAAGACCGCGAAATCCGCTGCAGTCGACAAACAGGTCCCCCGCGATCTCGCGCCCGTCCTCAAGCTTTACGTTTTCAATGAACCCGTCGCGGCCCCGCTGGCGCACCTCGGCAATCTTGCCCTCGACCCTCGACACGCCCCTGGCTTCGCTAAACCGACGCAGGTAGCTGGCGTAAAGGGAGGCGTCGAAATGAAAGGCGTATCGCATCGACGATGTGATGCTGTCACCCCGGCCGCTCGGACGGCTGAACCGTCCCATCCGCGCCGCCACAGTGCAGAGATTGTAATCGCCTAGATCGTCCGATATCGGCTTTTCCGCAGGCCGGGCCCGCGAATGGATCAGGCGCAGCCAGAGCTGATGAAATTTGAATTCGGGTGTCTCGCGTCCGAACGTCCCGAAGGGGTGGAAATACCGGTCTCCTGGACGAGCCCAGTCGACAAACTCTATGCCCAGCTTGAACGTCGCCTGGGTCTCGCGGATGAACTCGTTTTCATCGATCCCCAGCAGACCGTTGAACGTTAGGATCGATGGAATGGTGGCCTCGCCGACGCCGATCGTGCCGATGTCGTCAGATTCAACCAGGGTCACCTGCGTACGGCCCGGCGGAAGCCTGTGCGCCAGTGCGGCTGCGCACATCCATCCGGCGGTGCCGCCGCCGACGATGACGATGCGCCTGAGGGCCCGGTCGGTCTGGGGCGATGTCGCGTCGGGCATGATTTTCCTTCTCTCGACTTCAGGCTTTCGATGTCAGGCGGCGGTCTTTGGCATGAAGCCGTGTTGACGAACCTGTTCGATCAGGTCGCGATGCCTGGGCATTATTTTGAGCGCATAAGCGCTTTGTTTCTGAATATTGGCGAATTCGGCGCGTGCATCGTCGAAGAATTTAAGGGCGCCGATGCGGTCGCCAAGATCCGTCTTGAAGCCCATGCCGTACAGCACATATTGCCAATTATGCTCGGTAAAAATGTCGTGCTTCAGGTCAACGTCAAGGAACGAGGGCGGGCGATATCTCCACGTCTCCAGCCGCGCGGCGAGGCTCTCGGAAATCGAACCATATGCCGTATTGTCGGTCCAGAAGTCGCTGTCGCGCCGCTGCGTGATGCAGTAGTGTAGCTTGATAAAGTCCAGGACGTGTTTATAGCGCTGGTTCATCTGGGCATTGAATTGTTTGGCCCCGAAATCGATCGGCCCAGCCCACGGGAAGAGACCGCAGAATATGACCGAGGCGATTTCGGCAAAGCCTATTCCGGTCGCTTCCAGAGGCTCAATGAAACCGCTCGACAGTCCGATGGCAACACAGTTCTTGTGCCACTGGATATGCCGGTAGCCCGGTTCGAAGTTTATCAGGCGTGAGTCCAGACCGTCGGCCTGTGAGCCGATATACCGCCGCAGAACCTGCTCGGCGCGTTCGTCGGTCGTGTGCGCTGACGAATAGACGTAGCCCACGCCACGCCGGTTCGTCAGCCCGATGTCCCATGTCCATCCGGCCTCCTGTGCGGTCGAGATCGTATAGGACGGGATGGTGGCGTCATGTGTCCTGTAAGGTACCTGGATGGCCACGGCGCGGTCGGTGAACAACTGGTCCCGACAGGACTGAAACGGTATGTTCATCGCCTTGCCGATGAGTTGAGCGCGAAAGCCGCTGCAATCGATATAGATGTCCGCGGTTTGTTCTCCATGCTCGCGCGTCATAAGGCTGGCGATGGCGCCGTCTTCTGTCAGTCGAACCTCGTCAACCGTGTCCACGATGCGCTTAACGCCCTGCTCCAGCGCGCGTTTTCGCAGCACAACCGAGAAAGCCGCCGCGTCGAAATGATAAGCGTAGTTCAACGGGGCGGCATAATCGCCGTGCGTGATGAGCTTGGGCGCCCGCGAATCATAGACTACAGAGGCCTGAACGGTGCTGGCGTCCGCCCAACTGCGGTTACCGGCGACGCCGGCCAGCCAGTAGGGCAGGAGGTCCAGGCCGCTTGATTGCTCAACGATTTGAAAGGGATGCAGATAGTGCTCCGATCGGCCATTGGCGGGGGGAACCCGCCAGTCGACAAAACGTATGCCCTGTTTGAGGGTGGCGTTGGCATCGCGAATGAGCTCGGCTTCGCTCAGTCCGATGCGGCTCAGCGTCTTGCGAATGCTGGGGAAGGTTCCCTCGCCAACGCCGATCGTTCCGATATCCGGTGATTCAATCAGGGTGATCTTTACCCCGGTTTCCAGGTTGGTAGACAGCATCCGCGCCATATAGGCCGCCGATATCCAACCGGCGGTGCCTCCACCCACAATAATGATGTTCCTTGGCACTGAAGACACCTTTCAAGCCTATCGACATTACAATATTTGAGATAGGGCGAACACAAAGGCCTCCCGCTGGTGCGGGAGGCCTTCCGAGTTCGAACCCTACTAGTAGGACAGGTGTATTGCGAGTTCGGCGCGCCGATCGACGTCGAACCAGCTGCGGGTCGCGAACACGTCCGTCAAGATTTCCATCTTGGTCTTCGCGATGGCGCCAAGGATATTGGTCAACTGCAACGACACCTTGATGTTGTCGTTGACCTTGTAGCTTGCGCTTCCGTCCAACTCCCCAAAGGCGTTGGCATAGAGGGGCAGCGCATAACAGATCGTGCCGGCAGCGCAGCCATATTGGGCTGGCTGACCCGCGAAGGCGTAGCTGCCTTCAGTGCCGTTGCTGGCCGTGCTCGTCAGATAATCACTGCGCCAGCTATAGGCCAGACGCGCGTCCCAAGGTCCTTTGTCATAGAGGAGGTTGATGTTGAAATTGTCCTTCGACAAGCCGACGATCGGCACATTGCTGATCTTGTTGCCGTCCATGCCAAAGGCCAACTGATCGGGCGAATTGCTATTGACGCGGGTATAGTTGGCTTCAACGCCTATTCCGCTCCACGCGCCCGGCAACTGGTCAAAGAAAACCCGGCCACCGATTTCCAAACCGTTCACATTGGAGTTTTGCTTGGCATTGGTATCCTGGTTTTCCGTGATCTGGCCCGATACCGTCGTCGGCGTGGTGGCTCCGGCTTCAATAACCGGCTCGCTTTGCGTGAAGGCGACCTGGTTATAGATAATCATATCCTTGATATCTTTGTTGAAGATATCGAGGTGCGCTGTCAGCGAGCTGCTCGGGTACCACTCGAACGACAGATCCTCATTGGTGGATATCTGAGGCTTCAGCTCCGTCGTATAGCTTCCGCTATACCCACTGAATATGCCGGGTAGGCTTTGGCTTAGCGCAGAACTGTTGTTGGGGTTCACGATGCTCGATGCGGGCGTGAGGCTACCGCCGGCCTTGTCGTCGGTATAGCCTGGTGGGCTGATCGTCTGGTTCAGCGCCAGACGGATGTAGAAGGTCGGCGAGGGCTTGAAGTTGAAGTTAATCGACGGAAGCGCCCGGATATAGTTGTTATCGCCGTGCACCGGCGTGCTCGTGGCAATGCCGGTATAGGTTAGAGGCTCAGCAGCCCCCTTAAGGCCGGCGATGTACGCATTAACCGCCGCGGCATTGCCCCCCATCGTCGCATAGGACTGATTGGCGTCGGCGGCATCGAGGTAGAAGTTGCCGCCCGTATTCGTAACGTACACGCCATCAGACGCCACCGTTTCGGAGACGACGCGGAGACCCGCATTGCCCGTGAAGGCGCTGCCGAACCAGCTCGTATCGCTGCCGAATGTGACTTCTCCGTAAATGTCGGCCGTCTGAATGCGCGTATTTGTGATCTGGGGTGCGCCCAGAGCGCTCAGAGGCGTATTCGCCGTATAGCCTTCACCCGACCCGTAGGTGGTGAAATCATGTGCCAGACAACTGGCGCAGATAACGGTTTGGTGGGACGAGAAGATATAGTTGCCGGGAACCGCGATCTTGCCGCCGAAGAAGTTCGGGAAGGTGTAAACACCCCAGTCGGCGGCCGGAGACTGGGCGACCGTCTTTTGGGCGCCATCCCACGACTCATTGATCGCGGACCACCAAGTCCCCGTAAAATTGTCGGTTTCGGCGCGGTCGGCATAGCGGGCGCCGACCTTGACTTCCTTGAAGAAGCCGTCGCCGACCTGATAATCGGCGTCCAGATTGAGCGCGGTCATATGGGCGTGGTTCTTCTGCACGTTCCAGATGATGGAGTTCGGCGCCGCCGTATTGGCCGTCGTCAACAGGGTGGATGCGTCGGTGATGGTGTTCGTCGGCAATCCGTTGTTGCCGATATTCATCGTCAGCGTCGTCAGGTTGACGCCGGCGCCGATGCCCATGCCGTAGTCGTCGCTTTCAGCCCAGGAATCGACATATTGCAGAGCGCCGGCCACCTTGAGCTTATCATTGACGAGCCAGGTGAACCCCTGGCTGAAGTCCGTCGTCGTATTATCGCTCGGCGTATAGTTGTTGGCGCTGCCCGGCGTCCAGGTCACCGGATTGCCCGGCGTGCTGCCGCCCGCCGCGATCGTGCCTGAGGTGAATACGCCGTTGACGTCATAATGGGCGTTGCTGGCGACCGGGTTGGCAAAGGACGCATCGGCAAACACCCCGCCGCCGCCATTTGAGGTCTTGTAGTTCGACGAGAAGGCGGTCTGCCAGATCGTCAAATTGTCATTGGGTCTCCACTGGAACGCTTCGTAATAGCCGGTGCGCTTGCGGTCGAAAGTGTCATTGCCGTAGTCGAACCCGCCCGGAACATAGGTGGTCTGAGCCTGGGCGCCCGTTCCGCTGACTTCCTTGTAGAAGGGCTCTGTCCGCATGAAGCTGTCGGCCGATTGATATTCGGTATGAGCGACGTCGACCAAAAGGCCCATCTCGCCCAACGGCGTGTCCCAGCGGTCCGTCAGCAGGACGGAAGCCGATGGTGCCGACTTCTTGACAAGGTCGCCATAGCTGTCGGAGATCGTCGCGTCGATTTCCGGCTTCTTGTAGTCGAACGGCATGCGGGTGCGCAGATCGATGGCGCCGCCAAGGCCGCCTTCGATCAGGTCGGCGGAACTCGCCTTGTACACATCGACAGCCGCCATCATTTCAGGCGTAACCTCGCCCCAGTTCAGGCCGCCGCCGCCATTGGCCGAGAACACTTCCCGGCCGTTCAACAGACCGGTGACACCCGATAGGCCGCGGACCTGAATTCCTGACCCTTCGAACGAAAACTGGTCGGGTGAACCCAGGCTCGCGAAGCGCACCATGGTGACGCCCGCGACGCGTTGCAGCACTTCGGTGATCGAGGTGTCCGGCAGCCTGCCGGCTTCGTCGGCAACCACCGAATCGATGATCGTGTCGGAATTCTTCTTGCGCTCCGTTGCCGTCTGCAAAGCCTTGCGCCGGGCCGTAACGACGACGACCTGATCATCGGCCTTTGCTTGAGGCTGATCGGTGGGGGGGGATGCAGGTGTGGTTTGCGCCATGACCTGCGCGGCGGTGCCCAATCCCAATGCGAGGATGGACGCGCCCAGCATGAGGCTGCGCGACTTGCTTATGAGTTGCATTATGTTGCTCCCTTGAAATTCCAGGCTTCCTGGCTGGCTTTCGCACTCATTCTCCGGAATGCGTGATTTTGGTTTTAGACCGACGAACGAATGCGAGCGGCGCCCGCATGGGCTCATCAGTCACCTTGTCATATTGTGTGATAATAAAATTGACAAGGCTGTCACGGGTCCGGGTGCGATATCGCTATCAGCGCGTTGCGAGGATGCAACACGATGACTGAGGCGTAGAAATTTCGCAGGTGAATGAAGGGGGTGTAGCGCTACCACTCTTCAATATAAATGAATATAATCAATATATTATGTGGCGCTATATGAAAATATGCCATTTCACGGTATTGCCTGACGCGTCGGCCGTTCACCCTGTTGCGATGCAGCGACGCTTGCCGTTGACCGAGCCTGTTTCGATTGTCGCGTCTAAACCGAGGCGTCCCATGTGTGAGCTTCGATCATTCGAATCGCATTTTGGAGAAGCCTGCGTGCGCATTGCTCGGCTTCGTCGGGGCGACGCCCAACTATGGCGTCCAACAAGTCATGGTGGTAGTCGAGGCTGATGCCGCCGGCGCGTTGGCTGACACCGATCGACATTTCCAGGGCCGCTTTGATGAAAGCGCTCAGGCGCCAAAACACGTCGTTTTCAGCGGCCCTCAGAATGGCGATATGAAAAGCAACGTCCGCCGCGCGAAGCTTTTCAGGCGCGCTTTCGAATCGCGCCATGTCGGCATATCGATGTTCAATCTCGCCGATCAATTCGGGGTCATTGCATCGTGCCGCCAGGGAGGCGGCCACGGGTTCGATCGCCAGTCGCATATAGGCAAACTCGAGACACATTCGCTTTGAGGGTGGGCGAAGGGCAAGCCACGTGCTGACGTCAGAATCGAGCAGGTTCCATTCGCTTATCGGATTCACCCGGGTCCCAAAGCGTTGACGGGTAAAGATCAGGCCCTTTGCGGTCAGCAGCTTTATCGCTTCTCTAATAACCGTCCGGCTGGTGCCATACTCGTCGCACAGCTCGCTCTCGCTGGGCAGTGGCGTCTGGTCGTAGGCGCCCGTCACAATGGCCTGACCAAGCTTCATATAGGCGCGCATGGACATGGTCATTCCGAGGGGAAATTTCATATGCATCCGGACTGCCTGCTGGGTCCATGGAATAACTGAGGTAGGAATGGCCCAACTCTGTACCTCAGAAGGATTTGTAGATGAAGATCCGGCTTTTTATAAGCGAAATCTTACCCATTCCGTGGATTGGTCAGACACTGGGACGGCTTCAAATCCTCGCGAGCGCGCTTATCCCATTGGCGGGAATGAAGTTTTGGGTTATGTTCAAATTATATGACAATAGTACAAGGGGGTGAAATGCTTCGTTTGAATGTGGCTTGGCGTAGCGCTGTGTTTGCGGCCGGTGCGCTCGCGGCTATGCCGGCCTTTGCCGAGAACGAGAATCCGATATCTAACCGGTTCAACGCCGATCCATCGCCCCACTATTTTGCGGGGCGCTTCTATCTCTACGCGACCGACGACCAGGCCAATTCAGGCAAATATTGGGATTCGACCGATTGGCGCGTTTTCAGCTCGTCCGACCTGGCTCACTGGGTCGACGATGGTTCGTTTCTCTCGGTTTCGACGTTCAAATGGGCGAGGGCGGACGCCAAGGCCTGGGCGCCTGAGGCCGCCTATCGCAATGGCAAGTACTATTTCTATGCGCCGGTCGGCGGCGACACGATCGGCGTGGCCGTCAGCGCCAAGCCTGAGGGCCCTTATGTCGATGCGCGCACAGATGCGCTGATTGACAAGGCACGTGACGCCAACGCCGGCGACGAGCCAATAGATCCCGCTGTGCTGATCGATGACGATGGGCAAGCCTACATGGTCTTTGGGACGCGCGTTCCCAAAATCGTCAAACTAAAGCCGGACATGATCCACACCGATGGGCCGATCCGGAACATCGAGATCGACGGGTTCCCCCAGGACGATCCTAGAAAGAAGTATGGCGAGGCGCCGTTCCTTCATAAACATAATGGTCTGTATTATTTCAGTTTTTCGACGGGTTGGCCTGGACAGATCGTCTATGCGACGTCGAAGACTCCGCAGGGGCCCTACGTCTATCGTGGGGTCATTCTAGACTATCTCAAGATTTCGACGAACCATCAGGCCGTATTCGAATACGCCGGTAAATCGTATCTCTTCTATCATGATAATCTTCTGCCGGGCGGTGGCGACTTCCGGCGCTCCATTGCGATCGACGATATGACCTATGGGCCGGACGGCGCGATCAACGAAGTGACGCGGACGAAGTCAGGGGTGGCGCCGGTCACCATAACGCCGGCTTCGCAAAGCGCTCGGTAGGAGGGGGGACGATGAATAGACGTCAACTGATGATGGGGACAGCCGCGCTTGGTGGGAGTCTCGCGACGCAATGGCCCACGCCGAGCCAGGCGCGCGCAGCAAGTGCCGGTCAAATATCGGCCTCGCCACGTGAGGTCCTTTCGCTGAATGCCGGATGGCGCTTCCACGATGGCGACATCGCCTTTCCCAAGGTCACCGGGCACGGCTGGACCTATGCAAATGCGAAGGCCGGCAACGCTCAGGGCGCTGCATCGACCGAATACGATGACAGTGAATGGCAAGACGGCATCCGGTTGCCCCATGACTTCGTGATCGCTCAACCCCTTACCCGTGACGCCAATCCGTCCCAGGGCTACAGGCCCAGGGGCATCGTCTGGTATCGCAATCTTCTGCGCTTCGAAGAGGCCGATCGCGGCAAGCACATCGAGATTCAATTCGAAGGGATCGGCACGCAGGCGACCATCTGGTTCAACGGCACGCTGATCGATCATAATTGGAGCGGCTACAACTCCATCTATCTCGACGTCACGCCCTTCGTCACCTATGGCGGCCATCTCAATTCTCTGGTTGTCCGTGACGATGCCGACCAGATGCAGGGATGGTGGTACGAGGGTGGCGGCATCTACCGCGACGCCTGGGTCGTCAAGCGTTCGGCGACCCATATCGTCACGGATGGCGTGTTCGCTCATCCCATCCGGACAACGGACGGATGGGAAGTGCCCGTAGAGGTCACGCTCAGCACGATTGCCAAGTCCGACCAGACGATTACCGTGACCACGGACTTGCTAGACGCGGATGGCCGGGTGGTCGTCAGCGCCCAGGGTAATGCCGTCGTCAAGGCGCTGCAGACGGCCGTTCTTCCCTTGACGCTGACGTGCGCCCAGCCGCACCTGTGGACATTGGAAACACCCTATCTCTACAGCGTGGCGACGCGCGTGGTCGAAGACGGGCGCATTCTCGATGAAGTCGTCACGACCTGCGGCTTTCGCACGCAGCGCTTTGACGCCGATCATGGCTTCTTTCTCAACGATAGACACGTCAAGCTGCAGGGCGTCTGCCTCCATCAGGACCATGCCGGGGTCGGCGTCGCCGTTCCCGCCGCCTTGTGGGACTATCGCCTGACGCGCCTCAAGACGCTTGGCTGCAATGCGATCCGATGTGCGCACAATGCGCCCGCGCGCGAATTTCTCGACGCCTGCGACCGCTTGGGCTTTCTGGTGATGGATGAGAACCGCGTGTTCAATCCCGCGCCTGAGCACATGGCGGAACTGCAATGGATGGTGCGTCGCGATCGCAACCACCCCAGCGTCATCCTGTGGTCGGTGTTCAATGAAGAGCCGATGCAAGGGACCGAGGCCGGTTATGAGATGGTGCGGCGCATGCGCGAGGCCGTCCGCGAACTCGATATGTCGCGACCGGTCACCGGCGCGATGAACGACGGGTTGACCGCACCTGTGAACGTTTCCCAAACCCTCGATGTGATCGGATTTAATTACCAGCAAGATGCCTATGATGCCTTTCACAAGGCCAACCCGCATATCCCGATGACCTCGTCGGAAGATACGTCTTCCTATTCGATACGTGGCGAATATGCGACGGACGAGGCCCGCCATATCAAGGGGGGATTTGATACGACCGCCGCGGAATGGGGAGAGACTCACCGCGGGGCCTGGAAGGCGATTGCTGAGCGCGACTATATCGCCGGCGGCTTTGTCTGGACCGGCTTCGACTATCGCGGCGAACCCACGCCGTATGTATGGCCGACCAATTCGTCCTTGATGGGGATCCTGGACACGTGTGGTTTTGAAAAGGTTCCGGCCTTCATTCACCAGGCGCAATGGGTAAAGACCCGTCCGGTCGTCAATATCGCCATTCACTGGACCTGGCCGGGTCGGGAAGGACAGTCCATCAAGGTCATGGTCTGCGCCAATACCGAAGAGGTCGAGCTCAGTTTGAACGGAAAGCGCATCGGTCGCCAACGGGTCGACCCGTTCGAAATGAACTTTTTCGACGTTCCCTATGCGCCGGGCAGGCTCCAGGCGGTTGGGATCACCGGCGGCAAGACCGTCGCGACCACCCTTTGCGAAACCGCGGGTAAAGCGGTCGCCTTGCGCCTGACGCCTTTCAAGCCCACGCTTCTTGGCGACGGCGTCGACGCCATGCCGGTCAATGTGGAAGCGATCGACGACCACGGTCGGGTCGTTCCCGATGCGGCACATATGGTGGTTTTCACATCCGATACTGTCGAAATTCTCGGCGTGGGCAACGGCGATCCCAATTGCCTCGAACCCGACAAGGCCAGTCAGCGGTCGCTGTTCCACGGCATGGCCCAGGTGATTATTCAGTCAAAACCCGAAAGCGTCGGGATGGCTACGCTTACGGCGGCCGCCGAAGGGCTCAAGCCGGGCAAGGCGACGGTCTCGCTCGAGGCGCGACCGGCCCCGCCACTTCAGGTCACCGAAGCGCCCGTGCAGACCCTGGAAAACTGGTTCCATGCGCCCTTCGCGGACAGGGCGCCCGATCCGACGAGCCGACCTGGCGCGGGCGATAATAACAGTTGGCAGTGGTTCCGCGCCGGCACGCTGCTGCCCGCGGCCGGACGCACGGGCTTTTCGTTATGCGCGGTGAGTTTCACACCCTTTGCCCGAGGCCAACGCAAGGGAGGGCAGGTCAATTTCTTCGGCATTCGCGGTCGCGCCAAGATTTACATCGACGGGCAACTGGCCGGATCAAAGAGCGATGACACGGCCGGTCCGTTGTCAGTGGTCTTGCCGGCGGGAACCGGTGAGCGCCGCCTGGTCGTTATTTTCGAGGCCACGCCGGAGGCTCCGGTCGGCTTTTCCGATGTCATTCAGGTTGCCTCGAACTAAGGCTCGTCAAGTCCATGCAACGTCTTCCTCGCTTGATCCCAGAGTTACGGACACTCTTCTGGTGCGCCTTGGCGGCGCTTGGATGTCTCGCCACGCCCGCCATCGGACAGGATCGCACTGAGCGCGATCTGAACCAGGGGTGGCATTTTCAGCGCGCCGACCCGAGGGGCGCGGAAGACGTATCCTTTGATGATAGCGGTTGGGAAAGCGTGGTGCTCCCGCACACCTGGAATGCTCACGATGGCGAGGCTGGCGGCGCCTATTATCGCGGGCCCGGCTGGTATCGGCTGGCATTGACCGTTGCGGACATTAAACCGTCGCAACGGATGTTCCTGGAGTTTGACGGCGCAGCCCTGGCGGCCGATGTCTGGCTGAACGGCGTGCACCTTGGCCGTCATGAGGGGGGATTTGCGCGGTTTCGCTTTGACGTCACATCCGCTTTGCACACGGGCCTCAATGAGCTGGCCATACGGGTCGACAATTCCCGAATGGATGGCGTGGCGCCGCTCGGCGGCGATTTTACGGTATTTGGCGGTCTCTACCGCCCCGTGCGGCTGGTGACGACCCAGGACGTTCACTTCGACATGCTCGACTTGGGAAGCTGTGGCGTGCGCGTCTCATCAACCGATATCGCGGCGGGCGCGGCGAAGCTCACATGGACCGCGCGCGTGACCAATGACAGTGACGTCGCAAGAGAGGCCCAGGTGGTCGTGCGTCTCGAAGATGCTGACCATCGCCTGGTCAAGAGGGTCACACAAACGGTCAGTCTCGCGCCTCACAGCACCTTGCCCGTAACCTTGTCGACCGATGTGACGTCGCCCCACCTCTGGCAGGGCACCTCCGACCCCTATCTGTACACGTCCGACCTATCGCTTGCCAGCGTTGGCGCCAGGTCTGTGCCCCTCGACCATCTGGATATAGCCACGGGTATTCGTGACATCCGATTGGATCCCGACAGGGGATTGATCCTCAACGGCAAGCCTTACGCGGTGCATGGTGTCGACATCCACCAGAGCATGCGTCCGGGCAAGGGCACGGCGGTGGCTGACGAGGCGGTCGACGAGGATTTCCAGATGCTGAGTGACCTGGGTGTTACGGGCTTGCGCCTGGCGCACTATCAGCATCCGCAGCGCGACTACGACCTTTCAGACAAGAAGGGCATTCTCCTTTGGACCGAGGTGCCGGACGTGTCGGAAACCAATGGTTCCGAAGCCTTCCTGGCCAATGTGACGCAGCAGTTGCGCGAGCTCATCCGGCAGAACGCCAACCATCCTTCGGTCATGGTCTGGGGACTTGGCAATGAGATCTACAAGTCGGACGCGGCGAGCAATCATGTGCTCGACACGCTGCAAAAGATTGCCCACGACGAGGATCCAACGCGGCCGACGACCTACGCGAATTGCTGCGGGCCGGTCAACCAGCCGCACGCCACCCATACGGACGCGCTTGGCGCGAACGTGTACTTCGGGTGGTACAGCGGCGAGTTCAGCGATATGACCAAATGGGCGGCTGACGCGCGGCCGCTCATGGCCGGCAGGCCATTGGCGATCAGCGAATATGGGGCCGGCGGCAGTGTAGTGCAGGAAGAGGATCCACCCCGTCGGCCGACACCTTCAAGCGGCTGGCATCCGGAGCAGTATGAGTCGCTGTATCACGAGGCCGCCTGGCGTCAGTTGCGCGCGATGCCTTGGCTGTGGGGCACCTTTGTCTGGGCGGGCTTCGATTTCCCGTCGGCCGGCCGTCATGAGGGCGACACGCCGGGCATCAACGACAAGGGACTTGTCACCTTCGATCGCCAGGTCAAGAAGGACGCCTATTTCTGGTATCAGGCCAACTGGACGACCCGGCCGATGGTCTACATTACGTCTCGCCGCGATCGGATCCGCAGCGTTTCGGGTGTCGACGTCAAGGTCTACAGCAACCAGCCGATCGTCAACCTGTCGCTCAACGGGACCGCTCAAGGGGCCCAGGTCGTCAGCGATCATATCGCCACCTGGCACGTCGACCTCAAAGCCGGTCTCAATCGCCTCACGGCCACGGCGGGGTCCGTCTCCGATTCCGTCGACTGGACCTATGAAACGCAGTCCGGCGGGCACTGAACCAGGCCTGACGGCAAATACTTTCCGGGGAGATAGGGATGAAAACCAAATTTGACGCCAACAGTAGCCTTTCACGGCGCTCTTTGATCGGTGCCGGTGTCGTCTTGGGGGCGGTCGCCGGCACGGCCTGGCCACAGCTCGCCGCTGCCGACGCGAAGACGACCGCCTATGCCTGGAGAACCATCCCCTTTGGCGGTGGCGGCTTCGTCGACGGATTTCTCTACCATCCGAAGGAGAAAGATCTGCTCTATGCCCGCACCGACGTGGGAGGCGCCTATCGCTTCGACGCCGCGTCCAAACGCTGGGTTCCGTTGCAAGATTTCCTAAGTCGCGAAGATGGCGACCTTAAGGGCGTGCTATCGATGGCGGTCGATGCCCAGGACGCCGATAGGCTGTACCTGGCCTGCGGAGAATATCTGGGTTCGTGGGCACGCGACGGGGCGGTCCTTTCGTCGGCGGACCGCGGCGCGACCTGGTCGATGACGGCCCTGCCCGCCGGGGTGAAGCTTGGGGGCAATGCCGACGGCCGCGGGACGGGCGAGCGACTCCAGGTCGACCCAAATGCTGGCCATATCCTCTTTCTGGGCACCAATCAAAACGGACTCTTCAGGAGTGCGGATCAGGCCAAATCCTTTTCTCCGGTGAACTTTCCTTCGAAGAACGTCTCGCTCGTCCTGATCGACGCCACAAGCGGCGCGGTCGGCGTCGCCAGCCAGACCCTCTATGCCGGCTGCGGGGATGACGGCGGCGGTCTCTATAAGAGCACCGACGGTGGCGCCAGCTTCGTGCCCATGACAGGCCTACCGAAACTTATTCCGCAACGGGCCGCGCTGGACGCCGAAGGGCATCTGTACGTGACGCTCTCCGACGGCCGGGCCCCGTCCGGCGGCCGCAATGGCGCGCTCTACAAGCTTGATGCCGCGACGGGGAAATGGAAGGACATGTCTCCGATGCGGCCGGGCAGCGGCAACCCCGATTTTGCCTATTGTGGCCTGGACCTCGATCCTCGCAAACCCGGCACGGTCGTTGTGTCGACCATGAACCGCTACGCGATTGGCGACGACATCTATCTGTCGCGCGACGGTGGCGGCCATTGGACCGCCATCGGACCGCGCGCGGTGCATTCGACCGGCAAGTATCACTGGATGTTCAAAGGCCTGCACGGCCGCGAGCAGATGGGCAATTGGCTGGCCGACATCAAGATCGATCCATTCAATTCGGACTCGCTGATCTATGGCACGGGCTCGGGCCTTTGGATCACCTCGGATCTTGGCAATGCCGATGTCGGCAAGGACGTCCACTTCGAATTCGCCGTCGACAATTTCGAAGAAACCGTCGCGACGGCAATGGTAAGCCCGTCCGCCGGCGCAACGCTTTACGTGTCCATGGGGGACGTGTCAGGCGCGGGCTGGGACGACATTACGCAAAGTCCGTCAGACGGCGTATTCCTGCCGAGCTGGGAGACCAATACGTCCGTCGATTTCGCCGAATTGGCGCCACAGTACGTCGTGCGTACAGCCAATAATGCGGGCACCAGCGGCTATTATTCTTCCGATGGCGGGTTGAAATGGACGCCCTTTGCGGCGACGCCACGCGTCGCGAAGGACAGTGCCGGCAAGTGGCACGGCGCCGGGTCAATAGCCATTTCCGCTGGCGGGACGGCGTTGCTCTGGGCGCCGGAAAAACAAGGCGGCTACTATAGCAAGGACATGGGCAAGACGTGGTCCCCATCGGTCGGCTGGCCATCGAACCTCGATACGCCCGTCCCCTTGGTAGCGGACCGCACGCTGGACGGCCTCTTTTATGCGCACGACCGGGACGCGGGAACGATCCTGATAAGTATCGACTCCGGCGCAACCTTCAAACCGACGATAACGGGATTGCCTCGCGTTAATGGATGGGAGAGTTCTTTCCTGGTCGCTGGTCACGGGCGAGTCCGAGATCTCTGGCTGGGCATGCCGGAAGGCTTGTTTCACGTCCTGGACGAAAAAGCGCCGATGAGGCAGGTAAAGGGCGTCGATGAAGCGTGGCTGCTCGCACTGGGAAAGGCGCCGGAAGGCAAGGCCTACCCCGCAACCTATCTGTGGGGCAAGGTCAACGGCCAACAAGGCCTTTGGCGCTCCGATGACATGGGGGAATCGTGGATAAGAATCAATGACGACAAGCACCGCTTCGGCGGATTACGCGCCATGTCCGCGGACCCCTTGGAATTTGGAACAGTCTATCTCGCACCCGACGGCCGAGGGGTAATGGTTGGAAAGCCGGCATGATGTCTGCAGAAGAGGTGTGGACTCAGAACGTCTCGAACCCGAACTCCAGGTAAATCAACGATCTGCGACCAAGCTTGACCAGCTCGGCGAAAATCGAGGCCAATATTGAGCTGAGCGCGTAGAGATAGCGCAATGGTGGTCGAACTATTTGGATGAGTTACGTGAGGGTTGTGTGACAAAAAGCGGGTTGCTTAGCCGAATTTGCAATTGAAAGCGTTGGGCGAGTGCGAGATTTCAAAATATTCAGAGTGAATTACTTAAGCCGTGTTTATGGTTTCGCCGCTGCGATATTCAGGATAGCGCCGGTCAGTAGCGGTTGATATTTCCGGCTCTAAACGCCATCAAATGATGATAGATGTTGGCGATTTTCTCGGCTCGCGCTGGATTGAAGCCGTTCTCGACTAGAAGTCCGGTTAGAGTTCCTTCGGAAATTTCCCGGCGGCTAATTCGCACAAAATCATAAAAACGGCCCCAGTCCAGTGGATGGAGGGAGGCTCGGTTAGCCAGGGTTACAAAGCGGTCGAACCGCTCGGCAGCCTTGGGAGGCAATGGCGGACGCCGGCGTGGTATAGGCTGGACATGAAGCCTGTGTCGCAAACCGGTTGTTGCGTTGTCGGCCTTGATCAAGGTGCCGATCATGGTTGCCGCGAGGTCGCAATAGATTCGCCGGGTTGGCGGATCAGGTTTCCACCTGACGGCGTTCATTTCGACTTGTATGCGCTGCGGTTCCAACGGCCAAATCAGGAGCTTGGCTTCTGGGCATTCGTGTTCACTTTGTGACAAAAGGCAAAGATGAAGGCTTCGAACTCCCTTTCCGAGATAAAGTTCGTGGCACCAGCGAGTCTTATAATTCCCCATATCGTTGGCAAGGTTTTGGATCCTCGCGAGATAACGTTCCGGCGGGTCGGAGATATCAATGTGAATATCGGGCAGCATTATCGAATCCGATGCAGCAATGAGCGCTATGCTTTTAAGGCATGCGCCGCTAATGCCTCAGGCATAATTCAGGGAATTCGATTTTTGCCACAATTCGCTGCCACAGGCGCCAATAACGGATTGTTGCCGGTTCACCTCCGCGAATTCGGCAGCATTTAGCCAACGTCCTTGCCTCCAAGGACGTCCGTTTTCATTTAGGCTTGGCAGATGAAAACTGAGAGTGTCGGTACCGCTGTCGCCGCGATTTGTCGAGAACAACCAACCAGCACCTTTTCATGAGCGCGGATTCGTCTGCTGCGAGACGGTTGAAAAACCGGCTCCACACTACTGGCGGATCTCGAACGGGCAATCACCCGAGCGATATAGACATACCAATCTGACAGCGGAAGACGTGGGGCAGCTTGGTCGATATGCAGCGACTGCCGCCGCGTATAGGAAGACTATGGACGCGGCGTATACCGGATATGCTTGCTGTTCTCGGCGGCGTAAGGCCTGCTGATCAGAATCGCGACGAGTGCGATTGCTGCGATCGCTGAAAGCCAGACACCCGGCATGGCCTTATTATGCGTCCGCTCGATCAATTCCGTGCAGAGCGCCGGGGTGAACCCGCCGACGCATGTCGCCAGAGAATAGGCTAAGCTGAAGCCCGTTGCCCGAACCTGCGCCGGCACGATCTCTGTCAGGTATACGACGTTCGCCCCGTTGTAGGTGCCGAAAATAAAAGAGAGCCACAGCTCCGTCGTAAGCAGCCGTTCAAAAGACGGTGCCGACGTCAGCCAGAGCATGGCTGGATAGGCGGATGCGAGCGCGAGAATGCTCGTGACGAGGAGGATCGGTTTGCGGCCGATGCGGTCGGACAATGCACCGGAAAGCGGCAGCCACAACAGATTGGACGCTCCCACGCACATCGTCACCAGCATGGTCTTGTTCGGGTCGAGATGCAGGACCTCCTTGCCGAAGGTTGGCGTATAGGCCGTGATCAAGTAAAAGCAGACGGTCGTCATCATGACCATCGCCATGCCGATCACAATAACTCCGGCGTTCTCGATAAGCGTCTTTCCAATCTCGCCGATAGTAGGGTGCGTCTGCCTGGCGGCGAATTCGTCGGTCTCTTTCAGCGACCGACGAAGCGCGAACAGCATCGGCACCAAGCTTAGGCCGATCAGAAGCGGAATACGCCAGCCCCAGGCATCAGTTTGGGCGGGATTCAGGAAGTGGTTGACCAAAATGCCAAGGAATGCCGCGAACATAACCGCCAGCTGTTGGCTTGCCGATTGCCATGAGACCCAAAAGCCCTTGGTCGAGGGTGTC
>FSZW01000024.1_pt1 | contig 28552 bp, 21 predicted proteins | sample 1638921 | NCBI WGS metagenome assembly FSZW01 (sample SAMEA3914812, study PRJEB12502) | metagenome | biome: forest; material: soil | place: Canada | collected 2011-07-07 | depth 0.1 m | reverse complement strand
TTGAGCGTCGCGACGATCAGTCTTGATCCGATCGCCAGGTTTTCGCGGGATCAGCGAGGGTGCCGCCACGGTACAGCCGTGCCCCAGATCAGTGAGCTGGCGGTAGATGCCGTAACCGCAACAGCCTGCCTCGTAGCAAAATTCCAGTCGCGATCCATTCTTTGACAACTGCTTGGCCAGCTTTGCAATGTTCGTTGGAGCGTTGGGGATCTCGCCCAAGAACCGGACTTCACCGCTACGGCCCTCCTCCGCAGTGCTGACTGAGATACTGACTTTATGGACGTCCAAACCTACGTAACACGTGCCCATGCCTTCCTCCTGATGCTGGTGCATCCAGGCAGGATGCTCTGCTTCGGTCCGGGAAGGCTCCCTTTAGCAAAAAGTCATGCGGACTTAGGCCTTCCTCTTTTTCAACCCTTGGTCATAGTGCCGCCATTTTTTCCGCCTAGCGAGCACCGTGCGCCGGCCATCCCCCCCCGGCCGGTGGCATCCGGACGCGCTTGCCCCCCAAGCGCGTCCCTCTCTCCACTTCCTCCGAAACCCCTTCGCCGGTGAACGCGCGAAAACGCCCCGCGTCCGAGGACACGGGGCGGTCTGCCGGGCTCAGTCGCGGGCGGCGGGGCGCGACCAGATCAGGTTGAAGACGTCCGGATCATCGGTCTCGACCAGGCTGGCGAAGATCGGCGCCGGGAAGCTCGGATCATCGAGACGGACCGAGACGTAGTCGCGTTGGCTTTCCGATGACTTGCGCTTCCAGCCCGCTCCGAATTCGGTCGGGCCGGACAGGATGCGATAGTCGGGCGCCTTATCGCTGGTGCTGTCGTTCGCGACGAAGCGGGCCTTAACGTTGAGGGTGAGGGTTTTGACGCTTCCGGCGAAGCCCGAGTCCGTCTTGGTGAAAGTGCCGATGGTGGCCATGTCAGTCGTTCCTTTGCTGATCGGGCCGCGTCATTGCGACCTCGATGGCGGGCAATTGGCCGACGCCGGACCGCCTGCACCCGACAAGGCGAGCCTTGGCGAGACAGGCAAAGAGCGGCTTTTTGTTTCGCGATGCAAAGCGCGCAGCGCGGCGGAAAAAGGCGATCGTGCCTGTTGCAGGCCAGGGACGGCTTCGGGCATGACCCCATCCCTACGAGGTCGCTCGTGATGCGTCCCAGGTCGAAGCTAAGGCGAGGTGTGGCCAGTGTTGGCGACCTTCACTAAAGCGGCCGGGCGCGGCCTTCCGGACGAACTCAATGTCGCTCCGCCATTCACTTCGAAGCCAGCGAAGCCCTTAGCTTTAGGTTTCGGGCGATATCCATCCGTTGCGGCCCCTCAATCGGTGGTGACAATATGCATCGGCATTGGAAGCCAGTCCTTAAACGTTTGGAAGATGAGCCCCGAGGTCGCACTTACGGATTTTTTGCCGGCGCACCCAATGGTTTCCACCTCGGACGCGACACCACGTCGGATATGAGCCCCGGCCAGCGCACGCCTGAATAAGCTGGGCCTTCCCACTTCCAGTCAGCGAATGAAATTTGGCTATTCCTCCACACTATTCCGGTATGTGGAATTTTAAAACTAATTGTTCCGAATGTTAGAATTTTAAATTGACTTGATTTGTAGCCAGCGCATCCTCCTCAAGAATGGCCTGGAGGAGTCGCATGGCGTTACTCAAGCGCAGGGCGGAATACAGTCGCCCCCCGATCCATTTTCAACTCGACGGACAACCGGCCGTCGCCTTGACCGGCGATACGCTGTTGACGGCGATCCTGGTCCAGGCGGATGCGGTTCGCGTTTCCGATTTGAACGGCCTGCCGCGCGGCGGGTTTTGCCTCATGGGCGCCTGTCAGGACTGTTGGGTCACAGACGAGTCCGGTGCGCGCTTCCGCGCATGCACGACAACGCTAGCCGCAGATATGAAAATATGGACCAGCAAGCCATGACCGTCCGCCCCGTCATCGTCGGCGCCGGTCCCGCCGATATCCGCGCGCCGGGTATTCTGCCCGAGGTCGGATGTAAGATACCGCTATCCCGGTCGCTGATGCCGTCACTTCAGGAATTGGTTGCGTTCGAAGCCGCGGCGCGGCACGCCAACTTTACCCGCGCCGCAATCGAACTCTCACTGACACAAAGCGCCGTCAGTAAGCAGGTCCGTCAACTTGAGGACACCTTGGGCATCGTCCTCTTCAATCGTTCAAACGGACGAGTGGCCCTGACCGCACTGGGTGAGCAATATATCCATACTGTCCGGCGCATATTGGTCGAATACGAAACCGCAACCCATGCATTGATCGCTTCCGACGGCAGCGAGGCCACGCTGAAGATCGCCGTACTCCCAACATTTGGCGCGCGCTGGCTGATCCCGAAACTCCCCGCGTTCCAAGCCAGTCACCCCAAGGTGACAATGAATGTCGTCACCGAGATGGGGCCGTTCGATTTCAAGGAGAAGCCCGTCGACGTCGCGATCCATTACGGCGCCCCCAGTTGGGCTCAGGCCGATGCGACGTTCTTGTTCGACGAAGCGATCATCGCCGTGATGAGCCCCGGCTACGGGGCTGCCAACAACGTGCACGAAACCGAGGATTTGCATCGAGCCGTCCTACTGCAGCAGGCGACGCGCCCCAACCTTTGGAGCCACTGGTTCGGTGCGGCGGGTATCGAACATCCCTTCCCTTACAGGGGCCCCATGTTCGACCAGTTTTCGATGACCAGCCAGGCCGCGGCCGTTGGGCTGGGTGTCGGTCTGGTTCCCAGCTTTCTCGTCGAAAACGAACTGAAATGCGGCGTCCTGCAGCGTCTAGGTGATCAGGTCCTGCCCGGGACGGGCGCCTACTATGCGGTCGTTCCCTTGCGCAACTACCGAAACCCCTTGGTAAGCGCGTTCGTTCAGTGGATGGTGAGCGAGGCTCAACCCACACACTGACGTCTTACAGCTCAGGCGGCGGTACCACCCAGAAGCTTTGCCGGACGCCGCAGACCAGGATCCAACGGGTTCAGACGCGCCCCGATGTTTGTCGCTTCGCGCTTGAGAATGTCGACCAGGGCCGGCAGACGGTCGGCCGAAACGCGCTCGGTGAGCGTGCCAATGCTGAGGGCAGCCACGGCCGTTCCGCGGCTGTCGAATATGGGCACGCCGACACCCGCGACGCCAGGGATCATCCGGTCTGCGCGCATGGCGTAGCCGTTCTCCTGAACGTGCTTCATCTCCGTCCGCAAATAGACTTCGTCCATGAAGCCGTGCTGGATGATGCGCGGCAAATTATAGTTGATGACCTCCTCGCGTTCGGCGTCGGGAATATTAGCGAGGATGCACAAGCCGCCCTGCCCCACGCCCAGCGGCACCTTGCCTCCGATGTCGCCTGTCAACGAGCCGATCGGAAAGGGGCCGTCGCAGCGATCTAGGCACATGACGTCGAAGCCGCTACGCACCATCAGGAATACCGTGTCACCCAAACTGGCCGACAGGCGAAGCAATACCGGGCGGCACAGCTCACGAAGATTGCCCGCATTGCCCGCACGCGCCGCCAATGCAAAAAATTCCAGACCGAGGCGGTAGCGGCGTGTATCGGCATCCCGCTCGACGAAGCCTTCCGCGACCAAAACACTGATCAGACGGTGTGCTGTTGCTTGAGATAGTCCCGCCGACTCAGCGAGATCGGTAAGGCGGTAGTCGCCCCGCTCCTCTTGGGCCAAGCTGCGCATCAGCCGCAGTCCTCGCTGCAAGCTGGTTTCGGTTCCGCTAGACTCTGCCATCGATGCGCTTCCGGTAATTAGAAGGGATAAGAAACGATAGGACTATATATTCCATTATGCGGAATTATAAAAGAATATATTCCGAATGTCAGAATTTATCGTTGACTCAGTAGAGGGCGAGCGCATCCTCAGCTGATAATGATCCTGGAGGAAGCGTATGGCGTGGATGAATCGAAAGTCGGGGTGGTCGACCACCGTCATCCGACTTCGGCTCGACGGCAAGCGCTTGCGGGTCGCCACGAGATGACTCCGCCACCCGTGATCATCGGCGCAGGTCCTGCCGGCATTCGCGCCGCCGCCACCTTGGTTGAGGCGGGACTTCGCCCCATCCTCCTCGATGAGGCGCCGCAATGCGGCGGCCAAATCTACCGTCAGCCGCCAAGCGGCTTTTCCCGCTCGCCCGAGACCCTTTACGGATTTGAGGCCCAAAAGGCGTCCGCCCTTCACAATACGATCGCAAAGCTTCAAGACCGCATCGACTACCGGCCGAATACCCTGGTGTGGGGCTGCGAGGCAGGAATGCTCGACCTCGTGACGGCGGGGTAAGCGGCGCGGCTTCCGTACGACCGCTTGATACTGGCAACCGGCGCGACCGATCGGGTTCTGCCTTTTCCGGGCTGGCTGACTCCCGGCGTCTTTACCCTGGGAGGCGCCCAGGTCGCGCTTAAATTTCAGGGCTGCTCCGTGGGCGGCCAGACGGTGTTTTTGGGCACCGGCCCCCTTCTCTATCTCGTCGCTTATCAGTACCTGAAGGCCGGCGCCGGCGTGGCGGCGGTCCTGGATACCACGCCCTTTATCTTCCAGGCGAAGGCGGCCGCGGCCATGGCCGCAGCTGATCCGGTGAGCTTCGCCAAAGGGCTATATTACCTGGCCACTTTGCGCAATCACGGCGTTCTGATGCGCCACGGCGTCCGGCCGGTCGGCGCCATCGGGCGAAGCCGAGTCCAGGGCCTCGACTGGCAAGTGAACGGCAAGCAGCACCAGACTTCTTGCGACGCCATCGCATTCGGCCTCGGCCTGCGCTCGGAAACTCAGCTGGCCGATTTGGCGGGCTGCAGGTTTCGGTTCGATTCGCTCAACAGGGCCTGGTTGCCGGATTGCGACAAGACCGGTCGCAGCTCAGTCCATGGCGTCTATTTGGCCGGAGATGGCTGCGGCATCAAAGGCGCAGACGCCGCGGCGCTGGCTGGCGAACGGGCCGCATTGGCCTTGATCGAAGATACCGGCCAGGCCTTTGCCAAAGGACACACGGCAAAGATCGATCGCAAGCTCGCGAAGATCGACACCTTCCGCAAAGCCCTCGAGAGCGCCTTTCCTTTTCCGGAGGACTGGGCTTCGGGATTGGACCAGACGATTACGGTTTGCCGATGCGAGGGGGTTCAAGTCGGCCAGCTCTGGTCCGAAAGCGGACGCGACCTCAATCGCGTCAAGTCTCAGACGCGGTTGGGAATGGGACGTTGTCAGGGACGGATGTGCGCAACCGCGGCGGCCGAAGTCCTTGCCATATCAAGGGGGGTAGACGTTTCCGACGTAGGACGTCTGCGTGGACAGGCGCCGATCAAGCCGCTCCCGTTTGCAGCTGCGGAGACGGGCTCGTGAAGCAATATATAGACACGACTGTTGCCGTCCTGGGCGCTGGGCTCGTCGGCTCGGCGGCCGCGCTGGAATTGGGACGCCGGGGCATCCCGACCGTTCTGATCGACAAGGATGCCGCCGGAAGCGCGGCCAGCGGCGTAAATTATGGAGGCGTTCGCCGCCAGGGGCGACCGATCGAGCAACTGCCACTTGCGCAGCGCGCGCACGAAATCTGGGGCCGATTGGCATCAGTGATCGGCATCGACGGCGAATATGTTCGCTCCGGCCATCTTAAGCTCGCCCGTACGCAGGCCGACCTTGCCAAACTCGTCGCCTATAGAGATCGCGTATCTCCCCATGGGCTTCAACTTGAAATTCTCGACCGCAAGGCGCTGCGATCCCGGTTTCCATGGATAGAAGGCGCAGAGGGCGGTTCGTATTGCGCGGATGACGGTCATGCCAATCCCCGCCTCGTCGCGCCAGCGTTTGCACGGGCCGCGGTGCGAGCGGGCGCATACCTGCGGGAGTATTGCCCGATAGAAAAAATCGAACGCACCGATCGGGGCTTTGTTCTTTCAAGCTCAAATGACGTCACGGTTCGAAGCGAGTTTCTCTTGAACTGCGCAGGCGCCTGGGCGGGCTCAATCGCGGAACAATTCGGCGAACCCGTACCGTTGCAGTCGATCTATCCCAACATGCTGGTGACGGAGCCCCTGCCCCTTTTCATGACCGCCAGCATCGGCATCGAAGGCGGTGGGATTTATGGCCGGCAAGTTGCGCGAGGCAACTGCGTTCTTGGCGGCGGCCGCGGATTCGCAACCGATGCGTACCACGCGCGGCCTGGGCCGGGGTCTACGCTGGCCCTGATGCGCGAAGCCGCAAAGCTTTTCCCTGTCCTACGTAACGCCGCCGTCATCCGCACATGGAGCGGTGTCGAAGGGGATCTTCCCGGAGGCAATCCGATCATCGGGCCGAGCGCAACGACGCAAAATCTGTTGCACGGTTTCGGCTTTTGCGGCGCTGGCTTTCAACTCGCGCCCGCCGTGGGCGCCGTCCTCGCCGATCTCGTCGTCGACGGCTTTACGAGGACGCCGATCGCTCCATTCTCGATCAGTTCGGTCGCCAACTTCGACCGGGGGCGATACGCCACGCAGACGGCCGACGTCGAAGAGAATGTATCGTGAGGCCGACTTCAAACCATTTCCGTGGCGCGAGCCCGCCACTTTCGTTTTTCAGCCATTCGGCAATCTTGAGGCCATAGAGCGATTATGTTCGATACCCAATCCTTGTTCGCAGACTTGCAAATGACCGACCTGTTCCAGGACGGCGGCGATATCGCGGTGAACTCTCCGTCCGACGGCAAGGCCCTGGCTTGCTTGAAAAGCGAAGCGCCGGCCGCCATCGACGCCAAGATTGCGGCGGCCGACCAGGCGTTTCGGCGCTGGCGCAAGGTGCCGCCGCCCCGCCGCGGCGAACTGATCCGCCTTCTCGGCGAGGAACTGCGCGGCGCCAAGGAGTCATTGGCCAAGGTGGTCAGCCTCGAATGCGGCAAGATTCTCGAAGAAGGCCGCGGCGAGGTGCAGGAGATGATCGACATCTGCGACTTTGCGGTAGGCCTGTCACGCCAGCTCTACGGCCTGACCATCGCCACCGAACGCGCCGACCATCGCATGATGGAAACCTGGCATCCCCTGTCGGCCATCGGCGTCATTACGGCGTTCAATTTTCCCGCCGCCGTATGGGCGTGGAACGCCGCGCTCGCGCTCGTTTGTGGCGACACGGTCGTATGGAAACCGTCGGAGAAGACGCCGCTGAGCGCCCTGGCCTGCCTGAAGTTGTTCGAAAAGGCGCTGGCCCGTTTCGGCGACGCGCCGGCCGGCCTCATGTCGGTCGTGATCGGACAACGCGCGGCGGGCGAGCAGATCGCGGCGGACCGCCGCTTGAGCCTGATCAGCGCCACGGGCAGTTGTGCCATGGGGCGCGCCCTCGCCCCCGTGGTCGCCAAACGCATGGCGCGCAGCCTCCTGGAACTGGGCGGCAACAACGCCGCCATCGTCGCCCCGTCGGCCGACCTCGACCTGACCTTGCAAGCTGTGGTCTTCGCGGCGGTCGGCACGGCCGGCCAGCGTTGCACGTCGCTGCGGCGCCTGTTCGTTCACGAAGACATCAAAACCGCCCTGCTCGCTCGCCTTAAGGCCGCGTACCGACATGTCCCGGTCGGCAATCCGCTTGAGCCCGGCAACCTGGTCGGCCCCCTGATCGACCAGCGCGCCTTCGAGGCCATGCAGCAAGCGATTGCCGCGGCAAAGGCGCAGGGCGGCGTCGTGCACGGCGGCGAACGCGTTCTGGCCGAACGCTTCCCGGCCGCCTATTACGTCGCGCCGGCCATCGTCGAGATGCCAGGCCAGACGGAGATTGTCCGCGAGGAAACCTTCGCCCCGATCCTTTATGTCATGGGGTATCGAGACCTCGACGCGGTGATCGAACTGAACAACGCCGTGGCCCAGGGGCTATCATCCAGTCTCTTCACCACGGACCTGCGCGAAGCCGAGGTTTTCGTGTCGGCGGCGGGAAGCGACTGCGGCATCGCCAATATCAATATCGGCCCTTCAGGCGCCGAAATCGGCGGAGCCTTCGGCGGCGAAAAGGAAACGGGTGGCGGCCGTGAATCGGGCTCCGACGCCTGGAAGATCTACATGCGCCGCGCCACCAATACCATCAACTACGGAACAAAGCTCCAGCTGGCCCAAGGCATAAAGTTCGAGGTTGGCTAGGTTCCGCGTCGCTTCCACAGTTAGTTCCCTTGCGGCGCTGAAATTTCGCGTACGCTGTATTTCGAATAGGTAGTCTGATCATATGAAAGCGCGACATACCGTCCTGACGATCCTGTTCATCTCGTGGATCGTCTCGTACATGGACCGGACGGCGATGTCGGTCGCAATTCCCTATATTGCGGTCGACTTCCACCTGACCCCCATCACAATGGGATTTGTGATGAGCGCGTTTTTCGTGGGCAACGCCATTTCCCAGATTCCCGGCGGCTTTCTTGCCGACAAATTCGGCGCCCGGGGCATAGCGACCATAGCCCTGTTGTGGTGGTCGGTGTTCACAGCCATTACCGGGGCGACGGCCAATTTCACGCAGATGATTGTTGCGCGATTCAATTTCGGCCTGGGCGAAGGCCTGTTCCCGGCCAGTTCCCTGAAGGCGATAGCTATATGGTTTCCCAAGGCCGAGCGCGGCACCGCCAATGCCATCAAATTGGCTGCCCAGCCATTGGGGGCCGCGTTGGGCCTCCTGGTCATAGGCGCCATTATTTCGGTTTGGGGATGGCGGGTCGTTTTCTACAGCATGTTTTTTCCCGGCCTCCTGGTGTCGTTCCTGTTCTGGGCATTCGTCAGGGACAAGCCGTCCAAAAACCCACGCGTAACGTCCGAAGAATTGGCCGAGTTGGAAAGCGATGGCTTTGTCGCCGGCGAAAAGACAAGCGAAAAGCTGAATGTCCTGGCCATGATGAACAAGTACAATATCTGGAAATATTTCCTCGTCTGCCTGGCGTTTTCTCTGGCGGACACAGGATTTAACAGCTGGCTGCCGTCCTACCTCGTAAAGGTTCGGGGATTTTCGGCGCTGCAGATGGGGGCCGCCGCCTCCTTTCCACGCTTTGCCGCGGTGGCCGGATGCCTTTTCGGGGGCTGGCTATCCGACAAGATATTCAAGAAGAACAAGATCATCCCCGTCATTGGCACGCAATTGCTGGCTGCGGTCTTCCTGTATCTCATATTCACGGTGAAGACGGTCCAGATGCTCGTCATTTTCCAGACGCTGGCAGGCTTCTTCATGATGCTCTTCTTCTCCGCATTCTGGGCGATACCCATCAAGACGATCCCAAGGCACCTGATCGGCGTGACCAGCGGCTTCATAAACATGGGTGGCCAGACCGCATCCTTCATTGCCCCGGTAGCGATCGGCTACCTTATCGGGGCCAAAGGCCAACACTACGATCATGCCTTCATCTTCATGATCGCGTCGCTGCTGGCCTCATGCGCGCTGCTGATTGTCATTCCCGACCGACGTCCCGTGCCCGCGGAGGCTTAGAGCGCAATCCGATAAAGGACCAAGGACCGTTCCGACACGCTTGAGCTGCGCCGAACATCGTTGGATTCGCCGCGGAGTCGGTTAAATTATGCGAATATGCAAAGACTTCGGGCGCGCGGCGTTTCCTGACCAACGCCGCACGCCCGAGCACGCCTCTGAACGAGATAGGGGTTGCCCCCGCGCTTGACTACCGAACGCCGAGTTCCAGCTCTGCGACATGATCATTGGGCTGCAGCGCCGCGCACGCCTTGGCCATTCGCTCCATCGCCACACTCAATTCGTCGGTCGACGTTGCATAGGAGATGCGGAAGAATGGCGCCAGGCCGAAGCATGAGCCGGGAATGACCGCCACATCCCAGTCCAGCAGATAGTCCGCAAAATCCCGATCCGAGGCGATCACCTCCCCCTTGGATGTCTTGCGGCCGATAATCTGCTCGCAGCTCGGGTAGACATAGAACGCCCCCTGGGGCTTTCGACACAACAGCCCAGGAATCGCGTTGAGGCTGGAAACAACCAGGTCCCGGCGCGACTGGAAGATTTTGGCGCGCTCGCGGACCATGTCCTGGGGACCGTCAAGAGCGGCGATGGCGGCGGCCTGGCTCACCGACGACGGGCACGAGGTCGATTGGCTTTGCACGATCGCCATGGCGGAGATGAGCGGCGCCGGCCCCGCCCCGTAGCCCAGACGCCATCCGGTCATGGCATAGGCTTTGGAGACACCGTTGATCGTCAAGGTTCGATCGCGCAAATCCGGCGCGACCTGGGCAAAGGTGACGAAAGACAGACCATCATAGAGGATATGCTCGTACATGTCGTCCGACATGGCCCAAACCTGGGGATGGCGCCGAAGCACCTGCGCCAGTTCCGCCAGGGCGGCGTAATCATAGGCCGCGCCGGACGGATTTGACGGCGAATTCAGCACCAGCCACCGCGTCCGCGGCGTAATGGCGGCGTTCAAACCTTCCGGCGTCAACAGAAACCCGTCCTTGGCCTCGCAGGCGATTTCGATCGGCACGCCGCCGGCGATTTTGACGATATCGGCATAGCTGGTCCAATAGGGCGTCGGGATAATGACTTCATCCCCTGCGTCGAGCGTCGCCATGAAGGCGTTGTACAGGATCTGCTTGGCCCCCGCGCCGCAGGTGATCTCACTTGCCGCGAACGACAGTGCGTTGTCCCTGAGGAACTTGCGCCTTACGGCGTCCTTGAGCTCCATCGAGCCGTCGAGTGCCGTGTACTTGGTTTCGCCCGCCATTATGGCCCGACACGCAGCGTCCTTGATGTGGTCGGGCGTATCGAAATCCGGTTCGCCCGCGCCGAGGATAATCATGGGACGCCCCGAACGTTTGAGGCCCGCGGCATGGCCCGAGCGCACAAGAATCTCGGAGATCCCGATATCCGCAATGCGTGACGACGAACGAAGGACTGCTGCCATGGTTATATGTCTCTATTCTTTGTGCTTTCGCATTGCAGATGTCACGCCGACCGGCGGCTTGGGGATTGCCTGGCATGGGATGACACTGCGCCCGCGGAAGACCTATGTTTCAGCCGTCGCGACCTTGGTGGAAGGGACTTATTTCTTTATCCCAAGCCATACCCGGGCGTGTCGTGCCAGCCGACGAATGAACCCTCGATCGTCCCAAGGCAAACGATCGTTTCGACGCAGGTTGTTCCAGAATGGAATGAGAATTTTCCTTCGGCCAGACGGGTAGAACGCCCAGCTATACCGGCGGGGACACGTCTTCCATTCCGGTTTCAAGTCCCGGCTACGCCACGGCGATCCGGGGATTGAGTTCACCCAACACGGTCATGAACTCCGCGCCTATGGTGTCACTGCTGCTCTCCAGCTCCCCCTGCCTGATCTCGTCGCCATGGTCCTTGCCAAAAAGCACAACCTCGTCGCCTAGTCTGATCCTGTCCTTTATCGTGTCGGCGACGTAGTCGGTGACGTCGACCATGGTCGTGTTCATCGTTACGCGGCCGACGATCGGCACGCGATGCCCATTGATCAGGACATAGGCCAGATTGGAAAAATCCCGGCGATAGCCATCGGAATAGCCGACGGGAATATTCGCTAAAAAGCTGTCACGCGTCAGGGTCCGGGTTCGGTCATAGGAGACCGTGTCTCCCTGTCTGTAAAAATTGATCGACGCGACTCTCGATTTGAAAGTCATCGGCCGCTTGAATGCCGTTGGCCTGTTGTTGAAGTCCGTTTCCGCCGTGTCGCCGCAAAAAGCGCCGCCCACCCGAACCATGTCCAGATGCGCATCCTTGACCCTCAAGGTCGTGTAGGAATTGGCTGTGTGAAGTTTGACCTTTTCCTCATCCAGCCATTTCCTGGCAAACACCGACCGGGTTTGTGCCTTGAATACCACCAGATGCGCCGCGACGTCGTCATCGGACTCGACGGGAAAGTGCGTCATCATCGCGACAATATCGAGATTTGGCAGTTTCGTTATGGCCTCCAGGTCGTTCATGCCCTGGTCGCTGCTCAGTTCCAGGCCGTTACGGCTCATGCCGCCCGAGTTCAAACAGATATGGGTGGCGATCGTCTTGCCCTTCGACACGGCGTAGGCGCTGGCCTGTTGAGCCAGCTCCAGATTGCCGATCAATTCCTCGATCTCGTAGCCTCGATCGATGCCTTCCCTGATCTCCTCGATCGTGGCCGTGCGAAGCCGGATCAGGCGCCCCGCAAAAGGCCTGCCGCCGGCTTCGCGGCCGAAGGCGCGGACCACCCTGGCCTCTTCGTTTGCGGCAAAACCTATGTGCAGCTTTCCGAATTCGGCGACCTCTTTCACGAGAATCGAAATCCCATGCCCGTAGGCGTCGGCCTTCAGGACGACGCAGATTTCGGTGTTGCGGCTGCCATTGTCGTCCAGGAAGGCGCGCATGGTGCCGAGATTGCCGCGGAAGGCCGAGCGGGATATTTCAAGCCAGGCGTTGGCGGCCGGCACACGCGCGGCCTCCAGATCCGGGTTCGACGACAGGGATGGCGCCGCAAGGCCCGGCGTGGCCCGCGCGATCAAGGCGGTCGCGGCCATCGATGAGGTTGCCAACATCAGTCCGCGTCTTGTCAGTCCGCTCATGATCTACTGCCTCCAATTAGCTGGAGACAAATTGATCCGGATTTCGGCAACGCCCAAATTGATGTTCGCTATGCATTGCATAGCTACGGTAAATGTGAATCATCTCGCACATGCAGCTAACACTATGCGAGCGCGTGATTGGCAAGGACTCGTGGTCTGAAGGGCGAAGGTGAGAAACGAAAAATTCCTGCGGGATTTTGACTGGAACCTGCTCATGACCTTTCTGGTCATCGCGGAGGAAGGCAGCATTACGGCGGCATCGCAACGCCTGTTCAAGACCCAGCCCAGCATCTCCAATGCCTTGACGCGGCTGGAGAGAACCGTCGGCCATCGCCTGATCGACCGACGGCGGGGATTATTCAAGCTCACGGATCATGGCCGGCTGATTCACGAAAAGGCATTGCAGATCTGCCGGTCCGTCGAAGGCATTGGCGACCTGCGCGGCGACGAGGAGAAACTGACCGGGCAAATATCGTATCAGATTGCCAGCCACATGGTCTGTCCGATCCTTGACGATGTGCTCGCGGACTATAGCCGGGCGCAACCGAACGTCACGATTTTCGCGGAAGCCGTCCCTTCGGGAAAGATGGTCAGCAATATTACCGAAGGCGAGGCATCGATCGGCTTTTGTGTTTTGCGCGCGGAGGTGGCCGGTCTGAAATGCCGCTATCTGAACGCCAATGAGATGGGCTTTTTTTGCGCGCCCACGCACCCGCTGTACGGCAAGACGGGCCTGGTGCTGAAAGATCTCGAGCCGCTGAACTACATTTCCTTCGAGAGCGACAATCTCGGCTCCGGCCTCGATTCCGTCGCCCGCATTGGCATCGACAGCCAATTTCGCGACAATCGCGTCGCCAGCTCGCCAAACGACGAAGAGGTCTTGCGCCTGATCGAGTGCGGAATCGGTTTTGGGCCGCTGCTCCTGAGCATGGCAAAGGAGCTGGTCGCGGCGGGGCGGCTCTGGCGCCTGCCGCCCTACGACAACCCGCCTCGGGTCAAGAATTTTCTTGTGACCAATCCAAAGACACCGCTCACGGCAGCCGAAGCCCTGTTCATCGAAATGATCGAACAACGCGCGACGAACGGAAAGTGGGCGATCTAGCCAAAACGCTGGGCGCTGTAAGGCGTTGGATCCGTGAACGGCGTCTCGCCGGTTACCATTTCCGCCAGCAGTCTTCCCGTTACCGGTCCAAGGGTCAGGCCGTGGTGGGCGTGGCCAAACGCAAACCAGAGATTTTTGTGGCGTGGCGCGGGACCGATGACCGGTTTCATATCGGGAAGACAGGGACGCAATCCCAACCAGGGCGTCGCATCGAGCCGTCGTCCCAAGGGCAGGACGGTGCGGGCGATTTTCTCCGCTCGGCGCAATTGCGTCTCCTTGGGCGGTGCGCCGGGTGCGGCGAATTCGACGCCGGTCGCCAATCGGACGCCGCGCGTCATCGGCGCCAGAACATATCCGCCGTGTTCGTCGACCAGCGAATGATTGAGCGTGTGGCGCGTGTCCAAGGCGTAGTGCATGTGATAACCGCGCTTGACCGCCAGGGGAATGCGGTAGCCGAGCGGCACAAGAAGCTGGTCGGCCCACGGCCCCAAGGTCACGACGGCGTCTCGCGCCAGAACCGCCCCGTCTTCGGTCTTGACGGCCCATCCATCACCGGATGGCGACAGGCTGCGCGCGTCACCCGTGACGATCCGGCCTCCGTTTCGGACGAACAAATCGGCATAGGCTTTGACAAGGCCGCCCGGATCCGTAACCGTTTTCGGGTCGTGCCAATGTATGCCGCCAATGGGCGCGCCCAGCAGCCCCGCTTCGAGGGTCCTGAGAGCCCGTTGATCCAGGATCGTGTATTTAAGCCCGTAGGGCCTGTTCTTTTCGGCCATCCTCGACGCCTTGTCCTGGATCGCCTGCGTCCGAAAGGTCTCGATCCATCCGTCAGCCTTTATCAGGCTTTCCACGCCGGCGGCAGCGGCGAGAAGGTCATGCTCGACGACACTGCGTTCGATCAGAGGACGCATCGCCTCGACGACCGAGAGCAGACGCGCGGGCTCGGAGTGCCACCAATAGCGGGCCAGCCAGGGCGCCAGTTTGACAAGGTGGAGGAGATCGTAGCGAACGGCGGAGGACCGGTTGAAGCCAAAGCGCATCATCGCAGACACCTGCCGCGGAAACGCGTACGGGACGACACTTGAGCGCTCGATCAGGCCCGCATTACCAAAGCTGGTTTCCGATCCGGGCGCCTTGCGGTCTATCATGACAACGTCGCGGCCCTTCAACTGCAGGTGCAGCGCGACGCAAACACCGATGATTCCGGCCCCAAGTACGATCGTATCTGTGCGCATTGTGATATCTTGGGACATCGTTATATCTTTGGTGCGCGAGAGCGGACCCTGACCGATCTCAGTTGCGGACCGATCATGTAGTCGTCTACCTGTAGGTAAGTCTACCCCCATGTAGGCCCCCCGCGATGCGCCTCTGGTGCGACCGCACCGTCGCAGATCCCCGCCTTTCGCTTTACGGTGAGGGTCTCGATACCGCTCGACATATCCCAAAAGCGCCGACGTAAAAAGACGCGGCGTCGGCCGCTCGAGGACAGCGGTCCCTTCCCATCGGAGAGTCCCTTGGCCAATGCAACCCACAAAGACTCCAGCGGTGATATCGCCACGGCCCTGGCCCACACACGACGGTTGATGGCCTCCCGGCCGGACCTGGGAGAGCAGCAGGCCATCGAAATCCTGAAGGCCGTGCCATCTCATCCCGAAGCAAGGCTTCTGCTCGGCCTGGCCTGCCGTCTGCAAGGCGACCTCGTTCGAGCGCGCGACATCCTGATTCCGCTGGCGGCCGCCCAGCCCCGCGCCGCCGCCGTCCAATATGAGGCCGGTCTTGTTCTCAGCGCCCTGGGCGACACGCCGCAGGCCATTGTGTTTTTGACCGAGGCGGGGCGGCTGGATCCCACAGGGCCGCATATCTGGCGCGCGCTGGGCGACCAGCTGACCCAGATCGGCGACGCCCCGGCGGCGGATCGGGCCTATGCCCGGAGCATTGAGGCTTCGGTGCACGATCCGCACCTGAGGGAGGCGGCCCAGGCCCTGGCCGACGACAAGCTGGCTGTGGTCGAGCGCTTGTTGGGTAACTATCTTCTGGCGCATCCGACAGATGTTACGGCCATGCGCATGCTGGCCGAAGCCGGGACGCGCCAGGGGCGCTACGCCGAGGTCGAAGCTTTGTTGGCCCGGTGCCTGGATCTGGCGCCCAGCTTCATTGCTGCGCGCTACAACTACGCCCTGGTCCTTTACCGCCAGAACAAGGCGGCCGAGGCGCTACCGCAGATCGAAACCCTGCTGGCCGATGACGCCGAAAACCCGGCCTATCGCAATCTATACGCCGCCTGTCTCGGCCTCATCGGCGAATACGCGCGGTCGATCGAGGTCTACCGCCAGGTCCTGGCGGCGTTTCCGATTCAGCCGAAAATCTGGCTCAGCTACGGTCACGTCCTGAAGACCGCGGGCCACCAGGAGGAGGCGATCGCGGCCTATCATCGGGCGCTGGACCTGGCGCCGGAACTGGGCGAGGCCTATTGGAGCCTGGCCAATCTCAAGACCGTGCGCTTCGATTCCGCGGATATGACGGCGATGAACGCGCAGCTGGCGCGCGCCGACCTGAGCCGCGAGGACCAGCTGCATCTGCACTTCGCCCTGGGCAAGGCGTTGGAGGATGCCGGCGATTACGCGGCGTCCTTCGAGCACTACGCCCAGGGCGCGGCCCTGAGGCTTGCCGAGATTCCTTACGACGCCGATGAGACGACCGCGCGCAGCGAACGCAACGAGGCCTTGTTCACGCAAGCTTTTTTTGCCGCTCGGGCCGACCACGGCGCCGACGCGCCCGACCCCATCTTTATCGTCGGCCTGCCGCGTTCTGGCTCGACCTTGATCGAGCAGATCCTGGCCAGCCATTCGCAGGTTGAAGGCACCATGGAACTGCCGGACCTCGACGTCATCGCAATGCGCCTGGGCTACCGCGGCCACAAGCCGGACGTCGCGGCCTATGGCGAAGCCCTGGCCGCGCTTGGCGCCGACCAGCTTCGCGCGCTGGGCGAAGACTATCTTCAGCGCACGCGCATCCAGCGCAAGACCGGCCGGCCGCTGTTCATCGACAAGATGCCGAACAATTTTCAGCATATCGGCCTGATCCAACTGATCTTGCCCAAGGCCAGGATCATCGACGCGCGCCGCCATCCGATGGCGGCTTGTTTTTCCGCTTTCAAACAACACTTTGCGCGCGGGCAGAACTTTTCCTACGCGTTGGATGACCTGGGCCGCTATTACCGCGACTATGTCAGCCTGATGGATCACTTCGATCAGGTTCTGCCGGGCCGGGTTCACCGCGTGATTTACGAATCCATGGTCGAGACGCCCGAGGCCGAGGTGCGCCGGCTGCTGGACTATTGCCAGCTCGACTTTGAGCCCCAATGCCTGAAATTTTACGAGAACGACCGGGCCGTGCGCACGGCCAGCTCGGAACAGGTGCGCAAACCCATATTCCGCGAAGGTCTGGACCAGTGGCGGCGCTATGAGGCCTGGCTCGATCCCTTGAAGGCGTCACTGGGGCCGTTGGCCGATGACTGAGCCAACGCGTCCCGCGGCATAATTGTCACGAAGACGACGCGTTACATTCACGGACGCTATGAAAGGCATCAAAAATGTAAATTTTGGCATCATGGTGAGCGAGGTATCATCGGACGTTCAGGTCGATCATATAGGGGCGTTCCATGCTGCGTACACTCACGCATTCGTCTAGATACTCGCACACAACCGGGCGGAATATTGTCGTCGCCCTTCTCACGAGCACGATGCTAAGTTCAGTGCCGTTTTTTGCCAGTGCCCAAACCACATCCGCACCTGCCTCTGCTAACGATCCCACCGAAGTTATTGTGACGGCGACGAAGCGTTCAGAAACGCTTCAGAAGGTGCCGATGAGCATCGAAGTCCTCGATTCAAGAAAACTTGAGCAGCTCAATGTCGTCGGCTTTCAGGACTATGTTAAATACCTGCCCAGCGTAACGTTCCAAAGTCTGGCGCCCAACCAGACCGACATATTCATGCGCGGCATTTCGGCCGGCGGCACGCAGAACCATTCCGGCCCCCTGCCTTCCGTCGGCGCCTACCTCGACGAACAACCCATAACCACCATCGCGGGCACGTTGGACGTACATGCCTATGATATCGCCCGGATCGAAGCCTTGCCGGGGCCTCAGGGCACGCTCTATGGCGCCAGCTCGGAAGCCGGCACCCTGAGGATCATCACCAACAAGCCGACGACGGCACGCTTTGAAGCCGGTTATGACGTCCAGGCCAACACGATCGATCACGGCGGCCAGGGCTATGTGCTGGAGGGTTTCGTCAACGTTCCCGTATCCAGCAATGTGGCCATTCGCCTGGTTGGGTTTGACGAGCACGATGCCGGCTATATCGACAACGTCCCTTCGTCCGTGACCTATCCGACCTCCGGCGCCACGGTCACGAATGCGGCCTTCGTCAAAAAGGATTTCAACACGGCCGACAGTTACGGGGGCCGCGCCGCGCTCAAATGGGACATCGACGACAATTGGTCGGCCCTGGCCAGTCTCGTCGGCCAGGACCTGACCACCAAGGGCGTCTTCGGCTATGAGCCCAGCGTCGGTTATCTGGAGACGGCCCGGTTCCAACCCGACACCGATCACGATCGGTGGCTGCAGGCGGCCCTCACCCTGACGGGCAAGCTCGGCAAATACGACCTGACCTATTCGGGGGGGTACTTCAAACGGCTCGTCGACGAGAAATCGGACTATACCGACTATTCGATCGCCTATGACGGCGCCTTCGGGTCGGGCTATTTCTGGCAAGGGGCCAATGGCCAGCCCGTGGCCGATCCTGCCATGGAAATCGTCGAGAGCGACCGCTTCACCAAGGAAAGCAACGAACTGCGCCTCGCCTCGCCATCGACCGACCGCTTTCGCTTTATCGCAGGCCTGTTCCAGGAATCGCAGAACCACGAGGTCATCCAGCAATACCTGATCCAGGGCCTTTCCCCGATGCTGAACGCGCCGGGTTTTCCGGATAGCCTGTGGCTGACGGACCAGAGCATTGTTGACCGCGACGCCGCCGTTTTCGGCGAAGTGTCGTTTGACATCACCCCTCAGTTGACCGTCACCGGCGGCATGCGCGGCTACACCTACCGGAACTCGATCCTGGGCTTCAACGGCTATGGAGAGGGTTACAACGCCCTGACCGGCTTTACCGCGGGCATGGGTGTGGACGGGGTGAACTGCGCCGCCGGCCAAAGCTTCAAGACCGCGCCGTGCCTGTCGGTCGACAAGCCGCCCGTGACGGGATCCGGCGAAACGCACAAGATCAACCTGACCTACAAGTTCGATAATTATGACCTGGTCTATGCGACCTATTCAACGGGCTATCGCCCCGGCGGCGTCAATCGCAGTGGCGATTTCGGGCCTTACCAGGCCGATTACCTCACCAATTACGAACTGGGTTGGAAGACCAGTTGGCTGGACAGGCGCGTGCATTTCAACGGCGCCTTCTATGACGAGGAATGGAATCACTTTCAGTTCTCCTTCCTTGGGCCGAACAGTCTGACGATTATCGAGAATGCGCCCAGCGCTAGGGTTCAGGGCCTGGAATCGAACGTCGATTGGCGTGCCACCGACAAGCTGACCCTGGCCGTCAATATCGCCTATAACAACGCGGCCCTGACGCGGAACTTCTGCGGGACCACGGGAGACCCACCCACGATCATTGACAGTTGCGCCACTGCCAGCGCGCTCGCCGTGAAAGGGCAGCAATTGCCCTATACGCCGAAGTTCAAGGGCAATGTCACCGCGCGCTACGCTTGGGACGCCGGTTCATGGAATGCCCATGTTCAGGGTGCCGTGATTTACCAGACGCGCAACTATCCGGCATTGCGGGTGCAGGACATCGCCGATCTCGGCGTGATGCCGGCTTACACGACCGCGGACTTCTCAGTTGGCGCCGACAAGGGTACGACCTCAGTGGAGCTATTCGTGAAGAACGCTTTTAACGCTCATGGCCAAGCCAACCGCTCTACACCTTGTACGATCTCGACCTGCGCCATGAGCACGGCGTCGAGTGCTTATCCGGCCACGACCTATAATTTTGTTTATGTCACTCCGATCCAACCGCTAACGGTCGGGATTCGGTTCGGCCAAAAATTTTGATCCACCCGCCGCTATCGTGCCCGTATTCGATCATTCGGATACGGGCCAATCGGTCCAGCTTTCTATATGAAAAATGGCAACACCCGGATATGGCCTTTGGGTCCAAGGCAGCCCTCAAAGGTGAAGGGGCAGGAAATTTCGCCACCTTCTTATTGTCGCCTTCCCGGCAGTGGCATCGCAGAGCCCAGGTCGTTGATCGAACCGGTATGAGTTCGTCATCCGTCAGGCTTTCGTACCGATTGCCCGTTACTACCACCCAGGCATGAGCGGCACGGTGACGGGTTCCCTCACCTATCTTTTACGGTCTCCATAGCCACGAACGTCGAGGTGCTAGCCACGTGTGGCAGGCTTGAGATTTTCTCCCCGAGGACAATGCGGTAGCGCCTGATATCGGGAGTTCGCACCTTCAAGAGATAGTCGAAGCTGCTCGCGATCATGTGGCATTCCTCGACTTCCGGGATACGGCGAACCGCCGCATTGAACTCTTCAAGAGCGTACTCACGAGTGTCTGAAAGCTTCACCTCGGTAAACGCGACATGGTCGAGCCCAAGCTTCGCTGTGTCCATAAGTGCTTGAAATCCCTTTATTACGCCTTCGGCGATTAAGCGCCGAAATCGAACTTGGCAGGGTGTTTTGGACAGACCTACCCTCTCTGCCAGTTCGGTAACGGTCATCCGGCCGTCTTCAGCGAGCGCGGCAAGGATTTTGCGATCAAATTGATCCAATTCGACCTTATAAGTGGTAATTTCCATAAAAAATGCCTGATTTTTTTGTCCAATTAAGTCTCTTTGTCTGGAAAATACATTAATTTTAGCCAGATTGCCAGGCCAGGCTGGTTTAGTCTGATCGGCATGACCGGACAACGTGCCTTTACCGAATTCGCCCCTCCCGTGCGCCAGCCGACTAAGCTGAGACGCGCCATTACAGATGCTTATCGACGCGACGAGGCGGAATGCCTGAAGCCGCTGCTCGAAGCCGCCACCCTTGACCAAAAGACCCGAGCCAATGTTCAGGAGACTGCGCGCGCGCTCGTCAACACCTTGCGTACAAATCACAAGCGCACAGGGGTAGAAGGCCTCGTACAGGAGTACTCGCTGTCAAGCGACGAAGGCGTCGCGCTGATGTGCCTGGCCGAAGCGTTGCTCCGTATTCCAGACGACGCCACCCGTGACGCGTTGATACGCGACAAGATCGCCGGCGGCGATTGGGGCGCTCATTTGGGTGGAGGCAAATCACTCTTCGTCAATGGCGCCACGTGGGGTCTCATTGTCACCGGAAAACTTGTCGGTAGCGTCGACGATAAGAGTCTCGGCTCCGCCCTTGCGCGCCTGGTCGGCCGTGCAGGCGAACCGGTCATTCGCCGCGGTGTCGATCTGGCCATGCGAATGATGGGCGAGCAATTCGTGACCGGCGAGACCATCGCCGAGGCCTTGAAGCGCGCTCGCTCTCTTGAGGCGAAAGGCTTTCGGTACAGCTACGATATGCTCGGCGAAGCCGCGACCACCATGGCAGACGCTGATAGATATTTCGGCGATTACGAGCGGGCTATCCAGGCCATCGGGGAGGCCTCGAAAGGCCGAGGCATTTATGAAGGTCCAGGCATCTCCATCAAGCTTTCCGCGCTCCATCCGCGCTATTCGCGGGCGCAGATTGATCGAGTCATGGACGAACTCCTGCCTCGAGTGAAGCAGCTCGCTGTCTTGGCCAAAAGATACGACATCGGCTTGAACATCGATGCTGAGGAAGCCGACCGCCTGGAGCTTTCGCTGGATCTTCTGGAGAGTTTGGCGCTCGACCCTGACCTAGGGGGCTGGGATGGGCTTGGCTTCGTCGTGCAAGGGTATGGCAAGCGATGCCCATTTGTGATCGATTGGATTATCGACCTCGCGCGGCGTGCGGCACGCCGAATGATGGTTCGACTGGTTAAGGGCGCATACTGGGATGCCGAAATCAAACGCGCCCAAGTAGATGGGTTGGCCGATTTTCCAGTCTACACCCGCAAGGTCCACACCGATGTCGCCTATATTGCTTGCGCCCGCAAATTGCTGGCCGCGACAGACGCGGTGTTTCCTCAGTTCGCGACCCATAATGCGCAAACTTTAGCGACGATATATCATTTGGCTGGCGACGGGTTTGAGGTCGGAAAGTACGAATTCCAATGCCTTCACGGCATGGGCGAACCGCTCTACGAACAGGTTGTCGGCAAGGGTAAGCTGAATCGACCGTGCCGCATCTATGCGCCCGTCGGCACGCACGAAACCCTCCTCGCCTACCTTGTTCGGCGACTGCTCGAAAACGGTGCGAATTCCTCGTTTGTGAATCGGATAGCCGATCCGTCCGTGCCAATCGACGCTCTAATCACAGATCCGGTCGAGCAGGTGCAATCTATGTCGAGGCCGGGCGTTCGGCATGATCAAATTGCTTTGTCGGCGGATCTCTACCCAGGTCGGCGCAATTCCGCGGGGATCGACCTCAGCGATGAAACTGCACTGGGCGCCCTTGCCGACGCACTTGAGGCGAGCGCTGACCTCGACTGGAAAGCGTCGCCGACAGTGGGGCTTGGGTCGGCGCGCCCTGTTTTCAATCCCGCTGACCAAAGCGACATTGTCGGTATTGTCGCTGATGCTTCGGCCTCCATCGCGACCGACGCCGTCACTCGCGCCTCGAAATCCACCTGGGGCAAGGTCCCGGTCGAGGCTCGAGCCGACCTGCTCGAGCGAGCCGCGGACGCCATGCAGGCACGGATGCCGATTCTCATTGGCCTGATCGTCCGTGAGGCTGGAAAGTCTGTTCCCAACGCCATCGGCGAAGTGCGCGAAGCGATCGACTTTTTGAGATATTATGCTTCGCAAGCTCGGACGACGTTGGATGATAGCCCCCGGCCCCTTGGACCGATTGTCTGCATCAGCCCATGGAATTTTCCGCTCGCCATTTTTACAGGCCAGATCGCAGCCGCGCTTGTTGCGGGTAACGCCGTCGTTGCGAAACCTGCATCCGAAACTCCGCTCGTCGCAGCCGAAGCCGTTAAGCTGCTCCATGATGCAGGCATCCCGATCGACGCCCTTCAATTGGTTCCCGGCCCGGGGGCAATTGGTGAGGCCATGGTTGCTTGCGCCGAGACCGCTGGGGTGATGTTTACTGGGTCAACAGAAGTGGCGCGGCTGATCCAAAAGCAGCTGTCAGCGCGTCTATCGGTGTCGGGAAAACCTATCCCTTTCATCGCGGAGACCGGTGGACAGAATGCGATGATCGTCGATTCTTCAGCGTTGGCAGAACAAGTTGTCGCCGACGTCATCGCATCCGCCTTCGACAGCGCCGGACAACGTTGTTCCGCGCTACGGATCTTGTGTCTTCAGGAAGATGCCGCTGACCGAACACTCGCGATGCTCAAGGGCGCACTGAAGGAATTGCGGATCGGTCGTACCGACGCTCTCAAGGTCGATATAGGTCCTGTTATTTCGCTCAAGGCGAAGCAAACGATCGACAATCATATCGAGGCGATGCGCAAACGCGGCGCTCATGTGGAACAGCAGGTGCTGCCGCCGGAGACCGCAAATGGGACCTTTGTCGCGCCAACGATCGTCGAGATCAAAAGCATCTCCGAGCTGGAGCGTGAAGTCTTCGGGCCGGTGCTCCACGTTATCCGTTTCAAACGTGATGCCCTCGACGATCTCATTGCTGCGATTAATACGACCGGTTATGGATTGACCTTTGGTCTGCACACGCGACTTGACGAAACGGTCACCCGGGTAACCGAGCAAGTTAAGGCCGGGAACATTTACATTAACCGCAACGTCATCGGCGCCATCGTTGGCGTTCAGCCCTTTGGCGGGCGAGGCCTCTCCGGGACCGGCCCGAAGGCGGGTGGCCCTATGTACCTGCGGCGCCTGGTACATTCTCCGTCCCTGCTTTTAGCGCGCAGAGCCGAACTTAATCCCGCTCTCGAGGATTTCGTCGGCTGGCTCCGTGGTGAAGGCGAGCTGCCAAGTGCCTCGATCGCTCGCAGGTATGGCGAAGCGTCAGGGCTTGGCATGGACGTCGTCCTTCCCGGCCCTGTCGGTGAGCGAAACGTGTACGCCCTGCACCCTCGCGGTCTGATCTTATTGGTTCCCAAAACGCGTAACGGCCTTTTCCAGCAAATGGCGGCAGTCCTAGCAACCGGGAACAAAGGTCAAATAGATGGGAAGTCACTGCCAAAGGGCATTCCGGCTAGCGTGGCGGCCGCTTTTTCTGGGTCAGTTGGGGAGCACTATTCCGCTGCGTTGGTCGAAGGCGACAAAGCTGCTGTGGCTGAAGTTGTCGCGAGGGTGGCGAACCTTCAAGGACCTATCGTCTCGGTACATGCGGCCCAGGCGGACCAGCCACTGGCTTACGACTGTGACTGGTTGCTTGAAGAGGTTTCGACCTCGGTCAACACAACCGCGGCCGGGGGTAACGCCAGTCTGATGATGATTGGCTGAGTTAGACGCCCGCTCTATCAAGGCGTAGCGTCATGCAATAAGCGGCGCCACCCGAAAGAATGAATGGGTCGAGATCTACTTCCTCGAGTTTGTAACCACGATTGGTAAGTCGGTGACGCAAGTCATCGGCAGCCTTAGCCATGACAATGGTCTGATCGATACAAACGGCGTTCACACAAAAGCGAGCGGCGTCCTCATCAGTGGCCTCGATCAAGTCCTCAGCAGCAATCGAATTGCGAAGGATGTTTAATGACTCTTCGGTGAACGCCGGTGGGTAGTACAGGATTTCCCCGCCTGACAACGGGCAGAAGCACGTGTCCAAATGATAGAATCGGTCAGTCGCCAGCTCCAAGCGGATCACGGGCATGCCGAATTCAGTCGCCATGGCGAGCGTGCCAGCCAAGTTCGTGCGCTGACCGAAGCCTGCCCAGAAGAGGTTTCGCTTCGCGTCCCAGATAAAGTCGCCAGCGCCCTCATGTCTGCAAGGATCAGGCAGTTCGACGACTTCGTCGATCAGGCCACGCAATCTGAAGCTTTCAAAAGCAAGGCGATTTATAGCTTCTTCCACCTGGCGTTCGGGGTGCAGGAAGCGGGCGAGCACAGCCTTGCGGTTAAAGACAACGGCAGCATTCGCCGGGAACACCAAATCGGGGGCGCCCGGATAACCCGGCATAGCCTCAATGTCACCGCCGGCGCCTTTTAGAGCACGGGTCAATGCAGCGAACGACCGGCGTGCCGCGTGCTTGAACCCTTCGGGGTCTTCCGCCCAGACGCCCGGCTTCATCCATGGATTGATCGCATAGGAGACGTTGAAATAAGCTGGATCGACCACGAGATAGGTGGGGGCATCCAAGACGATAGCGGGGGCCTTCCTAGGCGCCAAGGCTACGATGGTCATGCGGCGCTCGCTTGAGTTTGGTTGTTAAGGTGAAGCAGACCGAAGACGTCGCGCGGATCCGCGGGCGCGGTAATGATGTCGATGTCCGAATAGAAGGTAGTTCCTTCAATGCGGTCGGCGATAAAGCGGAGCACCGAGAAATCCTCCATAGCGAAACCGACCGAGTCGAAAAGGGTGACTTCGTCGCGACTTCTGCGGCCCGGATGCTCGCCGATGATCACCTTCCAGAACTCGGTCACCGGGAAGTCGGGCGGCATCTGTTGAATTTCACCTTCGATCCGGGTTTGAGGCTCAAATTCAACAAAGACCGAGGCCCGCTTAACGATGGCGGCCTGCAGTTCAGTCTTTCCGGGGCAATCGCCGCCCACCGCGTTCAAATGCACACCGGCGCCGACCATGTTGTCCGACAGAATCGTGGCCTGCCGCTTGTCGGCTGTCACGGTTGTGATGATGTCGACCTTCGCGACAGCTTCTTCCGCGGTCTTCGCGATTTCAACTTCGATCCCGGACTGGGCCATGTTGTGGGCAAATTTTCTCGTGGCGGCGGGATCGATGTCGAAGACCATGAGCTTTCGGATACCGAGCAGCGCCTTGAACGCATAAGCCTGGAACTCAGATTGCGAACCGAGGCCAATCAAAGCCATACTTTGTGAGTCCGAGCGAGCTAGCTTGCGCGCCGCAAGCGCGGATGTCGCAGCTGTCCGAAGCGCGGTGAGAATAGTCATTTCCGACATAAGGACGGGGTAGCCTGTTGCGACGTCAGACAATACGCCAAATGCCGCGACCGTTTGGAGACCAAGTTCGAAATTCTTGGGATGACCGTTTACGTATTTGAAGGCGAAGCGGTGACCGTCGCTTGTCGGCATCAATTCGATGACGCCTCCCTTGGAGTGGCTTGCATATCGCGGCGCTTTCTCGAACGCACCCCAGCGTGCGAAATCCTCATCAAGATAGGTTGCCAAATCGACCAAGAGCGGCTCGATACCCACTGAGGCGACGAGATCCACTATATTTTTCACGCTTGCAAATTTCATTTCGCCACCTCGATGTCCGAACTGAATTCAGCGTATTCATTGCTCACGCTTGCCACAATGTATAAAATAGTGAATAATCCATGGAAAATTATGCATTTTGCTAACCCCTTATGAGCACTTCGCATGGAAGATTTAGATGACCTCGACCAGCGCCTCGTCGCCGCATTACGTGCGGATGGGCGCGCGGCCGTTTCAAAGCTGGCAATTGATTTGCGGGTCTCGCGCGCGACCGTCGAAAACCGAATGAAGCGACTTATTGATCAAGGCATCCTCCTTGGGTTCACCATTCGTCTCCCTGAGGCAAATCAAGCCAGTCTCATTCGGGCTATTATGTCGATTGAGGTCGTTGGAAAATCTACGACGGCTATCATCAAGAATTTGCACGGCTTGCCTGAGGTCACGGCGCTACACACGACGAACGGCGCGTGGGATCTCATTGCGGAAATCCGGACAATCAATCTTCAGGAATTCGACCGGGTTCTTCGAGTCATCCGCGGAATAGACGGTGTACTCAACAGCGAAACGAGCCTCTTGCTGAGTTCAGTATGAATGGCGCCCGCCGGAGCGCAAGTGTGTAGAAACGAAATTTTGAGTACTGGCTCAACATCTTGATAGAAATCGCTGAATGAATTCAATTCGACGACCGTCGACCGTTCAGAGCGGGCTCGTCCATCTCCTCAGTTTCGGAGGGAAGGAAACTGAGTTTTCTGATAGCATTGCGCTTTAGGAAAATGGTTTGCATTAATCCCCGATACGCCAGACGATAGAGTGTTAGCCCAGCGCGGCCATCAGGGCCGGGACGGCGGTCTTGTAGTCCTCAACCAGGCCGAAGTCGGCGACACCGAAGATCGGCGCTTCCGCATCCTTGTTGATGGCGACGATGACCTTTGAGTCCTTCATGCCGGCCAGGTGCTGGATGGCGCCCGAAATGCCGACGGCGATGTAGATGTCCGGCGCCACGACCTTGCCGGTCTGGCCGACCTGGTAGTCGTTGGGCGCATAGCCGGCGTCGACCGCGGCGCGCGAGGCGCCGACCGCGGCATGCAGCTTGTCGGCCAGCGGGTCGAGCACGGCATTGAACTCGTCCTTCGAGCCCAGCGCCCGGCCACCCGAAACGACAACGCGCGCCCCGCCCAGTTCCGGACGGGCCGATACGACCTTTTCCTCGCCGATAAAGCGCGTCTTGCCCGAAGCGGCGGGCGCTGCCACGGTCTCCACCGCAGCGGAACCACCGTCAGCCGCCACGGCCTTGAACGCCGTCGTGCGGACCGTCATGACCTTCTTCGCTTCGGCGGTCTGCACGGTTTCCAGCGCGTTGCCGGCATAGATCGGGCGGACGTAGGTCGAGGCATCGACGACCTGGATAACATCCGACAGCACCGAGACGTCGAGCAGGGCGGCGACGCGCGGCAAGGCGTTCTTGCCCGACGACGAGGCTGGCGCCAGGATGGCGTCATAGCCCGAAGCCAGCCCGACGATCAGGGCCGAGACATCTTCGGCCAGATCGGCCTTCAGATCGGCCGATTGCGACAGCAGGACCTTGCGCACGCCGGCGACCTTGGCGGCTTGGTCGGCCACGGCCTGCACGCCATCGCCCCCAGAACCTCCATAGACCAGCACGTCGATGTCGCCGCCGATAGCCTGGGCGGCCGCGATCGTCTTCAGCGTGGTGTCGCGCAGGTGAGCGCCGTCATGATCGGCAATAACTAGATTTGTCATTTACAGCACTCCCGCGGACTTGAGCTTGGCCACCAGTTCGGCGGCATCGGCGACCTTGACGCCGGCCGAGCGCTTGGGCGGTTCGGAAACCTTGACCACCTTCAGGCGCGGCGCGACATCGACACCGTAGTCGGCGACCGTCTTGGTCTCCAGCGGCTTCTTCTTGGCCTTCATGATATTGGGCAGCGAGGCATAGCGCGGCTCGTTGAGGCGTAGGTCGGTGGTGATCACCGCCGGCAACTTGACACCGATGGTCTGCAAGCCGCCGTCGACTTCACGCGTCACCTGGGCTTCACCGTTCTCAATCACGACCTTCGAAGCAAATGTCGCCTGCGGCCAGTCGAGCAGCGCGGCCAGCATCTGGCCGGTGGCGTTGTTGTCGCCGTCGATCGCCTGCTTGCCCATGATGATCAGGTCGGGCTTTTCAGCTTCCGCCACCGCCTTCAGCAGCTTGGCGACCGCCAGCGGCTCGACGTCGGTATCGGATTGGATCAGGATGCCGCGGTCGGCGCCGATGGTCAGGGCCTGGACAATGGTGTCCTTGGCTTGCGCCGGCCCGATGGAAACGGCGACGATCTCGGTCGCCACGCCCTTTTCCTTCAGGCGCGTCGCTTCTTCGACCGCGATTTCATCGAATGGATTCATCGCCATCTTGACGTTGGCGAGATCGACCCCCGACTGGTCGGATTTGACGCGCGCCTTGACGTTGGCGTCCAGCACG
>FSZW01000303.1_pt1 | contig 32014 bp, 21 predicted proteins | sample 1638921 | NCBI WGS metagenome assembly FSZW01 (sample SAMEA3914812, study PRJEB12502) | metagenome | biome: forest; material: soil | place: Canada | collected 2011-07-07 | depth 0.1 m | reverse complement strand
GATGTCGAACTTCAGGCCCAGCTTGCGGCACAGGCCCATGGCGCGCGGCAGGTTCGGGCTTTCCATGAAGCCGTAGCTCAGCGTGATCTTCTTGAAGTCTTCGGTCAGCACCTCGATCGACACGCGGTCCGATTCCTGGACGCGTGGCACGCCGGTGGTGCGCACGGTCAGGATGATGTTCTTTTCGTGCAGCACCTTGTTGTGCTTGAGATTGTGCATCAGGGCCACCGGCGCGACGTCGGCATCCGAGGTCAGGAAGATGGCCGTGCCCTGGACGCGGTGCGGCGGGCGCTTCTTCAGCATCTCGACCAGGTCGGTCAGCGAGACGCTGTCGCGGCGCGACTTTTCCGAAAGGATTTGCGTGCCCTTGGTCCAGGTGACCATCAGCGCCACCAGGATCGAGCCCATGGTCAGGGGCAGCCAGCCGCCCGAAGCGATCTTCAGCCCGTTGGCGAACAGGAAGACGCAGTCGAGGCAGGCCATCGGCGCGATGACCAGCCAGGCGACCAGGCGCGACCAGTTCCACATGTGACGCGCCACCTGATAGGCCAGGATGGTCGTCACCAGCATGGTGCCGGTCACGGCCAGACCGTAGGCGTCAGCCAGGTTGTCGGAATTGCGGAAGATGACGACCAGGGCCAGGACGCCGATCATCAGCATCGAGTTGATCTGCGGAATGAAGATCTGGCCCTGCTGGGTTTCGGAGGTCCGGCGCACGTCGAGCCGCGGCAGGAGGCCCAGCTGGATCGCCTGCTGCGACATCGAATAGGCGCCGGTGATCACCGCCTGCGAGGCGATGGCCGAGGCCATGACCGCCAGGGCGACCAGGCCGATGCGGAAGACCGGCGGGCACATGACGAAGAACCAGTCCTGGTTGCCCAGCGTCTGATGGTGGGCATTGGCGATGGCCAGGGCCTTCAGCACATAGGCGCCCTGGCCGAGATAGTTGAGCACCAGGGCCGGCAGGCAGATGAACAGCCACGAGGCCTGGATCGGCCAGCGGCCGAAGTGACCCATGTCGGCGTACAGCGCCTCGGCGCCGGTCACCGTCAGGAAGACGGAGCCCAGGACCAGCAGGCCGATCATGCCGTGCTTGACCATGTAAAGGGCGGCATAATGCGGGCTGAGCGCGAAGAAGATGCGCGGATCGTCCTTGATATGCATCACGCCGAGAATGGCGATGACGGCAAACCAGGTGACCATGACCGGTCCGAACAGCTTGGCGACCGTCGCCGTGCCGCGCGACTGGATCAGGAACAGGCCGACCAGGATGACGAACGAGGCAAAGGTGATGGTGTTGGGGCCGATCATGCCTTGCAGCGACTTGACGTCGTTGAGGCCCTGGAAGGCGCCGAGCACGGAAATGGCCGGAGTGATGATCGAGTCGCCGTAGAACAGCGCAGCCCCGATGACGCCCAGGAAGAAGACCAGCTTGGTGCGGCGGCCGACGACGCGGCCGGCCAGGGCCATCAGCGACAGCACGCCGCCTTCGCCCTTGTTGTCGGCGCGCATCACGAAGATGACGTATTTCACCGTCACCACCAGGAACAGTGCCCAGAGCGCCAGCGACACGACGCCGATGATGGCGTCTTCGCTGACGCTTGCTGCCTTGGTCGCCTGGACCATGGCGGCCTGGAAGGCATAAAGCGGCGAAGTACCGATATCGCCGAAGACCACGCCGATCGCACCGACGGCCAGACCCCAGAATCCCGCATGGCCGTGGCCGTGGCTATGCACGGATTCGGCTTCGGGCGGGCTGAGATGAGCGCCGGCTTGGCCCGGATTTGGGCTTTGGGATTGCGAATCGGTGGAGGTGAAACCAGGTTTAAGACTGTCCGGCGAAGCGCCGGACGATGCCGTGACGGTCGTGGTGACCGTCGCGGCCGCAGGGATATCCCCGTTCATGCATACTCTCCTGAGGGTCGGCGGCGCATCGCCGCTTGACAATCGGCCCTCGCTTGAACGTGGCGCTATTACGCCTATTTATGATCTTGTACAATCCTCCCGGCGCATTTCGCTAGTCGGAGTAACAATTCTGTCGTACCCTGCGTAATAGATATGTCTGACAGTCAAAGATTTCCAGTCGCGGCGCATACCCTTGCGTATCTCGCTCACCGCAACGCCTATTCCCGGGAACAGGCGGTGTCGTCGTCTGTCCTGGCCGCATCCATCCCGACCAATCCGGTGGTTATCCGCCGTATGACGACGCAGCTGGCCAAGGCCGGCCTGCTGGCGACCTGTTCGGGCGTGGCCGGCGGGGCCTGGCTGTTGCGCCGGCCGGAGACCATCACGCTCGAAGACGTGCTGCATGCCGTCAACGGCTGCGCTCACCTGGGCTCAGCGCCGGTCGGTGCCAAGGGCTGCCCGGTCAGCCAGGCCATTCCGCGCCAGATCAATGCTGCCATGAAGCTGGCCGACGAAGCCGCTTGCGCCAGCCTGTCGAAGATCACCGTCGCCGACCTGCTGAAAGAGGTCCATGGCGTTACCGAGACCGACGCGTCGGTGGTCGAGCCAGCCTGACTCCAAGGCGTAGCCTTGGCAAGGCCGCTAGGCCGCCCGAGCATTTGCGAGGCTGAGCCTACGGGCCTCGCGGCGCTTGAGCGATAAATATGTCCCTTGCAACGGCGCGGAAGTCGTGTGATTCCAGCACATTGATTATTGCTGGGAATGCAACGTTTTGGCCCGTCGTCTTGTCCTGATCACCGGCGCCTCGTCCGGCATCGGCCTGGGGTTTGCTCGCGTCTATGCGGCGAATGGCTGGGATGTGGCGGTCACGGCGCGCCGGGCGGACCGGCTGAATACCTTGTGCGACGAAGTCCGTCTGCGCTTTGGTGTCGAAGCCCATGCGCTTCCGGCCGATCTCAGCGATCCGGCGACACCGGAGAATCTGCAAAAAAGCCTGCTGGCGCTTGGCCGCACCGTCGACGGCCTGGTCAACAATGCCGGCTACGGCCAGCCCGGCGGCTTCCTCGGCAATACGCTCGACACGCATCGCGCCTTCATGCAGGTGATGATGCTGTCGCCGACCGAGCTGATCCATCGTTTTCTGCCGGGCATGGTCGAGCAGGGCTTCGGCCGCATCGTCAATGTGGCGTCGCTGGCCGGTTACCTGCCCGCCTCGCCGGGCGATACGCTGTACGGACCGATCAAGACCTACCTGACACGGTTTTCGCAGAGCCTGCACCTGGAGGTGCGCGACCGTGGTGTTCACGTGACAGCGCTTTGTCCGGGCTGGACGATCTCGGAATTCCACGACGTCATCGGCACGCGCTCGAAGCTGTCGAAATCCATCCCGCAATGGTGGTGGATGGGCGCCGACGAGGTGGCGCGCGACGGTTTTACCGCCGCCGAGGCCAATCGCGCCTGTTGCGTGCCCGGCGCGCCTAACAAGGTCGCCGCGGCCTTGCTCAAGGTCCTGCCCGACGACTGGACCATGGAACTGGCCTCAAGCCAACTTCGTAAAATACACCGTTAAGATATTGAAACTCATATCTCCGAACGCTCTTGCGTTCGGCAAGCGCGACCGCGCGCGGCGCCTGAGCGCTCTAATGATGATGCACGTCCGTCGGATACGGGTGTGCCGCGGCGGGCAGGATCAGGTTGTGCGTGATGGCGCTGACCGACGAGATGATGATCTGTACCGACAAGGCGCACAGGATCAGGCCCAGCACGCGGATGACCACGACCATGCCGACGCGGCCGAACAGCTTGGAAATCGAGTTCGACAGCAAAAGCGTGATCAGGATGGCGAAGGCCGTGGTCAGGATGGCGGCCACGCCGGCGGCCAAGCCCTGCCAGCCCATGTCCTGGGCGACGCCGGCCTGAATGACCACGGTCGAGATCGTGCCCGGACCGACCATGAGCGGAAAGGCAAACGGCACGACCAGCTTTTCAAAGCTCTTCATGGCGTTTTCGCGGTGGTGCAGGGCCGTCACCCCGTCGGACGAGCCGCCGTCCTTGACGTCGTCGGCATGGGTGAAGGTATCGATAAAGTTGCCGCGCGCCATTTCCAGACCCATCAGGAACAGCAGGATACCGCCGGCGATGCGGAAGGCATCCATCGAAATCCCGAAGAATTTCAGGATGCTGAGGCCGGCGAAAAAGAACAGCGTCAGGATCAGGGCCGTAAAAATGGCGATATACAGCGACAGCCACCGCCGCGCCGTCGGCGTCTGGCTCTGCGTCGCCGCCGCGAAGATCGGCACGTTGCCGATCGGGTCGATCAACGCAAACAACGTAATGAAGAAGTTGACGTAGAACGCGATCAGGGTCATGAGACGGCTTCGGCATAAATAAGTGGGCCGATAAGCCTTAGGGCGCTTCGGTCCGCATTACAAACAAGGACCGAACCTCATGACCACCACCCGTCTCAAAGCCGATAATCGCCTGATCGTGGCGCTCGACGAGCCCGACCTGGCCTCGGCGCGCAAGTTAGTCAACGATCTCGGCGATACGGTATCCTTCTACAAGATCGGCCTGACGCTTTTGGCCCAGGGCGGCCTGGTGCTCTGCGAAGAGCTGACGGCAGCCGGCAAGGCGGTCTTCCAGGACTGGAAGCTGCACGATATCGGCGCCCAGGTCGAAGGCGCGGCCAAGGCCGTGTCGGCGGGGGCCTGCGATATCCTGACTGTGCACGCCGAACCCCAGGTCATGCGCGCCGCCGTCGCCGGCCGCACCGGCGAGCGCACCAAGATCATCGGCGTCACGGTCCTGACCTCGCTGAACCAGTACGATATCGACGAGATGGGCTACGGCATGGAGTTGGCCGATCTGGTTATGCGCCGCGTCGACCAGGCGGTCGAGTGCGGGTTGGACGGCGTGGTCTCGTCACCGCACGAAGCGGCGATGATCCGCGCCCGCGTGCCGGAAGGGTTCCTGATCGTGACGCCGGGCGTACGGCCGGAAGGCTCGGACAAGGGCGACCAGCAACGCATCGCCACGCCACAGGACGCGCTGCTGCACGGCGCCTCGCACGTCGTCGTCGGCCGCCCGATCACCCGCGCGCCCGATCCCGTGGCCGCAACGCAGTCGATCCTGGCGGCGATGCATAACGTTTAAGGTCAGCGTCTCCGTAAGATTTTGAACCACGGATAAGGCACGGATGCGCTTCGCGCACACGGATTTCTTGGCCTTCTGATGAGAGGGTAGATAATCCTGAAATCCGTGTCGCCGCAAAGCGGCGATCCGTGTCATCCGTGGTTAAATCCTGTGTAGAATGACACGATCTCGGGTCAAGGGGCGCTTCGCGCGGCTAGAAATCGACCGCGATGCCCTTGCGTTCCCAGTCGCCATAGCGCGTCGGTTCGGGACCGGAGGGACCGCCTTCCTCGACGGCGCGCGCCGCCTCGGCTTCGGCCAGGGCGCGGCGTTCGGCGGCCTCGGCCAGGGCGCGCTGCGCGGCGGGGCTCAGCACCTTTTGCGGCTGAAGTTGCGAGAGATCAGAGGGGGCTTCATCGGACATGGCTTTAATTTAGGCCGTGACGGCGGGGCTCGCAAGGCGTATAGGCGCGCCTTTCCCAAGCATCTTCGAGTTTAAGTCATGGCCACGCCGCCGAAAAACCTCCGCAATTCCGTCAAGGGTCCGATCCACAAGGCGCCGACTAAACCCTCCGGCAAGCCCACACAAAAGTCCGGCCCGAAGGCGGTTCGTCCCGATACGCCTGCCGCCGAGGACGCCACCGACACCATCGGCATGGCCGCGCGCATCGCCGCCATGGATCTGATCGATGCGGCGCGTGAAAAGCGCTCGGGCTTTGACGAGGCCCTGACCAAGGCCGCCTATCTCAACATGTCCGAAGTCGATCGCAGCTTCGCCCGCGCCCTGACCATGCTGGTCCTGCGCCGCCTGGGCCAGCTGGATGCCGTCATCGCCGCCAAGACGACCAAGGCGCCGCCCGAGCCGATCCGTGCCCTGCTGCGCATCGGCTTGGCCCAGATCGGCTTCATGCAGGTGCCGGATTTCGCCGCCGTGTCGACGACGGTCAAGCTGGCCGAGCGCCATTCCAATACCCGTCCCTACAAAGGCCTGATCAACGCCATCCTGCGCGGCGTCATCCGCGAAGGCGGCCTGAAGAAACCCGATCCGAACCGACTGGCGCCCGACTGGCTGTTCGCGCGCTGGAAGGCCAATTACGGCGCCGACGACGCCAAGGCCATCGCCCTGGTGCTGACCGAAGAGCCGGCGACCGATCTCAGCTTCAAGAGCCACGCGGCACTCGAAGCCAACACCGCAGCCCTCGAAGGCACGCCGCTGGGTGGCCTGTCCCTGCGCAGCGCGCTGCGCGGCGATATCCGCGATTGGGCGGCCTTCAACGACGGCGACTGGTGGGTCCAGGACGCCGCCGCCGCCGTGCCCGTGGCCCTGCTGGGCGATCTCACCGGCAAGACCGCGGTCGATCTGTGCTCAGCGCCGGGCGGCAAGACCCTGCAGCTGATCGCGGCCGGCGCCAAGGCCGTCGCCGTCGATCGCTCCAAGGGTCGCCTGACGCGCATCGAGGACAATCTCGGCCGTATCGGTTATGAGGCCGAGGTTGTCATGGCCGACGCCGAAGCCTGGGACGATACCCGCACCTTCGACGTCGTCCTGCTGGATGCGCCCTGTACCTCGACCGGTACTTTCCGCCGTCAGCCGGACGTGCTGTGGGCGACGCGTCCGGCCGATATCGCCAAGCTGGCCGACGTTCAGCACCGTCTGTTGGATGCCTCGGCGCCGCGTGTCGCGCCGGGCGGTCGGCTCGTCTATTGCACCTGCTCGCTGGAGCGTGAGGAGGGCGAGACCCAGGTCGTGGCCTTCCTGCGTCGCCATCCTGAGTTCAGCCTGGTCAAGATCGATCCGGATACCGCGCTTCGTGACGCCGGCGTGCCGGTCGCCAGCGTGCGTCCGGAAGGCTGGCTGCGCCTGTTGCCGCACCAACGCCCGGGCAGCCAGGACGGCTTTTTTATTGCCGTTATGGTTCGGCAGTAAGCCGTCGCGTTTTGCGGTTATACACGCAATTTTTCGTTAAGGATTGCGTGGCTTAAAAACCGTCGGTGCCGCTTGACCTCGGCGCGTGCGCGCGCTTTATGCTCACACTCCCGAAGAGGCGAATTTTTCATGTCGCATACCGCTCCGTTGATCTGCCCGTCGATCCTGGCTTCGGACTTCGCCAAGCTGGGTGAGGAAGTCAAAGCGATCACGGAAGCCGGCGCCGACTTCGTCCATATCGATGTCATGGACGGCCATTTCGTGCCGAACCTGACTATCGGCCCGGATGTGGTCAAGGCGCTGCGGCCGCACACGACCCTGACCTTCGACGTCCACCTGATGATCTCGCCGGTCGATCCCTTCCTCGAAGCGTTTCGCGCCGCCGGCGCCGATATCATGAGCGTCCATCCCGAGGCCGGTCCGCACCTGCATCGCACCCTGCGTCAGATCCGCCACCTCGGCGCCAAGGCCGGTGTGGTGCTCAATCCGGCGACCCCGGTCGAAATCCTCGACTGGGTGCTCGACGATCTCGACCTGGTGCTGATCATGAGCGTCAATCCGGGTTTCGGCGGCCAGAGCTTCATCGACAACCAGTTGCGCAAGATTGAAGCCGTGCGCCAAATCCTCGACCGCACAGGCCATCCCGCCCTGCTTCAGGTCGATGGTGGCGTGACCGCTGCCAATGCCGCCGCTTGCGTTTCGGCCGGGGCCACGGCCCTGGTTGCGGGCACCGCCGTCTTCAAGGGCGGCCCCGCGCAATATGCCGCCAATATCCGCGCGCTGAAAGGCGTCGAGGGTCTCTAGACGATGCAGGCTTACGAGCAGTCGTCCACGCCCAGCGAGTCCGGCATCGTGCAGACGCCGTGGCTGCGCGTGGTCACGGCCGTGCTGACCAAGCAGCTGGGCGCCGAGCTCTACGGCATGCCGGGCTATGCCCTGACGCTGAAGGGCCGCGTGCCCGACGGTTTCATCGCCGCGCCGCACGACATGCGTCCGGCCGATCCGGTGCTGGGCCGCGCCATCCTGTCCGGCCGCTTTGCCCTGGGGGGCGGCCGCATGAGCGTGCAGGGCAGCGGCGATCCATGGAACCGCCCGAGCCCGACGCGCTCGTTCGCGCTCGAACTGCATCGCTTCGCCTGGTTGTCGGCCGTTTTGAGCCAGGGCGATGCCGGCGCCAAGGAAGCGCTGCGTCTGTTCGGCCTGTGGCAACAGACCTTTCGCAAATGGACGCCGTTCGCCTGGGGCGAGGCGGTGGTGGCGCGCCGGCTGATCAACCTGTCTATTTCAGCAAGGCGATTATCGGCCCTCGGCACGCCGGCGGATGTCGCCGCCCTGGCCCAATCCATGGCCGAACAGGGCCGTCACCTGCTGCGCCTCAACGAAGAGGAATACGCCGCCGAAAAGGCCGTCGCTCTGATCACGCTGGGCTGCGTCCTGGCCGGCCCGACCGGCGACCGTTTCCGCAATCGCGGCCTGAAGCTATTGCCCAAGGCGCTGAAAAAGACGGTGCTGATCGACGGTTCGCATGCCTCACGCTCGGCCGAGCAGGGGCTTGACCTGCTCTATGACCTGCTGATGGTCGAAGATGGCCTGAACCAGCGCGGCCTGGCCGTGCCGGAAACGATTAGCCAGCATATCGACCGCCTGACGCGCTTCGTGCGCGTGCTGTCGCACCCCGACGGCAGCCTGTGCGGCTTCCAGGGCTCTGAAGGTTTAAGTCCAGGAAGGGTCGCCGCGGCCCTGGTCCACGACGATAACCGCCCGCACGGCCAGACCGCGGCGCCCAACCTGCTCGACCACGGCCGCTATCATCGCCTGACCGGCCGCTCGCTGCACGTCATCGTCGACAGCGGGGAACCAAGGCAAGGCGCGATGGGCTTTGCCGCCTGCGACTATCCGATGGCGTTTGAGGCCTCGGGCGGCCGCGACAAACTGATCGTCTCGCCCGGCTGGTCGCCCAACCAGTCGGACCGCCAGGACATGCGCGTCGTCCGCGAAGGCAATACGCTGAGCATCGGCGAAAAGCCGCTGCTGGCCCCGGTCGGCGGCAAGTTCGGCGAGATGCTCAACTACACGCTGGAGGGCGACCGCTACAAGGTGCGCTCGCGCCGCGTCGACGCCGAGGATTCCGGCACCCTGCTCGAGATGGAGCACGAGGGCTGGCGCGAGCAATACGGCGTCAAGCACGAGCGCAGGCTCTATGTCGACACCCAGCGCGACGAGTTGCGCGGCGAGGACCGGCTGACCCCGGTCGAGACCAAGATCGAGAAGCTGACCACCGGGCCGTTCGTCATCGCCTTTCGCCTGCATCCCGAAGTCCAGGCCTCAATGGCCCGCGACAAGAAGAGCGTGCTGCTGCGCGGACCGGGCGGGCGCGGCTGGTGGTTCCGCCACGATGCGCGCGAGGTCGTCCTGACCCATGGGGTGATCTTCGAGGGCGGCTTGACGCGCAAGACCACGGTGATCGAACTCAAGGGCGTCAGCCGCCCCGACACGGCGTCGCGCGTGCGCTGGAAACTGTCACCGGCCGAAAGCTAAGGTATCCTTTTACGATTTTCTTATAAAAATCCTATAAAAAACAAATCTCAAACCTGAATGGCGATGAACAATCCCATCAGCTTCCTTTCATGTCTTGGGGTATAGATTCGGTCCTGCATTCCGCCGGCGTCTTCCCTCCGGCAAAGAAAGGAACCGCACCATGACTTCGATGATCAAGACTGCCGCTGTAGCGGTTATCTCGACCGGCCTGATCGCCACCGCCGTGGCCGTGCCGCAAACCGCTTCGGCCTATACCCACTATGTCTGCCGCTATGAACAAAAGCGCGACGAACACACCGGCACGATCGTCGGCGCCGTCGCCGGCGGCCTGATCGGCAACGCCGTCTTCGGCCACGCGCGTCTGCTCGGCACGGTTGGTGGCGCCGTCGCAGGTGGCGCCATCGGCTCGAAGATCGGCCACGACAGCGGCAAGTCGGCCTGTATGAACCGCGTCGCCTATCGGGAACGCGTCGTCTATCGCGACCATGGCCGCGAAAAGATCGTCTACCGCTACGTTCGGGAATAAACTTTAAAGCCCGGAGGAAAGCCTCCGGGCTTTTGCTTTCCTTCACGGGTAGGCAAACCGGACTTGGTCGTGTAAAGCGCGGGCATTCCCTCCCCAGTCATGGAATTGTCATGCCCGCCGCACCCGACTTCCCGCCCGCGCCCGATCGCGTCTCCCCGAAACGCGCCCTGATTTCGCTGTCCGACAAGACCGGACTGGTCGAGGCGGCGCAGGCCCTGCACGCGGCTGGCATTGACATCCTGTCGACCGGCGGCACCAAGGCGGCGATCGCCCAGGCCGGCATTCCGGTGACCGACGTCTCCGACGTCACCGGCTTTCCCGAGATGATGGACGGTCGCGTCAAGACCCTGCATCCCAAGGTGCACGGCGCGCTGTTGGCCTATCGCGACGCGCCCGAACATGCCGCGGCGCTGAAGGACCACGATATTACCCCGATCGACATCGTCTGGATCGACCTGTATCCGTTTGAAAAGACCGTTGAAGGCGGCGGTGCATTTGAAGCCGCCATCGAGAATATCGATATCGGCGGTCCGGCGATGATCCGTTCGTCGGCCAAGAACCACCCCTATGTCGCCATCTGCGTCGACAAGGCCGCCATGGACGCGGTTCTGGCCGCCGTCGCGGCTGATGGTTCTACCACGCTTGAGCTGCGCAAGTCGCTGGCCGCCAAGGCCTTTGCCCGCACCGCCTCCTACGACGCCGCCGTCTCGACCTGGTTCGCCGGGCAGCTGGGCGACGCCTATCCCGAGCGCAAGACGATCGGCGGCACGCGCCTGCAGACCATGCGCTATGGCGAAAATCCGCACCAGTCGGCGGCCTTCTACAAGACCGGCGAAAATCGCCCGGGCGTCGCCACGGCCAAGCAGATGCAGGGCAAGGAACTCAGCTACAACAATGTCGCCGATACCGACGCGGCGATCGAGCTGGTCGCCGAATTCGAGCCTGCGGCCGCGCCGGCCTGCGTCATCGTCAAGCACGCCAATCCGTGCGGTGTGGCAACCGGTACAACGCTGATCGAAGCCTATCGTCGCGCGCTCGAATGCGATCCGGTCTCGGCTTTCGGCGGCATCGTCGCGCTGAACAGCCGTCTCGACAAGGCGACCGCCGAAAAGATCATCGAGGTCTTCACCGAGGTCGTGGTCGCGCCGGACGCCGATGACGACGCCATCGCCGTCTTCGCCGCCAAGAAGAACCTGCGCCTGCTGCTGACCGGGTCGCTGCCCGATCCGGTGGCCGGCGGCCAGGTCTTCCGCTCGGTGGCCGGCGGCATGCTGGTCCAGTCTCGCGACACGGCGCGCATCACCGTCGCCGACCTCAAGGTCGTCACAAAGCGCCAGCCGACCCCGACCGAGATCCAGGACATGCTGTTCGCCTTCACGGTGGCCAAGCACGTCAAGTCCAACGCCATCGTCTATGCCAAGGACGGCCGCACCGCCGGCATCGGCGCCGGCCAGATGAACCGCCGCGACTCCGCGCGCATCGCTCGCCTGCGCGCCCAGGAAGCCGCCGAGGGCCTGGGCCTGACCGAGTCCCTGGCCGTCGGTTCGGCCTGCGCCTCGGAAGCCTTCTTCCCGTTCCCCGACGGCCTGCTCGAAGCGGCTGCGGCTGGCGCCACGGCGGTGATCCAGCCCGGTGGCTCGATCGGCGACCAGGCGGTCATCGACGCTGCTGACGAAGCCGGCCTGGCCATGGTCTTCACGGGTATCCGGGTTTTCCGGCATTAGAGTAGAGCTCAAGCGCCGCATGGCTCGCCGCACGAGCGGCGGGGCGCGGAGTTTAGGATCAGCGGCCAACAAAAAAGACCTCCGGATTGCTCCGGAGGCCTTTTCTTATCTACAGCGTAGCTTAGTTCGGGTTTTTGATCTCGCCTGAGAAGCGGCCTTTGAAGGCCATGGCTTCGAGCGGCTGGCGGCCCGACGGCGCTTCGCGGGTCTGCAGGAAGTCGGGCAGGGTGGCGACATCGCCCTGATAGCCGACGGCAATGGCGGCTTCAACCTTGAGCAGCGGCGACAGTTCCAGCACCAGCGGCGCCTTTTCGTAGTCGAGACCGGCCATGCCGTGCGTCACCAGGCCCATGCTCTGGGCCTGGATAGCCAGCGACATCCAGGCGGCGCCGGCGTCGAAGCTGTTGGTGGTGTTCTGGCGCTCACCGTCGAAAGAGGTCACCGAGGCGACGAAGATCAGCGCGCCGGCATTCTTGGCCCAGCCCTCGTTGAACGGGACCAGAAGGCTCAGCAAGGTGTCGAATTCCGCCTCACCCTTGATGGCATAGATGAAGCGCCAAGGCTGCAGGTTCGAACCCGACGGCGCCCAGCGCGCGGCTTCGAGCAGGGTCAGGATTTGCGCTTCGGTAACCGGCTTGTCGGCGAAGGCGCGCGGCGACCAACGGTCGGTAAAAACGGGCAGGATGGGGTGTTCTGAGGTCCGGGACATGAGATATTCCTTAGAGCGGCAATTCGTAACTTATATTGTGACAGTTAGCCAAAAGGCAAGCATTTCTAGGCGCTTTTTCGCTGAGCTCGCAATGCGGCATTTTTGGGCCTCGCCCTATAAATGCCAAGCTTGAAGCTTGATTTGTCAAGGCCGTGTCCCGATGATGCGGCGTGACTGATTTGGGGGCGTGATGCTGCTGCAGAACGATACGCTGGAAAAGCGCTGGCGCTTGCTTGAGCCCAGTATCAAAATCTACGGCCCCGACGACGACGTGCCGCGACCGACCATGATCATGTTCCACGGGTGCGGCGGGGTCGGGCCGCACAACACACTCTACGCCGAAGCGGCGACCGCCACCGGCATCCGCATCTTCCTGGTCGATTCCTTCGGCGCGCGGGGCTGGGGCCGCACGTTTGCCGTCTCAATGATCTGCACCGGTATGGTGCTGCAGGGCTATGAACGCTCGGGTGACGTGCTGGCGGCCGTCTGGGGCATCCGCCAGCGACCGGACGTCGATGCCACCAACCTGATGCTGTTCGGCGAAAGCCACGGCGGCTGGAGCATCATGGACCTGATGACCGAGAAGCTGACGCGGCCGGGCGAGGCACGCCTGGAGAATCCGGATCCGAAGTGGCTCGACGGGGTCAGGGCGCTGTTCTTCATCTACCCTTATATCAACTTCCCGGCGCGCACCAATTTCAATTCCTGGCACTATAAGCCGCGCGTCTTTACCGTGGCGGCCGAGCTCGACCACCTGACGCCCTATGCCCATACGATCAAGACCATGGAGCGGCTGAACGCCGAGGGTGTGCCGACGCAAACACTGAGCCTCAGGGCCACCCATGCCTTCGATGCCGACGAGTTCAGTGGTGGCCTGATGCGCTATGACGAAGCGGCGACCAAGGCGTCGATCCAGGCGCTTTTGGGCTATATCGACTCGGTATTCGGATCGGTCGCGCAGCCGGTTTGAAGATTTTGAACCACGGAAAACACTGAAAAAGCACGGACTTTAGGATCACTTGAACGCGCGAAGCGCATTCGCAATTTCGGAATGGCTTCGCCGATTGATGTAACCCTAAAGTCCGTGCTTTTTGGCTTCGTCGAACTTCGTTTCCGTGTTTTCCGTGGTTCAGAATACCTTACATCTTCATTCCGCTCATGGCGCTGTCGTCGGCCAAAGGCGCATCGCGGACCGGCATGTGCAGGGTCACCGGGCCGGCCTTGGCGAAGGTCAGGACGACGTTCTCGAAATCGCCTTCCTTTGGCCTGCCCGTCACGCCCATGAACATGATGTGATTGCCGCCCGGCGCGAAGACAAGGGTCTGGCCCGCCGGAAGGGCAAAACCGTCTGTCTCGGCCATGCCGACCATGCCACTGCTATGCGTCGTCGTGTGCAACATGGCGCTGCTCGCGCAGGTACACGATACCGAGACCAGCCGATCGGCGGTCGATCCTTTATTGGCCACCGTGACATAGGCCGCCGTCGTGGTCTGGCCGTTCGGCGGGGTGCGCATGGCAAAAGCCGAGAAGGCCAGGGACGAGTTGCTCATCACCATGCCGTCGGCCTCGACGACCTTGGATGAAATCGTGATATCGCCGCCCGACGATGAGGTGGTGGCCGGCGTCGTTTTGAAATGACAGGCGCTGAGCATAAGGGCGACGCCGGTGAGGGCAACGAACAGTCTCATGACAAACAAACCTCCCTGATGCGGCGGGGTCTTAGCCCCAAAGCCCCACGATCTTCTTGGTCTCGGCGACGGTTGGCGCAGCGACGGCATTGGCCCTGTCGGCGCCCTTGCGCAATACGCGGTCGATCTCCGCCGGATCGGCCAGCAGGCCGCGCAGCTTGACCGAAATCGGCGCCATCTTGTCGACCACGACCTCGGCCAGGGCCGGCTTGAAGGCGCCGAAGCCCTTGCCGCCGAACTGGTCGAGCACGGCCTGGGCACTGATGCCCGATAAGGCCGCGTAGATGCCGACCAGGTTCTTGGCTTCCGGGCGTTCGGCCAGGCCGTCTTCGCTCTCGGGCAGCACGTCGGCGTCGGACTTGGCCTTCTTGATCTTGCCGGCGATGGTGTCGGCGTCGTCGGTCAGGTTGATGCGCGAATTGTCCGAAGGGTCGGACTTCGACATCTTGGCCAGGCCGTCGCGCAGGCTCATGATGCGCGCGCCCGGGCCCTGGTACAGGGTTTCCGGCACCGGGAAATAGTCGACGCCATAGTCGTGGTTGAACTTTTTCGCCACGTCGCGGGTCAGCTCCAGGTGCTGGCGCTGGTCTTCGCCGACGGGCACATGGGTCGCCTTGTAGAGCAGGATATCGGCGGCCTGCAGCACCGGGTAGGTATAGAGGCCGATCGAGGCGCGTTCCTTGTCCTTGCCGGCCTTGTCCTTGAACTGGGTCATGCGGTCGAGCCAGCCGAGGCGGGCGACGCAGTTGAACAGCCAGGCCAGTTCGGTGTGGCCGGGCACGGCCGACTGCGGGAAGATGACGGACTTGTCCGGATCGACGCCGGCGGCGAGATAACAGGCGGCGATTTCACGCGTCTGGGCGACCAGCACGGCCGGGTCCTGCCACACCGTGATGGCATGCAGGTCGGCGATAAAATAAAAGCGCTCGGCGTCGCCCGACTGCATGTCGGCGAACTTCTTCAGCGCGCCCAGGTAGTTGCCGAGGTGCAAGGACCCCGAGGCCTGGATGCCGGACAGGATACGCATGGGTTTAGCCGCTTCAGTCATGATTTAACGCCGTCTCATCGCCTTGAGCTCGGACAGGCGGAAGGCGCCGGTCACGAAAAGAAGCGCGATATAGACGAAAACCCCGGTCAGTGAAACCGCCACCACGGCGATTTCCTTGGTGCCGATCGCCTTGTGGCCGAGGACCGAGATGGCGGGCGCACCGTTATGGTGCGGCAGGACCGTCCCGATGGCGGCTTCGATCGCCGGGCGCATATGGGTCGCGTAGAGGCAGAAGGCGGCCATGGCGGCGGCGGCCAGCATGACCAGCAGCAGGCGGCGCAGGGCATGGCCGCTGAGCACCCAGGTCTTGCGCTTGGCCAGCGTGACCATCATCAGGATGGCGTTGACCCAAGCGGCGGCCGACGTCCCCATGGCCAGGCCCGGCACGCCGATGACGTGGAACATGGTCACGCCGACAGCGATATTGACCACCACACTGATCATGGCGAACTTCATCGGCCCGAAGGTGTCCTTGCGCGCGAAGAAGGCCGGGTTGAGGATCCGCGTCAGCACGAAGGCCGGCACGCCCCAACCGTATTGCAGCAAGAGCTTGCCGACCTGGACGGAGTCGTTGAGGTGAAAGCCGGCGCGGGTATAGACGCCATCGACCAGGAAGAACGGCATGGAGACCAGCGCCACGGCGGCGGGCAGGGTGAAGACCATGGCGAAGACGAAGGCCTGGTCCATGGTGTTCTGGGCGTGCTCATGGTCCTCGGCATGGACGGCGCGCGACAGGGCGGGCAGCAGGGCCGAGCCGATGGCCACTCCGACCAGGCCCAAAGGCAGCTGATAGAAGCGGTCGGCGATGGTCAGCCACATGGTGGCGCCGTTGATCGTCGACGAGAAGAACTGCGAGACGAAGATGTTGACCTGGGTCGCCGCGGCGGCAAGCGCCCCCGGCACGGCCAGCAGCAGCAGCTTGTTGATGTCCTTGCTGAACACCGGAATGATCGACAGGCTGACATGGGCGCCGGTTTTATTGGCGCCCCACAGCAGGAGCAGGGCCTGCGCCACGCCGGCAAAGATCGTGCCGACGGAGCCCCAAAGCGCCGACTGGAAGGGATCGTGGGTCGGCAGGATGCAGATCAGCGTCACTGCGTTCAACAGGATCGGTACCCCGGCTGACATGACGAACTTGCCGCGCGCATTGAGCACGCCGGCCAGGTGGGCGACGATGGCCATGCACGGCAGGTAGGGCATGGTGATCTGGGTGAAGATGATCGTCCACTTCATCTTTTCCGGATCGACGGCGAAGCCGGGCTTCAGGACGATCATCAGCCACGGCATGGCCAGTTCGACGCAGAAGGTGAAGAGAACGGTGATGAAGACGAGCGTCGCCATGGCGTCGTGCGCCATCTTGTCGGCGGCTTCCTTGCCGTCGCGTTCCAGCGCGGCCGAATAGGACGGCACGAAGGCGGTCGAGAAGGCGCCTTCGGCGAAGATGCGGCGGAACAGGTTGGGGAATTGCTGAGCCGTGGCATAGGCGTCGGCCATGATATTGCCGCTGGCGCCGAGATAGGCGGCGATGACCAGGTCGCGGGCGAAGCCGGCAAAGCGCGAAATCAGGGTAAAACCGCTGTTGATCAGCGAGTTGCGCATCAGGCCGGACTTGCGGACCGGGGCGGCGGGGGCGTCCGTCGGAGCGCCGGGAGTCTGGGACACGGGAGGGCCTGCGGCAGGTGTGGATGCTGAGGTGTAGGTCAGCGTCCACTTGGAGGCAAGGGGGTTAGTAGGGGGTTAAAGACGAGGCTGTAGCGTGTTGAAAGCAAGAAGCCCCTCCACCACCCTTCGCTACGCTACGGGCGGTCCCCCTCCCCGATCAAGTCGGGGAGGTACGATAGCTCGCTTTGCTCGCTATCGCGCCGTCGAGGCTCTTGCCCGTGCCAGGGTGCGCTTGGTCGGCGCCGTCGGCTGGGTATCGAGCACGCTCAACAGCGACTTGCGTACGCTGGTCTTTTGCGGTCCGGTCAGTTGCGGTTCGCCGCCGCGATCGGTGACGTAGAAGGCGTCGACCGCGCGCTCGCCGTAACAGTCGATATGGGCCGAGGCGATGTCGAGCTTGGCCTTGGAAATGGCGCTGACGAGGTCGGCCAGCAGGCCCGGCCGGTCGCGGCCCGACACCTCGATCACCGTGGCGTCGTGGCTCGACTCGTCGTCGAACGACACGGTCGGCGCGATGGCAAAGGCGGCGGTGCGGTTGGCGAAGGCGGAATTGTAGGCGGCTTGCGGCGGCAGGTTGCCCAGCGCCGCCTGTTCCAGCTGCTGCTCGGTCTGCTTCATGCGCACGGGGTCGTCCTTGGCGAACGGGTCGCCGGCGGCGTCCTGGACGTAGAAGACGTCGAGCGCATTGCCCTCGGACGAGGTGAAGACCTGGGCGCCGACGACATTGGCGCCGACGTTGGCGAGACAGCGCGCCAGGTCGGCGAACAGGCCCGGCCGGTCGTGGGCGGAGACGGCAAAGGCCGTGGCATGGCGTTCGTCGTCGATGCGCGCGCGCGCCGCCGGCTCGGAATCGAAGGTCGACCAGACCAGGGCCGCATGGGCCTTGATATCGTCGGGCGAGAACGAAAACAGGTAGGACTCGTCCATGGTTTCGAGCCAGGCGGCCATGTCGTCATTGTTTTCCGACAGGATCTGTAGCCGTTCCTGGGCGCGCGCCTTGAGGTCTTCGCTGACCCGCGAAATGGCGTCGATGTCGCGGCCGCCGCGGAAGGCGCTTTCGGTCGCCGAGACCAGGTCGCGCATCAGCTGGCCCTTCCAGGCGTTCCATACGCCCGGGCCGACGGCGCGAATATCGGCCACCGTCAGGATCAGCAGCAAGCGCAACCGCTCCGGCGTCTCGACGATATGGGCGAAGCTGGCAATGGTCTGCGGATCGGAGACATCGCGTTTTTGCGCATAGTCGCTGAGCACCAGGTGATGGCGGACCAGCCAGGCGACCTGGTCGGTCTTCCATTGTTCAAGGCCCAACCGTTCGCAAGCCTTGCGCGCAGCGATCTCGCCGCCGATTTCCTGGCCCTGTTCGTTGCCCTTGCCGGTATCGTGCAGCAGCATGGCGAGATACAGGCTTTCCTTGTCCTGGAGCTGCGGCATCAGCACGCTGGACAGCGGGTGTTCGTCCTTGTAGCGACCCGTTTCGATGCCGTGGATGACGTCGATGGCGCGCAGCGTATGCTCATCGACCGTATAGGCATGGTACATGTTGAACTGGGTTTGGGCGACGATGCGGCCGAATTCGGGGATGTAGCGGCCGAGCAGGCCGGTTTCCGACATCAGGCTCAGCGTCTTGTACGGGTTCTTGCCGCGCACCAGGATGTCGAGGAACAGCCGGGCCGCGTCCGGATCGCGGCGCAGCTTCGGCGTCATCAGGTGCAGGTTGCGGGCGATCGCCGTGAAGGCGTCCGGATGCAGGTCGAGCTCCATGCGGTCGGCCATCTTGAACAGCTTCAGCATGGCGACCGGCGACTTGGTGAAGACGTCCGCGCTGGTGACCGACAGGCGACCGCCGACAACCGCGAAGCCCGGATGGTCGGGCTTGTTCAGGCTCATCAGGCCCGACTGGACCATCTGGGCCAGGCGGGTCAGGGGCTTGGCTTCCTGGGATTCGAGCTTGGCGCAGAAGGTGCGGGTCAGCGCGCCGACCTCCTTGGCCGTCATGAAGTAGCGGCGCATGAAGCGCTCGACATTGGGTTCGCCGGCGCGATCGACAAAGCCCATGCGCCGCGCGATTTCCGGCTGCAGGTCGAAGCTCAGGCGTTCCTCGGCCCGGCCGGCGGCCAGGTGCAGCAGGATTCGCACCTTCCACAAAAAGTCGAAGGCGCGCACGAAGATCTGACGCTCTTTTTCCGTCAGGATGGTGTCGAGCACGCCCCACTTGGTGCGCGAAATATGTTCGTCGTCGCCGGCGGTATATTTGGCGATCCAGAACAGGGTGTGCAGGTCGCGCAGGCCGCCCTTGCCTTCCTTGACATTGGGCTCGACGACGAAGCGCGTCGTGCCGGCCTTCATGTGGCGGGCGTCGCGTTCCTCGAGCTTGGCGGCGATGAACTCATAGGCCCCGGCGCGCACGCCGTCACTGCCCATCTTGTCGCGCAGGCCCTGGGCCAGGTCGCGGTCGCCGGCGATAAAGCGATGCTCCAGCACCGCGGTCATGATGGTGTGGTCGCCCTTGGCATATTTCAGCGTCTCTTCGACGGTACGCGAGGCGTGGCCGACCTTCAGGCCGAGGTCCCAGAGGGTATAGAGGATGAACTCGATGACCGATTCCGAGTGAGAGGTTTCCTTCCAGGCACGCAGGAACAACAGGTCGAGATCGGAATAGGGGGCCAGCTCGCCGCGGCCATAGCCACCGACGGCGATCAGGGCCAGTCGTTCGCCTTCGGTCGGATTACGGGCGCGATAGACGTGGGTCAGGGTGAAGTCCCACAGCGCCGAGACGACCTCATCGGCGCTCTTGGCCAGGGCGCGCGCGGCGGTATTGCCGCCCTTTTGATGGTCGATATCGCTGAGGATGCTGGTGCGCGCCAGGTCCCAGGCGTCCTTCAAGATGGCGACGGCGCGTCGGCGCAGGTCGGACGTCTCACCGCTCGACTCGTCATAGGCCTGGGTCAAGGCCTGACGCAGGGCGGCACCGTCGATACGGTACCCCGGAGCGGGGGGATGGGTCAAAGTCAACATCGGGGCGCCAATCACAGAACGCGGTTCACTACCATCATTTAAGCATTGCCGCCCGTTTTAACCAATTTATGTAAATTATAGATGAGCTCCAGCGCTTCCTTGGGGCTGAGCTCGTCGGGATCGACGCTGTTCAGCGCAACCTCGAATTTTGACGGCGTATGGGTTTGAACGGGCGCCGCCCGCTCGAAGGCGAACAGGGGCAGGTCGTCGAGGCGCAGCTTGGTCTGGTTGTCCTCTTCCAGTCTTTGCAGGATGTCGCGGGCGCGGGCCACGACGGCCGGCGGCATGCCGGCCAGCTTGGCCACCTGGACACCGTAGGAGCGATCGGCCGCACCCGTGCGCACCTCGTGCAGGAAGATCAGCTCGCCATTGTGCTCGCGCGCTTGCAGCGACAGGTTGCTGACCGCCTTCAGGCGTTTTTCCAGCGCCGCCAACTCGTGATAGTGGGTGGCGAACAAGGCGCGGCAGCCGATGACGTCGTGCAGGGTCTCGGCGCTGGCCCAAGCGATGGCCAGGCCGTCGAAGGTCGCCGTGCCGCGGCCGATCTCGTCGAGAATGACGAAGGAGCGCGCGCTGGCCTGGGTCAGGATGGCGGCGGTCTCGACCATCTCCATCATGAAGGTCGAGCGACCCTGGGCCAGGTCGTCGCCCGAGCCGACGCGCGAGAACAGGCGATCGACGGCGCCGAGGTGCATCGCCTTGGCCGGCACGAACAGGCCGGCCTGGGCCATGATGATCAAGAGCGCGTTCTGACGCAGATAGGTCGACTTACCGGCCATGTTCGGCCCGGTGACCAGCGATAGGCGCGACGCATCGAGCCCGTCCGCGTCGAGGTCGACATCGTTGGGGGTAAACGGCTTGCCCTGCGATTTCAGCGCCGAAGCGACCACCGGGTGGCGGCCGCGCACGATCTTCAGGCGCAAACTGTCGTCAACGCGCGGGCGGACGGCGTCGTAGTCTTCGGCCCAGGCGGCGTTGGCGCAGGCGACGTCAAGCGCGCAGACGGCATCGTGGCCCGCCTGGATCTCAAGCGCCAGGAGGCGGACCTCCTCGCGCAGGGTTTCGAAGATTTCGAGCTCGAGTGCCAGGGCCTGCGAGGCGGCGCGCTGGATGCGGGCGTCCAGGTCGACCAGCTCGGTGGTGACGAAGCGCACCTGGTTGGCCAGGGACTGGCGATGGATGAAGTGTTTTTGCGTATCCTGGGCGACCAGCTGGTCGGCGAGCTTCTGCGACAGCTCTATGAAGTAGCCGAGCACATTGTTGAACTTGATGCGGATGGCGATGCCGGTCTCGGCGGCCAGGCGCTGTTCCAGGGCGAGAATAACCTGACGGCTGTCGTCACGCAGAGCGCGAGCCTCGTCCAGACCGTCATGGCAGCCTGAGGCGATGAAACCGCCTTCGCGCGTCGTCAGCGGCGGCTCTTCGGCCAACGTCGCATCGAGCCTTTGGCGCAGGGCCAGGAGCGCTTGTGACGGCGATAGCGTCCGGCAGATAGTCAGGATCTCTTGGGACGCTGGGTCAACCAACGTGTCCGGTGCCGGATCGCCGTGATGCGCCTGCAGCTGGCGTGCCAGCTGATGGGTGATGTCGAGGGCCTGGCGGATACAGCCAAGATCGCGCGGACCGCCGCGATTGAGCGACAGACGCGACAGGGCGCGCGCCTGATCCGACATCGAGCGCATCAGGTGGCGCAGGGCGTCGCGCAGGTCGCGACGCGGCAGCAGCCACTCGACCGTGTCGAGACGGGCATTGATGTCCTCCGGCCGCGCCAACGGTCTGGATAGCCGCGCCAGCAGCAGGCGGCCGCCGCCGGAGGTGACCGTCTCGTCCAGCGCCGAGATCAGGCTGCCGTCGCGGCGGCCCTGCTGGGTGCGGTCGATTTCCAGGCTGGAGCGCGTGGCGGCGTCGATGCTCAGGACATTGCCCGACAGCACGCGCGCCGGCGGTTTCAGCACCGGGCGCTTGCCGGCCTGGGTCAAGTCGATATAGGCGGCCAGCATGCCGAGCGCCGACAGTTCGGCCGGGGTGAACGATCCGAAACCGTCGAGCGTCGACACGCCATACAGCTTCAACAGGCGCGCCTGGCCGGCTTCGGGGTCGGACAGGGCCGGCGGCTGGGGTTGCAGCACGCCGCCACTCTGGCGCAGCGCGGCATAGAGCTCTTCGTCCTGCAGCACGCGTTCGGCGACCAGGCTTTCGGAAGGGCGCAGCGCCGACAGGTTGGCGCCGAGTGCCGAAGGCTCGATCTCCAGGCATTCGATGTCGCCCGTCGACAATTCGACAGCGGCGATCGCCATGGCGCCGCCGCGCGAGGCCACCGCGACCAGGCGGTTGGCGCCGCGATCGTCGAGCAGGCTGTCCTCGGTCAGGGTGCCGGGGGTAATGACGCGGACGATGCCGCGCTTGACCACAGATTTGGAGCCGCGCTTTTTCGCTTCGGCCGGGTCTTCCAGCTGCTCGCAGATGGCGACGCGAAAGCCCAGGCGGATCAGTTTGGCCACATAGGCGTCGACCGCATGGGCCGGCACGCCGGCCAGGGGGATGTCCTCGTCGCGGAACCGGCCGCGCTTGGTCAGGGCCAGGGACAGGGCGGCCGAGGCCTTGACCGCGTCGTCAAAGAACAGCTCGTAGAAGTCTCCCATGCGGAAGAACAGCAGGGTGTCGGGGTATTCCGCCTTGGTCTGCAGGTACTGCGCCATGACCGGCGTGGCGCCGTCCCATTGGTTGGCGGCGTCATCAAGGTCTTTTGGAGGAACAAGGTCTTTGGGGGGCGCGTTCATCGCCGGAAATTAACCTTCCTTAACGGCCGGCAAAAGGGGCTTGGCACGCGGAAGGTGTGAATAGTTTCGAAAGGGGAAAAGCGGGGGTTCCCTACAAAAACCCCAAAAGGCCGTCAAAAATGCAATATGGCGAGAGAATATAACCTTACGGCAAGGTTTTTGCTTTTCTAAGGCATTGATCTTGCACTAATTAGTGTAGCAACAAACGAAAAAATTATCATACAAATGCCTGCGGGCGTCCCATTGCGAGGATGGGGGGTCCCAAAGAGAAGTTACCGCTAACATGGCCAGCGAAAAACAGACCTTCAGCGACGAGGAAGCGCTTCACCTCCACCAGTACCCGCAGCCGGGCAAGATCGCGGTCGCCGCGACCAAGCCGATGGCGACGCAACGCGACCTGGCCTTGGCCTATTCGCCTGGCGTGGCGGTGCCGGTGCTGCGCATCGCGGCCAATCCGGAAACGGCCTACGACTATACGGCCAAGGGCAATATGGTCGCGGTCATTTCCAACGGCACGGCGATCCTCGGCCTCGGCAATCTCGGCGCCCTGGCCTCGAAGCCGGTCATGGAAGGCAAGTCGGTCCTGTTCAAGCGCTTTGCCGATATCGACAGCTTCGACATCGAAGTGGCGACGCAGGAGCCCAACGAATTCATCACGGTGGTCAAGAACATCACCGCGGCCTTCGGCGGCATCAACCTCGAAGACATCAAGTCGCCGGAATGCTTCATCATCGAGTCGGCCCTTCAGGACATGGCCGACATCCCGGTCTTCCATGACGACCAGCACGGTACGGCGATCATCTCGGCCGCCGGCCTGATCAATGCGCTGGAAATCACCGGCAAGCGGATCGAGGACATCAAGGTCGTGCTGTGCGGCGCCGGCGCCGCCGGCCTGTCGTCGCTGGGCCTGGTCAAGGCCCTGGGCGTGCGCAAGGAAAACACCATTGTGGTCGACATCCATGGCGTCGCCTACGAGGGCCGCCAGATCGACATGGACCAGTGGAAGGCGGCCCACGCCACCAATACGCCCAAGCGGACGCTGGCCGAAGCCATGGTCGGCGCCGACGTGTTCCTGGGCCTGTCGGCGCGCGGCGTGCTGACGCCGGACATGGTCGCCACCATGGCGCCCAACCCGATCATCTTCGCCATGGCCAATCCCGATCCGGAAATCACCCCGGAGGACGTCGCCAAGGTGCGTACCGACGCCATCGTCGCCACCGGCCGGTCTGACTATCCGAACCAGGTCAACAACGTCCTGGGCTTCCCCTACATCTTCCGCGGCGCGCTCGACGTGCGCGCCCGCCGCGTCAATGACGAGATGAAGCTGGCCGCGGCGCGCGCTTTGGCCATGCTGGCCCGCGAGGACGTGCCCGACGAGGTCGCCGCCGCTTATCAGGGCCGCCATCTCAAGTTCGGCCGCGACTACATCATCCCGTCGCCCTTTGATCCGCGCCTGATCTCCTACATCCCGCCCTTCGTCGCCCAGGCGGCGATGGACACCGGCGTGGCGCGCAAGCCGATCGCCGACATGGAGGCCTACAAGAAGTCGCTGGAACAGCGGCTCGATCCGTCGGCCGGCTTCCTGCAGACCATCACCTCGACCGTGCGCTCGCGGCCCAGCCGCCGCATCGTCTTCGCCGAAGGCGAGGACATCTCGGTCATCCGCGCCGCCCACGCCTTCAAGCTGCAGGGGCTCGGCACGCCGATCCTGTGCGGCCGGGAAAACCTGGTCCACGCCAATATGCGCTCGGCCGGCATCGACCCGAACGAGGAGGGCATCGAAATCGTCAATGCCCGGGTGTCGCACCGCAACGCCGCCTATTCGCAGCTGCTCTATGCGCGCCTGCAACGTGAAGGCTTCCTGAAGCGCGACGTCGACCGCCTGATCAACCAGGACCGCAACTCGTTCGCCGCCGCCATGGTCGCCTCGGGCCACGCCGACGGCATGGTCACCGGCGTCACCCGCGCCTTCGACCAGGCCCTGGAAGAGGTGCTGCGCGTCATCGATCCGGCGCCCGGCGGCCGCATCATGGGCATGTCGATCGTGCTGGCCAAGGGCCGCACCGTCTTCATCGCCGACACCACCGTCTCGGAAAGCCCGTCGCCCGAAGAACTGGGCGACATCGCCATCGAAGCGGCCATGGCCGTGCGCGCCATGGGCCACACCCCGCGCGTCGCCTTCATGTCCTATTCGACCTTCGGCAATCCGACGGGTGAGCGTTCCGAACGCGTCAAGCAGGCGGTCGCCCTGCTCGACAAGCGTGGCGTCGATTTCGAGTTCGAAGGCGACATGCCGCCGGATCTCGCGCTCGATCCGGCGCTGTGGGCCAATTACCCGTTCCAGCGCCTGACGGCGCCGGCCAATGTGCTGATCATGCCGGCGATCCAGTCGGCATCGATTTCGACCAAGCTGATCGAAGCGCTCGGTGGCGCCACCGTGGTCGGGCCGCTGCTGCTGGGCCTGTCGCGGCCGGTGCAGATCTGCCAGCTGTCGGATTCGGTGACCAAGATCCTCAACATGGCGACCTTTGCCGCCTACGACGTGCGCTCTTCGGTCAACCGGGCCTAGGTTTGGATCTGCCGCGAAGCGGCGAGAAAAGAATGTGTATCCACAGATGCACACAGATGAACACAGATTTTAGGGCAATTCCCAACCATCGGGGGTTGCCCTAATTCACGAAGCGCTGCGCGCGATCAGACGGCCAAGACATCTGTGTTCATCTGTGTGCATCTGTGGATAAAATTCTTTCTTATGCGTCCGGCTTTTCGGCCTCGACGGCCCGTTCCAGGGCGCTGGGCTTGTAGCGGTAATAGAGCCAGACCGACATGACGATGCCGCCCAGGCTGACGACGATCGTATAGGCGAAGAAGCTGAAATAGCCGGCGCCCATGGCCTGCACCGAGACGCCGAGCCCCTTGGCCGCCTTGACATAGGCGTCGGGCGTCAGGTGTGTCATCAACCCCTTGAACAGGCTGGACAGGCCGCCGGCATCGGCCGCCTTGGCCGAGGCCTCGACGATGCGTCCGGACTGCGAGCCGACCAGCTTGCCGAGGATGGCGTAGATGCTGGAGAGGAGGGCATATTGCGCGGCGGTGAAGGGGGCGGCCACCAGGGAGGACATGTAGACGATCAGCACCGTGCCCTGGATCGAGGCGGCGATATTGTCCAAAGCGAGAGCCAGGGCCAAGGCCGACAGGTTGTGGCCGGCGCAGCCCAAAATCATAAAGCCGACATGGCTCAACGGACCGGCGATGGCGCCGATGATCAGGGCTTTGCGGATACCGAGACGAGCGATCGTCCAGCCGGAAATCGCCACGCCGACCATGGTCATGAGCGCACCGTACAGCTTGCGCATTTCGCCCACCGCATCGAGCGAAAAGCCGAGGTCGAGGTAATAGGCATTGGCGATGTTCAGGGTGAATTCGCTGATCCGATAGATGCAGATCAGGGCGAAGATGAAGAAGGCCCAGCGGTCGTAGCGGCGGAAGAAGTCGATCAGGGGCTCGACGAAAGCCCCCTTGGCATAGGCGCCCGGCCGCGTCGGCCACGGCAGCGGCAGACAGGCGAAGAACATCAGCCCCAGGCCGATCGGAACAAGGGGAATCTGCCACAACCAGCCGGTGGTCTTTGACGTGAACGCCGCCTTGAACGCCGCCTGGGCCGCGGCATCGACATGAAAAACGCCGAGGATGCCGTTGATGAGATCGGCACTGCCGGTCAGGCCTGAACCCGCGATCACCGCGGCCACGACGATAAGCAAGATACGTCCAAGCCATTCGGCGGCTTCGGCAAGCCGGCGAACCGGCATGTCTTCGGTATGGATGGCCAGGGGAACGTGTGCCGGGCCCTTGGGCGCGAACCACACGGTGATCCAGCCGATCAGCAGCATCAGGGCCATGACAGCATAGGCGACGGACCAGCCGACACGCGTTGCCAGCAGCAGGGGCACGAAGCCCGACACGATGAAGGCCATGCGATAGCCCCACTGATAGGCGGCGGTCACGACGCCTATCTCTTCGGTCGTGCCGCCCAGCTCGATACGATAGGCGTCGAGCACGATATCGTGGGTGGCGCCGAAAATACCGGTCAGGGTGGCGAAAAAGGCCATCTGGACCAGCTGGGTCTTCGGATCGGTCACGGCGATGGCGAGCAGGCCCAGCGCCATCAGGATCTGCAGGACGATCATCCAGCTGCGGCGGTGGCCCAGCTTGGCCGTCAGGACGGGGATGTTGACGCGGTCGATCAGCGGCGCCCACATGAATTTCAGTGTGTAGGCAAAGCTGACCAGGATGAAAAAGCCGATGACGCTGAGCGACACGCCTTCGACGCGCAGCCAGGCGTTCAGCGTATCGCCGATCAGCAGGAAAGGGATGCCGGTGGCATAGCCGAGCGACAGCATGATCAGCGGCTTGGGCCGCGCATAGGCGGCCAGGGCCTGGAGCGTCGACTGCCGGGTTTTCACTTCACTCATGGTACCGTCCTTTGAAGAGGAAACGGTACGGGTGTTTTACAAAGCTGTCTAGCTAGCCGCCTCGACTCGGATTCCAGGTTGCCTTCAACCTGGCAAGGGCAAGTGCCCGCCGCGCACGTTTGCGCGAGCCATGCGGCGTTTGAGCTGAAAAAACACTAGCTGGCCTTGGCCGGGCTTTGGGCTTCGGTGCCTGCCCAGGTCTGCAAGCGGGTGCGCAGGGTGGCGACCTCGATCGGCTTGGACAGGAAGTCATTCATGCCGGCGTTCAGGCAGGCGCGGCGGTCTTCCTCATAAGCGTTTGCCGTCAGCGCGATGATCGGCGTCGTCAGGCCCTTGGCGCGCAGGGCTTTGGTGGCGCCGATGCCGTCGAGGCCGGGCAGGCCCAGGTCCATGAAGATCAGGTCGAACTGGCGGGCCGTGGCGATATGCACGGCTTCCTCGCCGGTGGCGGCGCGCTCGACGCGGCAGCCCTCGCGTTGCAGCAGGATCTGCGCCAGCAGCGCATTGACCGGATTGTCCTCGACCAGCAGCACGACCTTGTCGGCGGCCGACTGGTGGACGATGCGTTCGTCGTCGTGCGTGACGACGGGTGCGGCCGCTTCGGTATGCTCATAAAGCGCCTCGATGCGTTCGAGCAGGGAGGCGCGGCGCAACGGCTTGATCAGGTAGCCGGCCCAGCCCTGTTGGCGCCAGGCTTCCAGCTCGTCGCGCTGTTCCGGCGCCAGCAGGATCAGGCTGCGGTTCGAAGGCGCAGGGCAGGGGGCGCCGACGGACGAGCGATCGGCCAGCAGGACGGCGGCCTGGTCGATCGTATCGGCCAGCCGGCCGGTGGTGCGCAGCTTGACGCCGCACGCCGACAGGTGGGTTTGCGCCGACTGCAGCAGGATCGGATTGTCGCCGACGAAGGTGACGGCGTGCGGATGGCGCGGGCAGCTATTGCGGGTGCCGATGCCGAACGGCGCGCGGAATTCCACGGTAAAGGTCGAGCCCTGTCCCAGCTCGCTGTCGAGGCTGAGCGTGCCATGCATGGCTTCGACCAGTTTCTTGACGACGACGAGGCCGAGGCCGGCGCCGCCATAGCGCTGGTCGCGGCCGGGATCGGCCTGGCCGAACTCTTCGAAGATGCGCTGGCGGGCTTCCGGGGCGATCCCGGCGCCGGTGTCGCGCACGGAAAAGCGCACCAGGCCCTGGTCGGTCAGGCCGACATGGATCAGCACGCCGCCCTGATGGGTGAATTTCAGCGCATTGCCGGCCAGGTTGAACAGGATCTGGCGCAAGCGGCCTTCGTCGGCATGGATGTAGCCGAGCGCCGGATCGAGGCTCCAGGCGATCTCGATGCCGGCTGAGTGGGCGCGCGGCGACAGCAGCTCGGCGACGCTTTGCAGCAGGGGCTCGAGGCGGACCTCGGTGATTTCCAGCGCGATGCGGCCGGCATCGATGCGGGCATAGTCGAGCAGGTCGTTGACCAGGGTCAACAGGTGCTCGCCCGACTCGCGGGCGGTGGCGATATAGGAGGCCTGGTCGGGCGACAGCGGCGTGCGTTCCAGCAGGGACAGCATACCCATGACACCGCTCAGCGGCGTGCGGATCTCATGGCTCATCAGGCGAAAAAAGCCCTCGCGCGCCTTCAGGCGCTCCTCGGGAGACATCGCCGCATCGTCAAAGCCCGTCGCACTCATATGGTTTCGCCCTGGTCCCGTCCTTATCCCGTCAACCGTAACATGCAAAAGTTAAGGCCGATCCAAGACAAGGTTAAGCGGAGATTGTCGAACGTCGATTGACATTCGTCGTTATTATGCGACAAACGTCGCACAACAACGATACCTTTTGTGAGATCACACCATGTCTGCACCGTCAAAGGCAGGCCCTGGCCCCTGCGTGCTTGTCGTCTGCCTGGTCCTGGCCGGGACGGCTCACGCCCAGGATCAGCCGCCACCGGCGGCAGCCCCTGCCGATGACAACCAGACCACCCATGTCACGGTGACGGCAAAGACAAAGCCCGTGCGCCGCACCGCCGAGGGGACGGTCTATGACGAGAGCAACAACCCGAAGGGACAATCGGGCACGGCGGGCGATGTCCTGAACACCGTGCCGTCGGTCTCGGTCACGCCGGATGGCAATCTCACCCTGCGCGGCGACGGCAACGTCCAGATCTATGTCGACGGCAAGCCGTCCGTCCTGATGAAGGGTGACGCGCGGGCGCTGACCCTGGAATCGATGCCGGGCAGCGCCATAGCCAGCGTCGAGGTCATCACCAACCCGTCGGCCAAATACGACGCCAATGGCGGCGGCATCATCAACATCACGCTGAAAAAACAGAAAAAGGCCGGCGCCTACGGGTCGCTGACGCTGAACCAGGGCAATGACGGCCGCAAGAATGCGTCCCTGTCGGCCGATTTCGTCACCCAACGCCTGAGCCTGCATGCCCAACTGGCCGTCCGTGAAGATCTGCGCCCCAAGACGGAGGCCACCGATACCCGTTGGCTGGGCGCCACCCTGGGCGACAGCCGGCAAACCTCCGAGGTCAATTCGCGCCGCCAGTCCAGCCTGGCCCTACTGAGCGCCGGCTATGCGGCGTCGGACCTCGACCAGTTGACGCTGGAAGCCAGCTACAAGGAAAATCACTCTGCCAATCTGCTGAACGAGTATCATCAGGATTACGACGTGAGCGGCGACCTGATCGACGGCTATGATCGCCGTTCGATGGGGCCGCGGCACCAGGACAACGAGACCCTGTCCGGCGCGTTCAGCCACAAGGGGCCGGCCGGTGACGAATTCCGCCTGCAGGCCCAGGCCGGCTGGACTACCAACACCCTCGACAAGTCCTATACCAATATCTTCAGCGATCCAGTCACGCCCGATACGGGTGTTCACGTCCTGACCCGTTCCGACCAGGGGTTCGCCGAGCTGAGCGGCGACGGCGTCGTCCCGGCCGGTGACGACCGCCAGCTGTCCTACGGCTTCGATCTGCAGGCCGCTCGCGACGTGTTTTCCAATGTCGACGCCGCTGTCGATCCGGTGAGCGGTGTGGAAACGATTGATACCGATCTGACCAATGCCTTTCGGGTCGACCAGTCCATCGCCGCCAGTTATCTGACCTACCAGGTTCAGCTCAAGCGGCTGACCGTGCTGGCCGGCCTGCGGGCCGAGGTGACCGGTACGCAGATTGCCGGCGACGGCCAGGCGGCGACGCGCGACACCTTTGTCAACCTGATCCCGACCTTGCACCTGGCCTGGCGTCTCGATGCGGCCCGGCAATTGACCGCCAGCGCCAGCGAGGGTTTCCAGCGCCCCGATCCGCGCGACCTCGATCCCTTCATGACCTATGTCGACGCCCAGAATGTCACCTCCGGCAATCCGGACCTCAAGCCGCAGCGGGTGACCTCGTTCGAGACCGGCTATACCCAGGACAAGGGCGACGACAGCTTCGGCCTGACCGGCTATTACAAGGCGACCCGCGATACGGTGACCGACTATAGTTCCTTCCTGTCCAACGGCCTGCTGCTGACGACCAAGCGCAATTCGGGCGATGGCCAGTCGCTGGGCATGGAGTATGAGCAGACCGGCAAGCTCGATGCCAAATGGAGCTATAATCTCAGCGCCAATGTCTTTCATACCCGGCTCGAAGCCGACGATCCCGGAGGGCCGAGCTTGCACGCCGGCACGTCCTACATCGCCAAGGTCGGCCTCGACTACGATTCCGGTAACGCCAACCAGGTGTCGCTCGAAAGCAACGCCATAGGCCGTGCCGTCACCGCCCAGGGCTGGCATTCGGGGACGATCCTTACCGATCTGAGCTGGCGCCACAGATTGACCCCCAAGATCAGCACCTTTGTCAACTTCGACGACATCGCCAACGGCTCGAAGGTGACGACGGTGCGGCAGACGGCGACCTTGGGCCAGGTCGACCAGGTCTTTATCAAGGGCCAGCAACTGTTCGTCGGCCTGAAGATCAGCTTTGGGGGCTCATCGACGCATTGAATGTCGCGAGCGGTCGCGGCCCGTCGGTCATCGGGCCCTTGCGGCGATAGATCAGGGCCTCGGCGACATGGCGGCGCAGGACGTCGGGCGCCTGTTCCAGGTCGGCGATGGTGCGCGCCAGGCGCAGGGTCCGCGCCCAGCCGCGCGCCGACAGGTTGGAATGCTGCGCCGCCTGGGTCAGCAGGTTTTTCCCCGCCTCGTCAAGCGCGCAGATGGCGTCGAGCCCGGCGCCGTAAGCTGTGGCATTGAGCGCGTTTTCCGGCGCCAGGTTGAGCCTTTGCGCGCGCTCGATCTGGATTTGGCGGGCGGCGGCCACCCGCGCGGCGACCTCGGCGCTGCCCTCGGCCGGCGGCGGAAGCGACAGATCGACGGCGGTGACCGGCGGCACGTCGATCTGCAGGTCGATACGGTCGATCAACGGGCCCGAGACACGGCCCTGATAATCCTGGATGCAGCGCGGCGCCTTGCCGCAACTCCCTTTGCCGACGCCGCCGTGGCCGCACTTGCACGGGTTCATCGCCGCCACCAGCTGCACGCGCGCCGGATATTTGACGTGATGATTGGCCCGGGCGACGACGATTTCGCCGGTCTCCAAGGGCTGGCGTAGGCTGTCGAGCGCTTGAGACCCGAACTCGGGAAGCTCATCAAGGAACAGGATGCCGTTGTGGGCCAACGAGGCTTCGCCCGGCTTGGCGCGCAGGCCGCCGCCGGTCAGGGCCGCCATCGAGGCGGAGTGATGCGGGGCGCGAAACGGCCGCTCCCGCGTCAGTTCGCCACGTTCCAGCAGGCCGGCCATCGACCAGACCTGCGAGGTTTCCAGCAGTTCCCGCGCACTCAGGGGTGGCAGGATGCCCGGCAGGCGCTGGGCCAGCATCGACTTGCCCGACCCTGGAGGCCCGACAAAAAG